>Ga0114933_10001785_pt1 | contig 23381 bp, 30 predicted proteins | sample 4SBtaG_FD_89691 | JGI IMG/M metagenome (GOLD analysis project Ga0114933, IMG submission 89691) | Deep subsurface microbial communities from Kolumbo volcano to uncover new lineages of life (NeLLi) - 4SBTROV12_W25 metaG | ecosystem: Environmental > Aquatic > Marine > Volcanic | place: Kolumbo... | reverse complement strand
CCCTAATTCTCCACCTGCTCCTCCACGATTAGTTTGTTGTGCCCAACCCCCAGTTAAGGTTGTTTCAGTTGTAGCACTAATTGTTTGTTCGGTCTTAAATATCCAATAATCTGCATTTGATAATCCACCAAGAGTAGCACTACCACCTAAAGCAACTGCCGAGCCATTTAATGTAATACTAGAGTTAGCAAGTTTAGAGTTTGCTATACTTCCAGCTAGTTTATCATTAGCGATACTACCAGCCAACATATCATTTGTCACAGAATTAGTTGAAGGATTTTGAGTTGCTACTGCTTTTCCTAAGTAAACTACCTCAACAATATCACTTGCAACTAAAGTTGCTCCAAGAGTTATTCGAGTAGAAGTTGTAAGGGTAAGATTTGTGCTATCTTGTTTTACAAAGTTTACCCATACAATAACATCAGCTAATGATGTTATGCTTTGATTTAAATCTATATAAGCAGTTGTTATGCCTGTATATCTTTCTTTGGCATTACTAATGAAACCACTTTTAGGAGCTGAACCTAAGTAAGGCATATTACGATACGTCTGTTAATAGTGATACAATTACGTCTGCCGTTCCACTATCCTTTTTTACTTTTACAGCACCACCACTAGGAATAACAATTTTACCCTGAACACATTCAAGTGAAGACCCAGTAGGAAGAGGTGCATTTTTAATTATGTATCTATCGTTAGATCCATCATTTAATACAGCATCTACATTTATAGAAGTTGCACCTGTATTAGAAATAAGTAAACCAATAATGATTTGTTTGTTTGATGTTGCTGAAACAACAGTAGTTAAGTTGTTATTTGCTAGTGTAGCATCTGCTTGTGAAAAATTATTTGCCATGAGTTTGTCTTACATTTCTCCTTATATTTGGTCGTCCCTAACCGAGTGCAATTGCCATCACTACACTATTGTCAGCAATGGTTGTTGATCCACCTAAACTAACGGCTGATCCGTTAATGGTTATTTGATTATTTGCCAATTGAGTATTTGGTATGATTGGTAATCTTGCTATATTTACTGTGCCTGATGTTATTGCAGTACCTGCAAAAGAAGCTAAAGAAAATGTTCCATAAGCAACAATATCTATAGTTGCACTTTGAGGTACAGTTGTTGCAAACACAACAGATGTACCAGAAGTAACAGTTACATCAACACCATTTACTTGTTTGACACCATTTAAATAAACATCAATAAAACCTGCATCATAAGCTAATGCAACTCCATTATCATCATTACCACTAAATGTAGTAGCTCCGTTTGGAGCAGGAGAAGTATATTTAAATCTAGCTGAAGTACCATTGACTGTCGATCCTGCGGCAGCCCAACCACCAGATTTATAAACTTTTAATTCATCTGCTGTCGTATCAAAATAAAGATCACCTGCATCCAAACTAGATGAGGGAGCAGAACTAGCTATTCTATATCTATCGGCAAAACTGTTTACACCAGTTACATTTGACGCTACTGTATTGACATTAGCTATAGCACCACCAACAGTATTAACATTAGCGATTGCTCCACCAACTGTATTTACGTTAGCAATTGATCCAGCTACTAAATCTATTTCAGAAGAAGATTCAGCTAAATCATCTGCTACTGCTTCTATTTCTGTTAATTTATTTTCTACTGCTGCAACGTCTGCAGATATTCCTGCAACTGCCGTTATATCACTAGATATACCAGCTAGAGTTGTTATGTTAGAATTTTGACCAGCTACAGTATTAATGTTGGATGCATTTGAATTGACGGCATTAATTGCTGTCTGTTCAGAAGATGTTGGTTTTATATCTTCCCATGCAGATCCATTGTAAACTTTTAATCCTGATGAAGTATTAAAATATAGGTCACCAGTATCCAGACCACTACTAGGATCTGAACCTGAAGCTCCATGATATTGACCTTGAAATGTTGATAATGAGCTTGCAGCTGATGTTGCTGAAGACGCTGCATTGGTAGCTTGAGTAGAAGCAGTAGAAGCTGAAGTCGCTGCATTAGTTGCAGACGTGCTAGCTTCAGACGCTTTAGTTGTTGCTGTTGAAGCGTGTCCAGACGCTGTCGTTGCGGAGCTGGCTGAATTTGTTGCTTGGGTAGCAGCTGAAGTTGCAGAGTTAGCTGCAGCTGTAGCTGAGTTAGCGGCAGCAGTCGCTGACGAAGCAGCGTTAGTTGCCTGTGTTGCAGCACCTGAAACATCTACAAGTTTGGTAGTATTTGATGATGAATCTACAGCAGCATCATTTGCGAATGTTGTTGTTGCAGTATTAGATGATAAACCTTGAACAATATATACATCTCCATTTGATCTAGTTACTAAATCAAAATTTTTATATGTTGTTGAAGATGAAGAGTAGGTGCCTCGTATATTAAAAAAAGGAGTAATGTTTGAATATGAACCGCTACCTACCTTCACCTCAATGCTTTTCGTTGTAGTATCATAACGAAAAGTAAAATTAGTTGGGTCAAAATTACCTGATGAATCAAAAATATCACCAAGCATATCACCAATGCTTCTTGATCCTCTTTCTGCACTTTCTAAATATGTATCTAAATTATGTGAACCTGTCTTTGAAGACAGGAATCTTAACTGTTCACCACGTGGTTGCGTCTCAGCCATTATTCACTCCATCCCATTTTTTTCATAAATCTTATTACGTCACCTTTTGTGACTTTTCTTTTAAATTCACTAAGTGGTTGATCAACCAATCCTTTAAATATAACTGGTATTGTTTCTTTCAAATTTTCTAATTTATTATTTAATGCAGCAACTTCTGCAGTTAATTCTAAAATTTTTTTTGTGTTTGCATCTATAGTTTCTTTGTTTAAAGATTTTACAAAGTCTCTAGTTTTTGCATCTATATTTTTTTCTAACACTTCTGCATTAGCAATTGTTTCAGCCATTATCTTCCTCCCATTTGTTTTGTTAATGGTATTAGATTACCAGCTTCTACTTCACGTTGAACATCTTCATTTGGTTGTACAGAAGCACCACGCATTTTTTCCATCAATGACATTTGTTGAGATGGTGTTGGACCCTGAGCTTGTTGTTCCTTAGAAATACGGAATTGATCTAAGTCAGATATACCCATTGCACGTATTGCTTCTTCAGCAATTTTAGCTGTGTTGTATTCCATATTCAATCCTGTCTCTCCCATAACCTTCAACATGTTCATCCATGTCTCTGCGTTTCTAGTTGGTTCAATAGGTAATGAGCCATCAATAACTAAATAGTCAATATCACCTTGTAAATCTTGTACACTGAAATCAATGTATCCATCGTCCACCATGTCAGCTAATTGAGTAGGCATATTATATGGGTCCATCTTTATAGATCCATCATAAGCTAATGCATCTTGTATATTTGCAATCATCATACGAGCCATTGGTCGTACTGTAGTTGCTGACATTATACGAGCTAATCCACCTAGTCGTTGTGAGCCTAACTGCGTTAGGCGAGCAATCTCTGTAGCTGTACGAACTTCACCAGTAGGCATACCTTGTTGTGCATCTGATGCAGCAGACAGTCTTTGTTTTAATTCTCCTAATTGACCAATATCATTCCAGTGACCTTTAGTTACATCTGGAACTTGTGCTATGAAAACACCATCGCCTGGTTTTGTTCCAGGTAATGTACGAACAATACCATAAGGATTTCTATCTACTAAATCAGGAACTGATACTTGTGTAGGATCAACAAATATTAAATTATTTAATGCTGCCTGTACGTTATCGATACGTGATCTAAGCAACCACGTAGCGATATCATGTAGGGGTAACAATATATCATACAGGCTTTGTCCATAAGTTTTATGTGAATCTTGAAATAATCCACCAAAAGCAAATGGTAACTGTTGACCATAAGGGTTAAGTTGAAATCTTACACATACTTGTTCATCAAGTATAGCAACAACTAAATATATAGTTTCTATTGATGGTATATTTATTTCTGCACCAGATAATTTTATCCATGCTTCATCTACCATCCTTGCATCACCTAATGTAAAAAATGATCCTTGTGTTGTATTACTTTTTTGTAATGACTCTGCTGGATCAATAGATAATCCTCTTCCTTTTTCTTGTTGAAATCTATGTGCGTTCCAAGAATTTTTCATTGGAGATATACTTCTTAATCCAGGATATTTTTTTAGTTTAGGATATAATCCTGATTGTACTAATGCATTGTATGATTGAAAGTCAGAGCATACTATATATTGCATGTTTTCCCAATCACCCCATTGTACACGAGGATCAGGAAACACACGTCTTGGATCGAAGTTAACTATTTTTGATTGATTAAATTTACTATCCCAAACTATTTTTGTTGGTGCAAAACCATAACGTACAGAGTCAAGTAACATTTGTGCCATTCTTGCTTCACCTGCTGTACGTCTCATGTGTTGATGTAAAACTCTTTCTAATACTGCAGCTACTTTTCTTGATTTACGATTTAAACCTTCCAACATAAACATGGGGTTTCTACCAGCTAATGCTGACATTAAATATGTTGTAACTGTGTCAGCTACTGCACGTGTATCTGCTATAACTGCTTTTTCTCTAAATTTTGTTGATGATGGTTTGACATAAACATCATGTGCCATGTCAGCTTCTCTCCAGTGATCATATCTATTTTTGATTTTGTCGTGAGACATATCAACCATAGCTTTCACATATTGTACTATTTTATTTTCTTCTTCGTCATTTAAGTCAGAAGATATATCTTCATAATTTTGTAGTTTATTTATATGTCTAGATAAATCTACAACTACATTAGATTCAGCATCGATTTTGATGTCTCGGTAATTTCCACCGATATAATTATTTGCTACCATAAAACTCCAACAGTATTGTTACACATAGAAGAAAATCTATAAGTATGTCGTCCCTATTCTCCCCATCCTTGCCAATCAGTTTTTCCCATTTCAGACTGTAATGATCCATGAGATGTAATTGGTAACGTCTCTAATTCACCAGCATTAAATGACATACGAGATAGTTTATCTAATGCTATTGTTAATGCATCTATTTGGTCATCATGTGATCCATTAGGGAAACCAACAGATTCTTCTAAAAAGTCATCTAACCAAGTAGCTGTTTTGTTTAAGAATACTCTACCACCTTCTATTAAGTCTGTAATTGCTGCTACACGAGATACCTTATCTACTGATACTTTGTATGGTATAACTGCTAAACCAGATTGATTTTTTAATTCTTGTATGAGTGATTGTCCCGAAGCTTTATCCTCTATATGTATACCTCTCAATCCTTTGCCACGCCATTTTGTATTCATATTTATTAGTTTTCTTTTTAGCTCAGGAAAATCCCATCTACCTCTTTTTATATCTATAATATAGATATCACCTTGATTATCTAATCCAGCTACTACAGCAACAGAATAATCTGCTGTTGTTGTTTTTTTAAATGCTGTGTCACAGGCTATTATTATTGTTGGAAACTTTTCTATATCTATGTCTTCTGTATTATAATATTTCCACCATTCTGTTTTTATCATATTACCACCTTTAATATATGGTGACTGTTGATAGAGTGCAGCAAACTCACGAGGATTTAATTTTTCCATTTTACGCAAGTCAGCCATAGGAAATCTTTCTTCCCACAGAGGATATTCTTTTTTAACCTTCATATATCTTTTATATCTAGATACTTTACTTAGTGGTAAGTGTGCATACTCTGGATTACGTATTTCATCTTTAGATTCTTTTTCTATAATAGCTGGAAAGTTTACATGCTCCCACTCATACCAATCTTCTTGTTTTTGTATTCTTCCACATAAATCATCAGGGTGCCATCTAGTAGCTATACATATAACAGCTGGCTGCTGATCATCTAATGGTTGTAAACGAGTTAATAATGAGGCAACATAATAATCCCATACTTTATTTCTTTGTATTGCTGAGTCTGCATCTTCACGTGATTTGATTGGATCATCAATGATAAGTAAGTTTGCACGTCTACCAGTAGTTGTTCCACCTAAACCAATAGAATAATAAACACCACCTTGAGATGTACCCCAATGATCAACTGCACGAGAGTCAGCTGATAATTCTAAACCACCAAATGCTTGTGATGTATTAGGATCTTTAGCATACTGTCTTACTTGTCTTCCAAAAGTCATAGATAACTCTGAGTTATATGTAACACACATGACTGCACGTTCAGGATTTCTACCCACATAATATACAGGGAAAAGACAAGACGCTAAGAATGATTTACCATGACGTGGTGGCATGTTTATCATTAGTCTTTTAATTTTACCTCGCTCAACTGCATCCAATTTATTTATTAAGTCTATTTGAAAACTAGCTAGATTAAATTTAGGGTGATGAAGTTTTACAAATCCAGCAAATGTTTCTTCAGCATTTCTAAGAGACAATAATCTCTTAGCTGCTTCTTGCTTTGTTATCATGATAATCCTAATTGTTTTTTATAATATTCTAATTTTTTTAATTCCTCTTTTAAATTTTTTCTTTCTTTAGGATCTTTTAACTCTTCTGCCATTATTTTAAATACTCTTTCAATAATTGCACGTTGTCTTTTATCTGGATCAGATATTGTAGACAAATCTAAAGACTGTATAGCTTTGGCAAAAACTTCTGGACTTATTTTTGCAGGTTTAAATTTTTTTTCTATGTTAGTTACTGACATTAAGTGTCTCCTTTACAATACAGACATTTTCATTTCTGCAGAATTTTATGTGAGTACCGAACAGCAACGTGGCACTCGTGCAAGGCGGGTTGGGTACCACGCCCCCCCATGTTTTGCAACCTCGACCTTTACACACAAAAACCTTAGGTTTTTGTTGTAATTGCTAGGTTTTCTGCACTTGGATACAACCTTTTTAAGGTTGTATACAAGGTTTCTGGAAGTTTTCACTCTTGCCTTGCAAGAGGTGAAAATACGGCTTACACACATGAAAACGCTGTCATTACAACACTTATAGTGTTGGGGGTGGTATGTTGTCTACACACACATGAACACACAGAGGCACACGATAAAGGCTGGAAACCCTTAGCTATTTTAGTGATTATACAAAGTATAATCACAAAATAGCTAGGAACTGTCGGAGTGGGAAGATTTTTGCTGTCATTTCACGCATAACACACACCGACACGCTAGGATTTGGCGATTTTTTATAGGTTTTTAACCCTTACAAAGTAAGGGTTTAAAAAACCTTAACCTCAACTGCTGTGATGAAAATTGGAACTTGTTCCAAGCCCGTTTGTGTGGCTTGAAACTTTAGTTTCAAGACGGAAAACAGCAAGGAGATATTATGCACACATCTACAAATGTGACTGTTAATTTTATTAACAGTTCGGGAACTGCAGTTGCGACTGCTTCAAGACCACTTCGTGTCTTGCCAAACGGCAAAGACTTCGGAGTTGTTCGTAAAGGCAAGGTATTGCCTTTCATGGCGACAGGCACTAACGAGGGTAGTGCTGTTGTTGGTGGCGACAGTTTTACTGTCGACCAATGTCGTGCTGTGAAGATGTCCGATCTTGGTCTTCAGACCAAGTCGGAAGTTAAAGCGAGTAAGCCGAAAGCAACTCGCACAGTTGCACAGCAAGAAGCGACAGTAAGTATGCTTACTGCTCGTCTTGCACAGAAGTCTACACCAGTGCTTAAGAAAGCACTTGCGACTGCCGAGAACAACCTTGCTAGACTTAAGTCTAGCGAGGCTGACCAACCTGCGATCGACCTTGCTTCTTTGAGCAAGGCTGACTTGGTTGCTATGCTGACGAAGTTAGCGTAGTTATATTACCTCTAGGGTTGCTGTTGTTAGCAACCCTAGTTAACCTTCACAAGGGAGTTCATATGCGTGCTTACTGTGTGAAAGCAATAGATTCCATGAGATTAACTCATGGATATATCCATGAATATGGTGAGGCTTTCACACAGGCACACAAGCGATGACATGGCAAGGGGGAAGCCGACATAATTCCCCCACAAACACAAGAGAGGTTTTATGATTAGATTTTTATGCGTAATTAAGACAACGGCATCTGCGATTGCATCATTTCTGTCTTACAGGGAGTGGTGGATAAGTGGAGATTTACTACCAGTAGCATTTGGCATGACAATCATGACAATGATTGGTATATACATAACAATTCAGGGTGATCACAATGACATGCAATAAATGTGGAAAACACTACACACCACACAGATTCAAGGGTGATGTTTCTGGTGACCAACTACAAGAGCATTGTTTACAATGTTCACTACAACTCATGCACATAGCAAGAAAATACAACATGAACACCATGTTCACACGCATGAAGATTAAACCAGAATTACCTGAAGGCACACGAAAAGAACGACAACTTGTCATGCAAACACACAAGGATAAGATAAGATACAATGCTTACCTGTTGCGTATGGCTGAGAAACAAATCGAACTTATCTCTTACGAGATAGGTCAATCATGAAAAGGATTCCACTTAACTGTGGGATATTCTAGTTGTTTCGACAGTTCAAGATTTCTATAGAATCTTGTTCACGACTAGCAGGGGAGAAACAACGACTGGCTTGGGTAGTGCCATTGAAGTGCGAGAAATCGTAGGCAGATAAAACTACCCATCACACATAGACACAAGACTTCAAAATCCACTAGATATTTTATACTTTTTCTAAAAGAAAAAGTAAAAATATCTGTGGTATCAAAGTTTCCCTTTCGTAAAGTGACAGTTGTTGTCAACGACAAGGGATATAGGGGTGTGTTAAAACGGTTTACCTAGTGATATCCCACACCCCTAAAATCAACAACAACAATCGGAGTATATCTTATGGACAAAACACATAAGTTTTATCAACGACTTCGTGAAGCATTATCAAAATCGTTTGATGATATGCGACAAGACTTGAGAAAGTTAGCAAACGAGGTTGTTGAGATAGACGTAAATATAGCTACACAAGGTGATGCCTTGAAGGAGATACAAGATAATCCTGCTATGCTTGTAGACAATTACAGTGGTGTAAAGTTTACATGGGCATGGATAAGGGACAGACTACACACAGACGCATTGCTTTATCTTTGTGATATCAAAGGTAAACACGCATCTCCCAACGACAGATTTGAAAACATAATGAACTGCATTGCTTTTCCAATGCGTTCACGAATGAACTCAAAGAGTAGACATGGATACGACTTGGGTGTTCCATCTACACAGAGTAAATACATAGAAAGTTTAAAGTCGGAACTTCTATCGGATAAACCAACGACTACAACAGGAGTAAGTATGAATCCAGAAGAAAGAAGGCGTTCAACACTTGACCTAAATCTTGAGGAACTCATGGCAGTATTTGATACAGTCATGTCACATTGTGTATCCAAAGAGGTAGGTATTTGTGAAGAATCATTTGTTGCAGATGTTATGAAAGCATTTGCCTCAACATATGAAGAAGAAAATAGGCTCGTAGGATTACAAGCATTAGTCAAATCTAAACTTACAGAAGGTAAGATACCTGACTACACAAACGAGATACCTTGTGATCCACAATTTGATGAGTTTGTAAAAGCAATACTACATACACTTGGTGTTGATTATTCTGTTGAACAACCAGAACATCTGGTTGCAACGACTTCGGACACTGATGCAACAACACCTGACATTGGCATAACAAAACAGCAACAAGAAATGGTTGACCAAGTTTTGCAATCCATTGGAGCAAAGACAACCATTGAGGAAATGTTTACTGATACAAAGTTGGCAGCGAAGAGTGTTGTGGAGAAAGACGAGGAGATTGCTGAACTTAAAAGCGAATTGAGTAAAGCACAGCACAAGCAAATGCAGCCAAGTTTTCCAACAGCAATAGTATCGAAAACCTCAGATGCTACCCTTGCTGGAAAAAATAAAACGAAACCAGACGACATTGAATGTGAGATTGTAAAGCAAAGTGCAATGGATATATTCAAAACACCTGATGGTAAGAAAATAAAAGCATTTGATTACGAAGTGCCTGTATTAAAATGGAAGAAACCTAATACAGATGTGCCTGAAATAGATCCTAACTATGTGTTTCGTGGCAATCTATTATCAGATGTATTGTATTGTATCTTACATAATCAAAAAGGTTTTCTATCTGGACATACTGGAACAGGTAAGACAACACTTATTGAACAAGTTTGTGCAAGACTTGGATATCCTTTCAAGCGAGTTAACTTCGATAGTGAGATAACAAGATTAGACTTGGTTGGTAGAGAGGTATTACATAATGAGGGTGGCAACACAGTATCCAAATTCATTGATGGTATTATTCCTCAAGCTGTAAGACAAGCATGTGTGCTGTGCCTGGACGAGATAGATTTTGTTAGACCAGACGTTGCATATGTATTGCAACGAGCATTGGAGAACAAAGGATTTACTGTGCTTGAAGATGGAGATAGATTCATAGAGCCAAACCCATTGTTCAGAATCTTTGCTACTGCAAATACAAAAGGTCAAGGAGATGAAACAGGAAGTTATCAAGGGGCAAGACATCAATCACTTGCTTTCCTAGATAGATTCAATGTGTTTACTCATGTTCCATATCTATCACAAGAACAAGAGAGTGGATTAATTGTTCGTGCTAACCCAACATTAGACAATGAGTTAGCTAAACAGTTGGTTAAGTTTGCACAAGAGGTAAGAGAAGCATTTAGAAATGGAACAATATATATGACAATATCTGTAAGAGGTTTGTTGTCATGTGCAAGTATGATTACATACTTCAAACCCATCTTCGAAAACAATCTCAATTACACACTTTCATTTGCGATTACCAAATCAATATTGAACAGATGTAATCATCAAGATTTTCAGAACATATCTGAAATTGCTCAACGTGTATTCGACACGAAGGGTGGTCAACCACTTAAATTTAAATACGAGGATTAATATATGGTAAAAACTCACGTCTTTGAGCAGTCATGTGTAGCTGCTGCGAAAACTTTTGGAAAGAAGCACGACATCAATGTCGTGTTTCGTGGCACTGATGCAAAGACTGATGGTAGCACGATACAACTACCTGCATTAGACCAAACAAAAGAACTTACTGAACGACAAGTATCTATTGGTAGAGGATATGTTGACCATGAGGCTGGACATATTAGACATACCGAAAGAAAAATATGGGTTAATGCAATCAAACAAGCCATTGATTGTGGAGATACTCAACTACCTGCACTTATGAACGCATTGGAAGATGTTAGAATAGAACGTCTTATCAATGATGAATATGCAGGTAGTAAATACAACCTACAAACAACAGCAAAGGCAGTCAATGATGGGTATTTAAAAATGTATGAGAAAGATAATACTATTGCTGACGACATTGCAAAGGTTGGAGCTGTTGCTGTGACATGGGAAGGTAGGCAACGTCTTGGTTATGATTCAAACAATGACAAGTGTCTTGATACTGTGCCTAAAGAAATACGAGATAAGGTAGAGAACTGGGTTGATATGGTTGATGGTATGCGTGATACCAAAGACATGGTCACTTGTGCAATTAGTATTGCTAACATGATTCGTAAAGAAAGTGGCGAACAAGAACTACCTAAAGAGGTTGTTAACGCTATGATTTCTGGCGAGGATTTAGGTGGCAACGCTAGTGGTTCAGCAAAAGCTTCAGGTAAAGACGGCAAAGATGCTGAAGAACACAGTAAAGATTTTAAGAATCATTCAGGAAAGCATGCTTCTAGTATCAATGCTAGTGGTATGTCAAAAAATCCAATCGATCCAACACTTGATATACAAAAGGAACTAGGTATCAAAGATTGGAAAGGACATTCAGTAGAGTATGATACAAATGTCTTTACTGTTCAAAGCAAAAATTCAGATAAGATTCATCATGCAACAGACAAACCTAATAAGTATGTCAATCATTATGGTGATGATGAAACATATGGATTGACTATGGCACATGGAGATGGCGATAGTAAATACAAGAAAGTATTCAACATGCTTGGTAATACAATGGGTGTTATGAGAAGAAAACTTGAGAGAGCATTGATGAGCCAACAAATGAGAGGTTGGGAAAGTGGACATGAGGTTGGACGACTTGATAGTAAAAGACTTGTGTCTGCATATCAAGGCATACCAAATGTATACAAAATTAAAGAAGATGTTGCTGAACTTGATACTGCTGTGTCTGTTGTTGTCGATCATTCAGGAAGTATGGGTGGAGATAAGATGAGATTAGCAATGCAATCATGTATCGCTTTATGTGAATCAATTTACAAGTGTGGTTGTAGTCTTGAGATAATAGGATTTGCTACAGGTAGTAATTACAACGAAGAAGATAATAAAGCTGTAGACAGGACATATCGTAGAGAGTTTGGAAGAACACAACCAATAGATACATATGTTTACAAATCATTTGATGACCGAATGAATGATTCAAGACGTTCACTTGGCAACATGCTTCGGGTTGCTAGTAATCATGGTAGTTGTAATGCAGATGGTTGTTCAGTGCTTGTTGCTACCGAAAGATTACTTGAAAGACAAGAGAGGAGAAAAGTTATGATTGTGTTATCAGACGGATATCCACAACATCATGGTCACTCAACAGAAACTAGCGATAAGTGGCTACGTAATGTAGTTGCATATGCAGTTAGTAAAGGAATAGATATTATGGGTATTGGTATCAATTCTAATGCAGTTAAAAGATTTTACCCAGACTATGTAGTCGTTAGAGATATTGAAGAACTATCGAAGTCAGTCATGGACAAGTTAGCTAAACGATTACTTGGAGAAAGATTTGTAATTGACAATGCTGATTTAATCAAACCAAACTTGAGAGCAGTTAGATGATTAAAGAGTATAGACATTTTACAATACCTCTTTCTTGGACAGTGGAACATGGCAACATGAATCCTAGATTTTGGAGAGAGGTAATGCTTATTGCAGATGAGTTGCACATAAGCAAAACAAATAAGAAACTAATAGGAGTAATTATATATGTCCTCAAAAGAAAAACTAAATACGATAGTGGTCGTAAAGGAACGACCAATATTTAATTGGAAACATTTTCCTATAGGCACGAGTGCAAAGTTATACAATGGTAGAGTTGTAAAACTTTTATCTGTCATAGGTAATGTTGCTAATTGGGGGTATGGTAAGCAATCAAGAACTGTTGCTTATTCATGCGTTGCTAATGGTTGGGGAAGCACAGAAAAACAAAGTGATGATATAAACCCACAGACTGTGCATTTTCCACGCACAAAAACTACTGATATAAATATGAGAGGTATACCAGTTGGAACTTTATGTGCGACTACATTAGAACAATCTGAATGGTATGAATTTGTTGATGAAATACCAGCAGAAAAAAATGAAGATGAAGATGAGGTTAAGTTAAGGTTTAGACAAGTTAATCCTCATAACAAAGACAACGAGATTGTTGCTGAACAAATTCGCAATCCTAAATCTGTTGATAAAGTGGAAAGTTTTCAAACATTTTCACGTCAAGGTTTTGGATACGGACAAGCATACAAAGAGCAGAGAAGTTATGGCGATTTGTATGTAGAGAATATTATCTTTCCATTGTGGGAAGTTGATAGAAAACTAATAGACAAGGATAGAATTGAACAAGAGGAAACTTTTGAACGATTAGATTCTATGTTTGATTTTGCGTAGGAGGAAACATGGCAGAAGATAAGAAAGACATAGAAGATACTATCGCTGATTCTCAGTTGGATAAACTTATGGGTAATGAAACACCTGAAGAAACTGTAGATGATGGGTGGTCAACACCACAAGACGACTTGTTTAATGATGGACTTGATGGATTCTTATACAATCCAGATGAGGTTGTAGAAGATGATTACCTACCATCATATATGCAGAAACCTGCAAAGAACAAGAAGAAGATTGCACGTCCAAGACCTAAAGTAGATGCACATGAAATGCAGATAAATGAAATTGTTGAAGAAGTATTTGGTAATTTCATTACAAGTTTTGATAGTCGTGCAATAGTTATAAACAAAGGTGACTATTATGGGTTTAGAAAGTGGATACGAGAATGTGTTCAAGACGGAATTGTATTCGACCCAGACATGTCACATTACAGAAAGATAAAGGAGTAAGTTATGTCACCTATAGAAGTGAAAGGCTTTGATACAGAAAAGATAATGAAGAAAATACAAGAGCAACAATTAAGCACTGATGAGGTATTAAGAAGTGGTATGGATACCTTTAAGAATTGGTTGAAAGCACATGGTATTTTAAAATTTAACGTAAGCTATAATGGGTATGGTGATGATGGAGAGATTAATGATGTTGATATTATCTTTTCGAAAGATGGTAAAGACAAATCACATTATCCACCAGACTACTTAAAATTTGTTTCTCATAGTAGTTATGATGAGAGTGATCCTAGATATATTGCTCCACATTGGGAAGACGCAAAGAATTCTATGGCTGAATGTAATGAATTTCACAAGTCTTATGAAGAAATACTTAAAGATATTTGTTATGAAATGTTGTCGTTATCTTTTGGTGGTTGGGAAATCAATGATGGTAGTTCAGGTAGATTTAGTTGGAACTCTGAAGGCAAATATATAGAGGCAGTTCATGATTGGAACGTGACAACAACTGAATCTGATAGTGCTAGTTATTAACATGGCACACCCAATTGAACATGCAAAATCTAGTGCTAAAAAATATGGTGGAAAGGCAGAAGATTATCTGCCTTTACACAAATGGTTTGATGAAAGTAAATCTATGGTTGCTGACTTTAGGCACAGAAGTTTACGACATCATAGTGAGGGTATATTCCTGCTTGAAAAAGAATTTGGAACTACTATTACAAACTCAGACGGAAAAGAAATACCTACCAGATACATTGGAGAACAACATGTGTTCGAAGATTTAGGTAGGATACCAAGTTTTAAAGACTACACAAACAATATGTTTATTCCAGATTGGTTGCGTAGAGGTAATAAATTATCACATCAAATACAAGGGGGTAATGATGGTAAAACTAATGACCAAGATTCTGGTGTTCTTAAGACTACGAAAGTATTCTGAAAAGAAAACAGATTACATATGGTTGCACATAAACAAACTAACTGATGAGAGTTAATTATGAATATATTTTTCTTGGACAAAGATCCTTTACGTGCTTCATCTTTCTATGGAGATAAGCATGTAGGTAAACTAATTGTTGAAGTAGCACAGATGTGTTCGACAGCATTACATAGACATGGACTACATGAACAAGCTCCATACAAACCAGCATACGAGAAACACCCAATGACTATATGGGTTGGAGATTCTGTATCAAACTTTGAGTGGGCAGTATCTCATGGCATGGGTTTATCTAATCAATGGCACAGCAGATTCGGAACAGCACACAAAGGTATTGACGCATTGTGTGAGATATCAGTTGTTGCATTGTCAGATAAAATTGTAAATTCTTTTCCACAATTTGATTTTACAACACCACCACAATGTATGCCAGATGAATACAAACAAGACGGTGGAACTCTTGATGATACTATCATGGGTTATAAACGATACTACACTTATGCAAAAACAAACATGCACAAGTGGACAAACATTAACAAACCTAAATTTATAGAGGAGGTATACAATGCCTAAAAGTAAAGTGAATAAAGCATTACAAGTATTGATAGATGAGGGTTATCTATCAGTAAGTAAAGCAAAGAAGATTGTGTTGTCTTACGAAGAAACGCAAATGAGTTTTATCCCAAAGAAATCTTTGGATTCGAAGCCAGAGGCTTCGATATCCAAACCAAGTAAGACGAAACCAAAACAAGAAGCATACAAGAAATCTACCATTGATCCAGACACTAGGAGTTGGTTAGCAAATGAAAGTCAGAAACCTTTCAATGCTGTGACAGACATGGTGTTGTTTAATCTGTGGCAGAAGAAAGGTGTATTGAAACGAACAGCTAAATCTATTCATCACTTGTTGAAGAAAGACAACAAGGATATAGACATGTTGGAAGTGATGGCTGAGATATACAAGTCAAGCAACAGCAACATGGTTGAAAGAGAGAAGCAAGAAGTTGATGGACGCAAGGGTGTGTTTGTCTACAAACTAACAGACAAAGGTTTAAATTATGTTAGGAGTATCATATGAAGAAAGCTAAAATTAAAAGTAATTCACAAGAAATTAGTGAGCAATTAAGCGATAGGATACGCAAGAAGACTGTTGACTTGTTAAGAGTTGGAACATCTAGACTTGCAAAGAAGGAAGGGTTTCAACCTTCTCAAGTATTCTGCATGAGTATTATTCAAATGTTTGAGATGACACGTATGGTTGATGAAGATTTATCCATAGAATTATTTGGAAATATTATTCACAACCTACACAAGAGAGGTGTGTTGTTTAAAAGATTAGATATATCTAAAGATATAACCGATATGTTAAGACATGATAAAGATGATCACGTATGTAAGAGTTGTGAATCAGAATTATTTGAAGAAGTAATAAGCGAAACAAAGCATTGACATAATATTTCTATCCCTGTATGTGTATTGTATAACATACAGGGGTAAACATGAATCAATTTAATGATGCTGTAAAGCATTACATCAACGAGGATATGAGTGATACAGATAAGATACTCATACGCAGACAATCAAAACATCTAGGAAAGAAAGACTTGGATTCTATAAACTCTTTGGACATCAAGAGATATGTTAACAGAATACACAAGCACAACAAATCATCTACAATCAAACGAGATTTAAACATCATCAAAGCAGTATTGAATCACGCATGTGATCTTGGCTTGATGATTAAAGTTCCCAAAATAATCATGCCTAAAGTAGATGACGCAAGAGATAGGCACTTACTCCCCCATGAAAAGAAACAATACTTAAACGAATTACAAGGTGATGAGATAGGAATACTATCGTTCATATTGTATACTGGTTGTCGTTCTGGAGAGGCACGACAACTTAAAGCACACAACTTATTTCACGACCACTTCATTATAGAAACCTCATACAAAGGTAGGTATGGAAGAAAAAACAAACGAGTGGTCAACATACCTACAAAACTCCAATCAATATTATCAACAGTAAAGCTAAACAAATCTGGATATGTGTTTGTTCATAGAGATAAATCATCACATAGATATTTAGGCAAACCTTTTTCAGCCAAGTGGCTACGAGATCACAACAAACGAGTATGTAATATACTTGGTATAAAAGACTATACTGTTCACGACCATAGACATACATACGGAACTGAACTTAAACGTCTTGGCGTTGGGGAAACTACGATAGCTGACCTGATGGGACACAGCAATCTTGACATGGTGAGAAGGTATACGAAGTTAAGCCGTAAGGATCACCAAGTTATTGTAGATAAATTAAGTTGATTGCCGTTAACGACAACTCGACTTTACTTTTTCTTAAACATACCTATCGCACCTGCTCCCGCCTTGATGCCAAAGCTGGCAGATATCGCAATGTACAACAAATTATGGTAATATGACGGCAAATCTTGGAGTGCAATAAAGCCTTTATGTATATGTTCTTGGAAAGGCGTGAAGACTAAAACGGCTGGAAGAAGTAGCACAATTAAACTCACTTCGTCTTTCCACGATCCCTTCATCTGATCAACGGCACTCTGTTCCCAAGCTACCTTACCCTTGATCTGATCTTCCATCAGTTTTGTTTCAGCTTTAATCTTTGTAATCTTTTGTTCAGCCTTTGCTTTCTTAGTTGCTACGAATCCTTTGACTCCATCAGCAACGACACCTAAGAGAGGCTTTGCTAGTAATTGCCACATTATCCTATATCCTTATAAAAGAGGTGATGCCCAATTGTACATGTAGGTTCCCTACCCACTGCCCACTTAGGATCTACTGCTTCAGTGTGATAGTGTGTTGCTCCGTCTGTTGGATCATCCACACCATCATTTAAAACTAATTCTGCTATTTCAATAAAAGGTGCTAATTCATCATCAGTTAGATTAGCTATCTTCTCTGCGTTAGGATCGTTAGCATTCCAACAAGAAAATTGCCACTTCTTTAAACACACACCAGCTACAGTCTTACCCCACCAGCATGGTTTCTCTGCACGATTACGTATAACCCATGCAACACCAACCTTACCTTCTTCAGATTCACCACGTGCTTCACCCCACATAGTCTTAGCCATGATTTTTATATCGTCACCTCTATCTTCTGCAAATTGAAAAGTCATTAATAACCTTTCTTCTTACCTTTTGGTTTACTCATAACCATTTTATTACCAGACTTCTTAGCTGCTTTTTTAGCTGCTTTCATTCCTGCTTTTGTGTATGAGTATTTTTTTCCACCAACATTCGGCATGTTAACCTCCTAATAAATTGTTTGTTTTAAGGCACTTTAGTACATCTCTTACGTTGCTTTCGTCCCATACACCCTCTTTACCTCTGTATTTTTTAAACCTACGAAAGCCTTTAGACTGCCATATTTCAGCTTGATGACGCCTGGATATACCTGGTGTTATAAACGGCTTAAGACGACAGCAATACTTAATCCATGCTTGTCTTTGATATTCGTTTAGTTTTAACATTTCATCACGGGTTCCATAGACACGCTTACCCTCAGCTTTAGCTTTGGCATGTCCACGTTTAATAAGTTCACTAAGATTACCACGCCATTCAAATGAATGTATAATGCTATGGTGATGTTGACATAGGGTTAATAAGTTATCTTCACTATCTTCTCCACCATAAACCTTCGGTTTAAGGTGGTGGTAAATTAAATTCTCCCGTGTGCCACATGCTACACAGAAGTCTAATTTCATTTTATACCTCTTTCTTTTAAGTATGATTCATACAGGAGAAGCCAATCATCTAACCTCATAACGACAAGTGACTCACCTGTTTTCATCTGGTTACGTCTATTCATAACAGCAACCAATTCTTCGTCTTTCTTTGCAACCTCAGCTTGCTTTAGTGCAGCATAAATTTGAAACTTCTCTGTGCGTTTACACTCAACATGTAGATGTGGTGTACCCATCAAGTCTGCACGTAAGTTTTGTATCGCACCACTCATAGGTGTGCGAGAAGCATCAATGTTTATCTTTTCTTTCATGTAGTTTGCTACTTCTCTTTCGTAGCCACTACCTTTACGCTTCGGTGCTTTTCCACTCATTTAATACCTTACAAACTAACTTATGTTTCTCATGGATTTTTAATAACTCCTGTCTAAAATCTTCAGGATCTATTGTGATGTATTCTTTTGAGGCAACAGGTGCCACTCGTTTTATTCTCAGAGAAACGACATCTCTATTCTCAGTAGCCTCATCCACTTTATAGAGTATGCAGAATGCTGGGATACCTGCTTTCAATGCCAACAATCTTGTTGTCCAGAATGCTTTGAATGTTTGCCCAGTATCATAAGCATTCTCTGTTAATGCTAATGGTTCATAGCAGTGTTCACAGATTTCACACCCATCTATATCTATTTGCCTTATACCTTTTTGTTTCCTATGCCACTCTGAGAATGGATCGCCTGTCTCGAAATATGTATATTTTGCCACGTCTTACCTCCCGAATGATGTAACGGCTTGTAACGATTTGTCCTTTGTGTCTACCATTATACCCAACCATCATGATCATTATCCATATCATTCCTTTCACGGCACACATCGCAGAAGTATTGATTCTTTGGTCGAGACTCCGTAGACTTGCAACCCATACAGGGTCGACTCCACATCTTTAAATCGTGATCTCTACGTTTCTCGTACTTAGCTCCATCAAAATGTATAATGTCATTTCGGTGTAAAATTCTTTTTGCAGTGTCGATGCAACAGTTGAAATAAACTGATACCTCTTTCACAGTTATGGTGGATGCATTCTGACGTAGCCAAGCCAAATCCTGATTCGTAACAGGTACTCGCTTTGGCATATGTCCTATAGTTGTGTTTCATACAATACCTACATATAGTATTTGTACTGTAAGTTATACACAAAATGTAGGGGGGTTGACAAGTCTAAAATTCTTGATAGAATGCTTGCTTCTATGAAGCCAAGCCAATCTTCGATTGTCTTGGAGAATAAAGCTAGCGAAGGCGAAGCCGTAGCGTAGTCATTCTATCACCTTAACAGATTCAACTTTTAAATATTCTACTTTCTTTATCCAGCTAGAGGGTATGGCAGTATACCTACCACCTTCAGGAGAATCAGCATGATCACCAAAGCTAGACATAAGTATAATCTTTTCCTTAGTTTTGACAACAAGCCATCCAATATCCACAACAGTAGAAAGCTTATGACTAATAATATCATCAAAGGAAACCCAACCAGTATCACCATCAGTTGCATCAACCCACGTAACTTTGACAATAGGATATTTATCAATGCTAACTTTCATCTAATCCAAGCCATCTCTTAATTGTACGAGTTGGTATCATTAATAATTTTGCTATATCTACAGGTGATTCTCCAGATAAACTCAACTTTAAAACCTTTTGTTTAGGTGAAGATTCTGAGATAATATACTGTTGTCCACTAGATAATCTTTCTGCAAAACCAATTGCAACAGTAGCATGGTTGTCAGTATGATCCCTAAGTTTTCCATAAGACATTTCTATAGATAAACCTAGCCTGCTGTCTGCCTCTAATAACTGATTTAATGACATAATTTTGGCAGGATCGTGCTTTGCAGCCTTAATTCTAGCCATTTCTTTATCATCTACAATAGGAGTAATCCTTAGTTGTTGATCAACGACAGTTAATTGGTTGGTTGATCCAGCCTCTCTACCTAGCCCGTCTTGTGTTGGTTTGTTAGCATGATGTAACATGATGACTGACGATCCGTTGTTACGGATCTTCAAACATATACTATTTATTCTTGCCCATTGTTCTGCGTTGTTCTCCATCAAACCAGGAAAGGCTGTACGCACAGTATCAATAACTACAACGTCTGGTTTCAATTCATTTAACCAACCCTGAAGAATCTCAACACCCTCATCAGTTTGTAAATTCATATCACCACCATCTTCAGATTTAATTAAAGCTGATGACCAATACATCATGTTTACATCTGGATCTCCATAAGACTTGTTCATGATATCTAATCTGTCAGTAACAGTTGATGCACCATTTTCAAAATCCATATATAAAACTCTCATTGGTGCATTGATTTCAAATGGTCCAAAGTTTTTACCTAAAGATAAATGCCACATTGTTGTTAAAGTTATAAAAGATTTACCATGTCCAGAATAACCATACACTTGTATGATAGATGCTGGTCGTAAGAAAGGATCAACTAGATATCTTTGATTAGAAGTTTTTTCTTTTAATGATTCTATATCACTTGCATATATAGGTTTGAATTTTTTATTAACTCTTGCTCCATCAGAATCATAAAGATGTGGATGTTCACGCTTGTGCATTTCTTCTGCACTACCAACTGTTCTTTCAAACTCTTCATTATCTAAACTATGTGTAAAAAATGTGTCACAAAATTTATTACACAGTTCTCTAAGTTGTCTACCTATAATTCCTTTGTTAACTTTTTCTCCTGCATATCTAATCAATGCATCATTACGTCCATCACCTTCACCTAACTTACCATTCTTCTTAACTAAGTTTTCAAATCTTTCCCATGTAGGTAAATAATCTTCTGGAGATTTGACTTGAATGTTAGATAAATCAAGGTTTTCCCACGAAAAATCAACGTCAACTAAGTCACCTTCACCAACCCAAATAGGCATATCTTCCCAGTCAATGATAAAAGGTTCCCATCTTTTTCCATGACTTGGAGGTGCTAATACATAACCACCATCACCACGTAAGTCTAAATTATTAACACCAAATAAATTAGTTGCATTCTTTTTTTTGTAACCAGTACCTGGATGTTTGAAGTAATGATGATAACCTCTTTTTGTTTTTACAGAGAATGGTGATATTAAATTATTTGCTTTACAAAATCTATTGGCATCCTCACTATCAGCATCAACAACAATTAAGTTTGATATACTTCCTGTTACTATAGCAACCTGTGCATCAGGAAATTGTTTAAACCAATTTTCTATTTCATCTTCTGTTGCATGTCTTGTTTGATATTCTTTCCATTTTATTAATGGTAATTTTTTACTAGGATGGATCGGTATAACCGACCATCCTCTCTCTAGATATTCTAGTGCTTCATTTGTAATCTCTGTGTTAGTTGCTAGTTTCAAAGTATTCATCTATGTTCACCTTAAAGTTTTTTTTAATTAATGATAAAGTTTTTGTGGACATTTTTTCTCTATTTATCCAGCCGTATGGTGCAGTTCTATGCTTACCTATTTTCTTTGCTACCTCTGTAGCTCCACCTAAATCGTTGATTAGTTTTGATATATTAAATTTCATATACCTCCTTTTTTTTTATATATACTTATTGACAACCTGTCGTCAATACAATACACATAAATTATTGTTGATTGGCTAACAGAGGTTATCCATCATAATATTAACTTAAGGAGAAACATGGAAGAATACGATCCATTTAAAGTGGTCATCAATAAAGATGGTACTACTACAGACAAAAACGTATCAACTCCAGAACAGCAAAGTTTTGATGAACTGTGTTCACAATACGAAAACCTTCAAAGTCAAATTGAGAAATTAGATTTCAAGAAGCAAACTGTATTTGAACAAATAGTTAAAGCATTGCCTGATACTGCAGGTGTACATACGAAAAAGTCTAATAACTTTGAGGTAACTTTAAAACGTAGAGAGAACTGGATTTGGGATAGTCCTAAATTACAGTCTATTTATGGTGCAAGTATGCCACATTTCGTGAATCAAAATCTTAGTGTTCATCGTAAGAATTATAAAAATCTTACAACAGGTGAACAAAAAGAATTAGATGATGCACTAACAATTAAACATGTAAAACCTGTAATAGAGGTAAGGAGCTTGAATGACGTTTAAACCTATGACTACATCATCTGTTGATAATGCAGGTGTACAGAAGACACTACTGTATGGACATCATGGTTGGGGTAAGACTACCCAAGCAATACATATGCAGAAGTATTATGGTAAAGGTTTCATTATCAGTGGTGAGAGTGGACTGCGTTCAGTTATGAATGCAGACATTGATTACTTACCATTCAAATCATGGGATGGTGAGAATAAACCTGAAGAAAATCTATATTCTTTTAGAGGCATATGTAAAATTATGGATACTAAAGAATTTAAGGATCAGAAATATAAGTGGATTATGTTAGATAGTTTAACAGAATTATCTGACAGACTTATAAATCACCTTGAACATGAATACAGAGATAGCAGGAATAAACTTGCTATGTGGGGAGATAATCAAAGACTTATGCTTGGTAGTATTAAGTGGATAAGAGATCTTCCTTACAATGTATTAGTCACAGCACTAGCAAAAGAAGAACAGAATGATAAT
>Ga0114933_10001782_pt1 | contig 23430 bp, 23 predicted proteins | sample 4SBtaG_FD_89691 | JGI IMG/M metagenome (GOLD analysis project Ga0114933, IMG submission 89691) | Deep subsurface microbial communities from Kolumbo volcano to uncover new lineages of life (NeLLi) - 4SBTROV12_W25 metaG | ecosystem: Environmental > Aquatic > Marine > Volcanic | place: Kolumbo... | reverse complement strand
TCAAATAGGCAAAATAACAATTCATCGGAGGTAAACGATGGAAACAGTAGAACGCAGCGCCCGCACAGTAGAAGAAGCCGTAGAACTCGCCCTGATGGAACTAAACGTAGACCGAACAGAGGTAGAAGTAGAAACCATTAACCGCGGCAAGGCAGGTTTTCTAGGTATAGGAGGAGAATTAGCCCGGGTTCGGGTGACTCTCAAATCCGAAGGTTCTAAACCAAGAAGTAAGCCTAACAATAGAGGAAAATCCCCAAGGCAAACTAGGCCACCAAGAGCACCTAGGACATCAAAACCACGAGCCTCGGAAAAACCAAAGTCTTCAGAGAAACCTGTAACTACAGAACAGACAACTGAAATAGTGAATACTGAAGAAATTTCTGCATTGGCTATCACTACCGTTAATGACATACTCACAGCGACAAATGTTGACGTCGTTTGTAACATTAGCTCACATCATAATTTGGCTGAAGGTACAGTTGCACTAGAACTCAGTGGAAGCGATACAGGGTTACTAATCGGCAGAAGAGGACAAACTTTAATGTCACTTCAATTCTTAGTAAATTCTATCGTCAGGTCCAAGACAGGTGAAAACATACGTATAGCCATTGACGCAGAAGGTTACCGGGATAGACGCGAAAATACATTGAAAGAGATGGCTTTAAGAGTAGCGGACCGAGTCAAAGAGACAGGTAGAAGCATCACGTTAGAACCTATGAACGCGGCGGACCGGCGCATAATACATGTGTCATTGACTGACTATGAAGGAGTCAGAACGGAAAGCATTGGAGAGGCTGACAACAGAAAAGTGGAAATCTATCCAGAGGACTAATCTGAAGCAACCTTAACATGCGGCTCATAAAGGTCGAGCCAACTAAATTCTAAGTGTGGGTGGAACTTGGGAAGAAGTACACATAAAACATTCGGGGAACATCCTCGAGAAGAGTGCGGAGTCGTTGCGGTATACTCTCAAAGAGATCAAACTAGCAGGCTAGCATTTTTCGGACTATATGCGTTGCAACATCGCGGGCAAGAGAGCGCAGGAATTGCTTCAGCTGATTTAACAGATATACACGTCCACACAGACATGGGACTAGTGTCACAAGTCTTCAGGGAAGATAGTTTGAGCCACTTGCAAGGTAATCTTGTAATCGGCCATACTCGATATTCTACGACAGGAAGCAGCAATGCGTGTAACGCTCAACCAATCGTCGTAAATGGCATTCATGGGAAACTAGCGCTGGCTAACAACGGCAACATCATAAACGCGGCCAAGCTCAAATCCCAACAACAATTAGAATGGAATTGTACCTACACCTCTACGACAGACTCCGAAGTCTTGGCATATCAACTAGCAAACTCTCCTGGAGTAGATTGGCATGACCGAGCGAAGCAATTCATGAGATCCGTCCAAGGAGCGTATTCTTTGGTAGCTCTAACCAAAGATACAATGATCGCAGCAAGAGACCCTCTAGGAATTCGCCCCATGTGTCTAGGCAAGTGGGATGATGGGTGGATTATAGCTTCAGAAACTTGCGCTCTTGACCACTTAGGTGCAGAGTTTATTAAAGAGCTAGAGCCCGGAGAAATAATAACTGTAACGGATGGTGAGTTAAGATCAAGTTTATATACATTGACTCCAGCCCCAAGGAAATTATGCGTGTTCGAACTAATTTATTTTGCTAGACCAGACAGTAAGCTAGACAACAATCTCGTGTATTCGGTAAGGAAACAGTTGGGCGCCCAATTAGCCAGGGAGCATCCTGTCGACGCCGATCTAGTAATCGGAGTCCCAGATTCCTCGACTTCGGCAGCTGTAGGGTATTCAGTCGAATCAGGGATTCCTTTCAGTGACGGACTCATTAAAAACCGTTACGTAGGGCGCACTTTTATAGAACCCGAACAGAGCTTAAGAGATATTGGAGTGAGACAAAAATTCAATCCGCTTATGGAAGTCATTCAAGGCAAAAGATTAGTGGTAGTGGACGATAGCATAGTGAGAGGCACCACAACACCGCATGTAGTTAATTTATTGAAAAAGTCAGGTGCTACAGAAGTGCATCTGAGAGTCTGCGCCCCTCCTATAAAACATCCTTGTTACATGGGAGTAGACATGGCCTCAAGGGAAGAGCTCATAGCTTCTAGCAAAACTGTATCTGAAATCAAAGACTATATAGACTGTGACTCTTTAGGCTATCTCAGTGTCGAGAATTTACTCAAAGTGGTCGACACCGATTCAGGTGGATTTTGCGATGCCTGTTTTACTGGTAATTACCCAATTCCTATACAACTTGAAATGACCAAGTTATCACTTGAAGAAACGGAAGAATCCCAAGTCAGGTAGAAAAAACGAGCTTATACGAGCTGAGGTAACAAAGAAATACAATGAGTGCATCTTATTCCTCTGCAGGAATTAATCTAAATCAAATGGAGATCCTTAAAGATACCTTTAAGGCCTTCGGCAATCTCACTAACACCGAACACGTGATTAACAACGCAGGAAGTTTTGCAGGGCTATATAAATTGCCAAACTTCCAAAATCCGATACTCGTTGCAGGCACAGACGGAGTAGGAACTAAGTTAAAAATATCCGCTGCAATGGGACACTACGAATCTTTGGGTAAAGACCTAGTCGTGCTCAATGCAAACGATATATTATGCAAAGGGGCCCAACCCCTTTTCTTTTTAAATTACATTGCGTTCAGCAAATTCAATCAACACATGTTGGAATCCCTCATGAAAGGTATGGTATGGGCATGCAAAAGTCTAGACTGTAGCCTGATAAGCGGGGAGACTGCAAACATGCCTGGAGTCTACGAGGACAATGAATTTGATCTAGCAGGATTCATAGTGGGAGCTGTGGAAGAAAACGAATTAATTCACGCCCAAGATGTGACAGCAGGTGACTCCGTCTACGCACTCTCTTCCAATGGAATTCATACCAACGGATACAGCCTGGTACGGCAGGTATTTGACCTGGATTCCGATACTGCACCACTATTCCAATACATGGATGAACTCCAACATACGTTAGGGGAGGAATTACTTCAGCCGCATCGCAACTACTATCCAATACTGAAAGACTCTTTCAATATAATCAAAGGTCTAGCTCACATAACAGGTGGGGGAATGCCGGGAAAAATCAAATCCGTACTACCTGCAGGGCATGGAATAATAATAGACAGAAAGTCATGGAATATCCCGGCCATTTTCAATATGATTCAAAGAAAGGGCAATGTAACTGATGCTGAAATGTTTAACGTATTCAATATGGGGATAGGAATGGTAATAGTGATCGATCCTTCAAACGAGCATCTCATCGAAAAAGCTATTCCCGAAAGTTTTAAAATAGGGAATATCACTCCGATTGAAAGTGGATCACAACAGCCAGTCCAATTTAGATGATCAAGGTAGATATATGAAAGCTCTAATCAGCGTATACGACAAAACCGGAATAGAAGAACTAGCATCAGCGCTTCTCAAAGCTGGAGCAGATCTGGTAAGTACAGGTGGAACCTATTCTGCGCTCGCATCGGCAGGCCTCAAAGTACAGCAGGTGGCGGACCTAACAGGCTTTCCAGAAATGCTAGGCGGGAGGGTCAAAACACTCCATCCGCATATCCACGGAGGTATATTAGCAAAAAGAGAAGACCCAGGACAAATGAATGAATTGGTCAACGCAGGCATAAGTCCGATCGACATAGTAGTAGTCAATTTGTATCCATTTGTGGAGACCATTCAAAAACCTGGAGTCACTTTAGAAGAAGCCCAAGAAAACATCGATATAGGCGGGCCCACTATGATCCGTGCAGCAGCAAAGAACTTTATGTCCGTAGTGGTCCTGGTAGACCCTTCTGACTATCAATGGGTTGCTAATAAGATCTCTGACGATGGACTTAACCCAGTAGACAGACAATATCTAGCAGCCAAAGCTTTCAAGCATGTGTCTGACTACGACAGAAGCATAAATTCTTATCTGGTACAACAGTCGGGGTCCCCTTCAGAATTACCACGAGATCTATCTTTGAATATCACTAAATTAGAAGACCTAAGGTACGGGGAAAACCCACACCAATCAGCCGCATTATACGCCTCGGGTAACCCGGCATCTCTGGGAATAGCCGGAGCAAAGCAGATACACGGTAAAGACCTATCCTTCAATAATATCCTTGATGCCAACGCAGCGTGGAACATAGTGTCTGATTTTGATGAACCTACCATAGCTATCATTAAACACGGAAACTCTTGCGGCCTGTGCAGCAATACCAACCTATTAGAAGCCTACAAAAGAGCTCTGGAGGGAGACAACGTATCGGCTTTTGGCGGGATTATAGGAAGCAATTCAATTGTGACCGAATCAGTAGCCAAAGAAATGCAAGAAGTATTCTATGAAGTGTTACTGGCCCCAGGATATGAACCCGGAGCTTTAGAAATTCTACAGAAAAAGAGAAACCTCAGGATATTGACAGTTAAGCCTCAACCTCCTGAGCTCAATGAATACTCCTTTGATTACAGAATCATAAGTGGTGGGTTTTTGGTACAAACCCAAGACAATATCCTTGAAGACTTTGCACAATGGGAGTGCGTTACTAGAAGAAAACCTAATCCTTCTGAGTATGAAGACCTGGTATTTGCGTGGAAAGCGGCTCGACACATTAAATCGAACGCAATTGTATTCGCCAAAGATAAGACACTGACAGGCATGGGGGCAGGCCAGCCCAACCGGGTTGTTAGCGTCCATCTGTCAGAGCGAGTTGCAGGAGAGAAAGCCCCAGGAAGCGTTCTTGCATCAGATGCTTTCTTTCCATTCCCTGACAACATAGAATTAGCAGCAGCAGCAGGCATAACTGCTGTAATCCAGCCTGGAGGCTCTATCCGAGACGAGGAAGTCATCAACGCGGCTAATCAGAGCAACTTAGCAATGCTGTTCACTGGCACCAGACACTTCAAACATTAAAGGATATGACGTGAGATCTAGTGTTGACATTATAATCCCAGTTTTCAACGAGGAAGAAACGTTACCTCGCAGTATAATGTTATTGATAGATTACGCCAACAAGAATTTGTTTAATCCCTGGAGAATCATCATCGCAGATAATGGCTCTACAGACCAGACAAAAACAATCTCGGAGGCATTAGGGCAAAGATTCCCAGGCGTGGAATACTTGAGTATCCCACGAAAAGGAAGGGGAATAGCCCTAAAGACAGCGTGGCTGGACAGTAATGCTGATATAGTGATGTATATGGATGTGGACTTATCCACTGATTTGACAGCTCTTCCCATTGCCCTTGAATCCCTTGAAACCCGGTGTCACATAGCAGTGGGTAGCAGGCTGATGTCGGGAGCGAGGACGACCCGCAGCTTCAAGCGTTCATTACTGTCAATCGGCTACAACATGTTAATAAAACTGTTTTTCTTTTCCTCCTTCTCAGATGCGCAGTGCGGTTTCAAAGCGCTCACAAGAGAGACCGCCGAACTCATCGTACCTCACATTCAGAACAATAATTGGTTTTTCGATACAGAATTATTGATACTGGCCGATCAAAATAAATTCGTAATAGAAGAAATTCCTGTAACATGGATTGAGGACTCAGATAGCCGGGTTAACATAATCAGGACTGTAATAGAAGATATTAAAGGATTGATGAGGTTAAGATTCAAATCCCTTCCTAAAATTACTCCTCCTCTGATACAGATAGACGTACAAGAACACGTAGGAGACCATCCCTATAAATAAAATGGAGCATCAATGGACTTAAATCTAACAAAAAAAAGCGTAATAATCACTGGAGGAGGATCCAATATTGGCAGAGCCATAAGTCATGCCTTTGGTGAAGAATCAGCGAACATCACTATAGCAGAATTGGTTAAAGAACACGGGGATAGGGTAGCTTCAGAAATCAAAGCTGCTAACCCTGACACTGAAGTGCGAGTTGTCCAAACAGACATCACCAAACCAGACCAAGTTGAAAACATGGTAGATCTAACAGTGAAGGAATTCGGTGGTATTGATGTATTGGTAAATAATGTGGGATGGACCATAGACAGATTATTTACAGAGAAAGAACGGAGTGAATGGGAGAAAGAAGTCCAGGTTAACCTCTGGGGCCCCATCAATTGCTTCAACGCAGTATTGCCACATATGATATCTCAACAAAGCGGGTCCATAGTGTCCATTGCATCAGATGCAGGAAGAATGGGTGAATACAGGGAAGCTGTTTATTCCGCCTGCAAGGGAGGGGTCATAGCCCTTACCAAAGCACTTGCACGAGAAAATGGAAGATACGGAATAAGAGGAAATATTGTATGTCCAGGACTTATAGTTCCTCCCAGAGATGAGTCAATAAGTGAAGAAAGTATGTGGAACGACATGAGGGATATCTTTACAGACGAAGTCTTAGAAAAAGTCAAACGGGGATATATACTACGCCGGATGGGAACAGCCCCGGAAGTGGCAAACGCGGTTGTATTTCTAGCATCCGATGCGGCAAGTTTTATCACCGGGCAAACGGTCAGCGTGAGCGGTGGTTATACAATGATGTAACCTGGGGCAACAGCATACCAAACAAACACTAAGGAGTTTCAAATGGAGATCGGAGTAAGCATACCTAGACTACCCAACCCACAAGGCATCAAAGATTTCGCCATAAGGGCAGAACAATTAGGATTTGAGTCAGTGATGGCAGGTGATCACATTCTATTACCGACTGCAGGTACTGACCAATATCCTTACACTGCTGATGGATCGTTTCAGCGCCCAACCTCTGAACCCTTCTTAGAAACCATGACTCTCCTTGGATTCATCGCAGGAATCACTAAAACGATCAAAATAGGTAGCACTGTATTGATATTGCCCTACAGGAATCCTGTTGTTCAAGCGAAAATGTTCGCTTCTCTAGATGTCCTAAGTGAAGGAAGAATGATTTGTGGTGTAGGTGTCGGTTGGCTGGAAAAAGAGTTTGACACTTTGAATGTTCCATATAAACAGAGAGGCCCTCTTACAGATGAATACCTAGGTATCTTTAAATGTTTATGGGAACAAGACAATCCTGAGTTCACAGGAGACACCTTCCAAATTGACGGCATACAATTTTTCCCTAAACCTGTACAAGAAGGAGGCATTCCTATTTGGGTCGGAGGTCATACTCGAAGAGCTCTTAGAAGAACTGCCAAATACGGGAACTGTTGGCACACCACTCGGCAAACACCAGAATTCGTAGCCGAAAACATGCCTTATCTCAAAGAACAAACTATCGCTGCAGGAAGAGATCCATCAGAGGTTACAGTCTCCTTAAAACGCACTCTCCATTTCACAGACATGCCAGGCAAGGAAGAAGGATCAGGGGTCCCTACCGGAGGAATCGTGATCGGGAGCACTGAAGACGTAATTGAGGATGTTCTTAAATGTAAGGATTTAGGGATTGACCAACTTACCTACGACTTCAGAGTAGACGGCTTGGAGCCACAGATCGAGGTTATGGAACATTTAGCACAACATGTACTACCAGTTGCTTTGGCCTAAATGAGTTTTTCAGAGGCCGTTAGCCTTAAAAATTTCGGCCTTTTCAACTAAGTGCATAGCAGTGTTAAGCATCCGTTCTATCTGTTCATCAGTTGTTTTGGCTTTCACTTTTCCAGGAATACCTGTAACAAAAGACCGGTCTGGAATCTCTGTATTAGCCAGAATCAAAGCATTAGATCCTATCAAGCATTGTTTACCGATAGAAGAGTCTGTCAAAAAGGTACAATTATTCCCCAGTAATGTACCAGCTCCGATAAAGTCACCATGCACCACAACGGAATGTCCGATAGTTACATTATCCTCAATAATCAATCCATTCCCGTGAATTACTGATCCTTCTTGGACATTTACATTTTTCCCTAAAGTGACTGGTTCTTCACCGTCAGCCCGTATAGTGACCCCTGGCCATACGCTGCAATATTCACCTATTTCTATGTCTCCAACCAGATAAGCGTCCTCACTAATCCACGCAGACGGATGAATCCGGGGCTTTTTGTCACCTAATCCTCTAATCAATTCCCTCTCCTAAATTAAGACTGGTCAAATGCCTTCATTGACCTCTTCGCTTCACGATCCATTTCTCTATCTCTTATCGCACGACGTTTATCATATTGCCGTTTTCCTGTAGCCAAACCCAATTCCAATTTAGCTACATTCCTTTTCAAATACATTCTTAACGGGACTAAGGTATACCCTTTCTGGGCTACCGTCAGGGATAATTCATCTATCTGGCCCCGATGCAAAAGAAGCTTCCGATCTCTTTTAGGGTCATGGTTGTTATATGTGGCATTTGCATAAGCACTTATGTGAGAGTTGAAAAGCCACATCTCTCCTTCAACATCTTTAGCGTAAGCATCTCTGAGATCTACTTTGTGATCCCTGACAGATTTGATTTCAGTACCAGTAAGGATTATGCCAACTTCGATTTTCTTCAGTATCTCGTAGTTATAGAAAGCTCTCCGGTTCACCGCTACCGAATTATCTCCTACAGTCTTTTTCTTTGCCTTAGGTTTAGCCATTCTCTATTTCCCCAAAATATCGTTCTTCATTATATTCAAAGCCACATCTAAAGCATCCTGCCCTGACTCTAACGTGTCCATTTGTGTTAAATCTACGTCAGGCACCAAACCTTCACCTTCAATTAACTTCCCGTCTGGAGTGTACCATTTGGCAATTGTAAAATAAATTCCTGACCCATCGCTTATCTTTTCCAACGTATTTACACTTCCTTTCCCAAAAGTTTTGTCACCCACAATAATGGCTCTGTTATGGTCCATCAATGCGCCAGCAAGAACTTCAGAAGCGGATGCGCTGTACCGGTTAGTCAGCACAATGAGTGGAACATCAAGAGCAAATCCACCGCGGCTAGCATTCCAGTTTTTTCTGTTGCCCTTGGAATCCACTTCATACACAATCAATTTAGAATCTATGAAGGCATCTGCAACTTGGAACACAGAATTTAACAATCCTCCTGGGTTGTTTCTCAGGTCAAGAATCATCCCTTTCCCGCCTTGTGTCTGAAACCTAGTGAATGCGTTTTCCAATTGTTCATATGTGTTAGCATTAAATTCAGTAACGGTAAATACCCCAACCCCGCCCGTCATCATACGCATTTGAACAGAATCAAGTTTTATGACATTCCTTTCCACACTAATTTCTTGAGGCATATCTTCACCTTCATGGAGAATGGATAACACTACTAATGTGCCTCTTTCACCTCTGATTCGGCTAACGGCCTCTAACAGAGTTATCCCTTGGGTGGAATCTCCGTCAATTCCAAGTATGATATCGCCGGCCAGAATTCCAGCTGCCTCGGCAGGTGACCCAGGGATAGGCGCTACAATCACAATGCGATTATCTCTCATACTCACATGAGCTCCGATTCCTTCAAAAAAACCTTTATAGTCCTGGGATTGTATTTCGAATTGTTCAGCGGTCAAGAAAGATGCGTAAGGGTCATCCATCGCCAACAACATTCCACGAATAGCCCCATCACTAAGGATTTTAGAGTCCATATCTTTTCGGTCAAAATGGTCTCTTTTAAGTATGTACCATACCTCCGTGAGCCTACTGAATTCGGGAGGTAAGTCTTCCGGAGATTCAAATGAAGGAGTACCTGTCAAAAAGATGATTATCGCAGCAGATGACGTTCCTCCAATAATGAGCGATCCAAGGGCTACCAGTATATATTTGATTGGTTGAGGGATTTTCAATGCAACATCCTGTACTTTAGATTATATAAATTATACGGAAACTTAACTTGTTTAACTAGATATCAGCAACCGTTGACACTGAATTTCTGTACTGCTAGCATCCTACCCATGTACGGAATAACATCTTATGCCACATATATTCCCTGGCTCCGGTTAACGCCAGACACAGATGGTTGGCCTCATTCTTTTCAAAGATCCGTAGCGAACTTTGATGAAGATGCCATAACTATGGGGGTGGCTGCTGGCAAACTCTGCCTTCATAAGAGCGACCTTAGTAAAATAAAAGCTCTGTTGTTCTGCAGTACCTCAGCACCCTACGCAGAAAAGCAAAATGCAGCTGTAATAGCAGCCGCATTGAACCTTCCTTCACACGTATTAACTGTAGATCTGGCAGGATCTATTAGGTCAAGTACTTCTGCTATTTACCTCGCACTTGACATGATCCAAGCAACCCCTGAGGAATCTGTTCTCATAATTTCTTCAGATACAAGAATGGGTATGGCACGCAGCCCTTTAGACGATTCTTTTGGAGATGGAGCAGCAGCAATTTTGCTAGGACAGGAGGACCCTCTAGCAATTATAGAGTCTAAGTCTTCTCAAACATCAATCCTTTATGACTTATGGAGAGACTCCTCTAGTTCTTTCGTTAGTCAGTGGGAGGATCGGTTTGTTGCGGACAACGGTGTAGAATCCCTCATGATAGATTCCGTGCAGTCAATTTTGTCGGCAGCAAAACTGGACATGTCTCAAATATATAAATTAGCTATCAATGCTCCTAATTTAAGACAAGCGAACCGAATCAAACGATTGCTTAATGCCACTGACTCACAACTAAACACATCGCTCCTTGAGTTAATAGGCAACACTGGTTGTTCTATGGCCATAATGGAATTATGTTTAGCACTAGACCAGATCTCTGAGAAGGACCAATATATATGCCTTTCTTGTTACGGAGACGGTGTAGATAGTTTCTTGATAAAAAGCACAAGGGCTTATAACTCACGTGGTAAAGACATGGAATCAACGATGTTGTCTATCAATACTGGGCATCCTCTTAGCTCATACGAAGAATATGCAACTTTAAAGCAACTTTGGGAGACAGGAGAATCGGTACGTAGACCAGATACCTCTCCTCCTTCAGTGCCCGCTATATACCGGGAGCAAACAAAGAATATACATTTTCAGGGCGGTAAATGTGATCATTGTGGATATGTACAATATCCTGCCCAAAAGATATGTGTAAATTGCCAAGAACAACACCCTTCATCGGTTGTAAACCTTAGCTCCGCACGGGCTATCCTATTCACATACTCTATGGATTATCTCGCAGGAACCACTGATGTACCTCTGGTTATTTGCACCATTAATTTTGACACCGGAGGAAGGATGCTATGTGTAATGACAGACCGAAACATAGAAGACTTGCATGTAAATATGCCTCTAGAGATGTCTTTTAGGAAAATAAGTGAACACAAAGGAGTAACGAGTTACTCCTGGAAAGCAATGCCAATCCGGTTAGAAAAAGGAGAACAAGCATGACAGGAATAAGGGACAGGGTAGCTATCGTTGGCATGGGATGTAGTAAATTTGGTGAACGTTGGGACAGCAGTGCAGCGGATTTAATGATAGAAGCCGTTAATGAAGCGTATACCGATTCAGGGCTCAGCTCACAAGATATCAACGCAGCTTGGGTAGGAACAGCAAGCTCATTCCGAACAGGACAACCAGTAGCAGAAGCTCTTAAATTCAATTACATCCCGATTACCAGAGTAGAGAATGCTTGCGCAACCGCTACCGAAGCATTCCGGAATGCTGCTTATGCAGTAGCAGCAGGAATTTACGACATTGTACTTGCAGTAGGAGTCGAAAAGCTTAAAGACTCTGGTTTCTCAGGATTAGCCATTCCGGAAGCGCCTAATTCAGGAGTGACGCCAGCAGCCCCACCTCCGTCACAGTTTGCTATGGCTGCGACTAGATATTTTCATAAATATGAAATCCCTTTTGAAGATGGAAAGAAAACCTTGGCAGACATCGCCGTCAAAAATCATCATAATGGTTCTTTAAACCCCAGAGCTCATTTTCAAAGAGAAATTAAACAAGAACAAGCGATGAATGCACCCATGATAGCGTGGCCATTGGGGCTCTATGATTGCTGCGGAGTCAGTGACGGCGCAGCGGCGGCTATCCTCACCACACCGGAAATTGCCAAATCGATGAGGTCCGATTATGTGTTAGTTAAAGCATTGGGGCTATCTGTAGGGGCCTTTGGGATGCTCAGAGATGACTGGGATTTCACATATTTCCCAGAAACCGTCCACGCATCACAGGCAGCATACAATGAGGCAGGCATCACAAACCCAGCCACTGAAATAGATTTAGCAATGGTACATGATTGCTTCACAATCACGGAACTAATTATTTATGAGGACTTGGGGTTCAGTCAAAGAGGCAAAGCATCTCAAGATGTACGGAATGGTAAATTCACACTCGAAGGAGACCTTCCAGTGAATACCGACGGTGGCTTGAAATGCTTTGGTCACCCAGTCGGAGCAAGTGGTATCAGAATGATCTATGAGGTATATCAACAGTTGAACGGGAATGCTGCCCTCCGCCAATTACCTAAGGCAGACATAGGTTTAACCCATAACCTAGGAGGCAGACCTGGTTCATTTACCTGTTCTATAGGCATATTCGGATCATCTGACACAGGGTGATACTGTAACCTCCTAATTGATTAACGCACGGTTTACTGATTAAATTAAAGAAGGCTATATGGGGTTGATGGGTAGCGGCAGGAGGAGCCTAAATTGACGTTAGTTGATTTAGTTCCTAGAACCCAAAGGATAGGAATAGGATGGTAAGTCAACAGAATTCTCTTCAAGTAATTGGGCGAGGGACGCAAATCACATTTACTATAAATGATATGAGCCCAATCAAAACAGTGCTGTTAGACGTTGAACAATATCTCGAACACAATTCTTCATGGTTCTTGGAAGGCTCTATATCTATCAACGTAGGCAAACGTATGTTTCGCAAGGATGAACTTCGCCAAATAAAGAATCTGATCACAATAAAATCTGGGCTGACCGTATCTAAATTCACAGCAACCTCCACCCAAGTTGGACTAGACCCTCAGAAAACCAAAGACCCCGCTGAATTGGAACTTGTGAATCAGCAATATCAGCCAGAGGCTGATCACTCAGAGGCAAACCAACGAGAGGATCCCAATTCAAGATCAGGGGAATCAGAGGCAACCTTGGATCCTGAAGTAGAACCTGTAAAGGGAGTAGAAAGTTTGCTGATTAAGACACCATGCAGATCTGGAGAATTAATCAATTACCCAGGCAATGTTATTGTGATGGCCGATGTTAATCCCGGAGCGCAGATCTACGCGGGGGGAGACATAATGGTTTATGGAAGACTGAGAGGATTCTGTCATGCAGGTTCGCCAAACAATCCAGAGGCTGTGATCACTGCCCTCAGTTTAGAAACGAACATCCTAAGCATCGCTTCTATAAACGGAACTAGCGTAGAAGACCATAGCAAGCCTAACTTAGCTAGACCTACACCGAAAATAGCATTCTTGAAAAGAGGATCTGTATTTGTAGCGCCATACATAGGCAGATTCTCATCATACGACGGAGGTACCATATATGACAGGTAAGACAATTGTAATCACTTCAGGCAAAGGAGGAGTCGGAAAGACGACTACGACTGCCAACATAGGTACAGGACTTGCATTGCGAGGGCACAAAGTGGTGATCATAGACACCGACATTGGCCTTAGAAATCTCGATGTGGTAATGGGTTTAGAAAATCGAATCGTCTTTGATTTAGTAGACGTAATCGAAGAAAGATGCGAACCCAGCAAGGCAATGATTAGAGATAAACACAAATTAGACTTGTTTCTAATCCCTGCACCCCAGACTAGAGACAAAGATTGCATCTCCAGCGAACAATTATCTGAATTATGCCGTCAGCTGGAGGAAGACTATGAATACATTATTATCGATTGCCCTGCAGGTATAGAAACAGGATTCAAAAATGCCATCAACGCAGCGGAAGAAGCAATTATAGTGACAACTCCAGAGGTCTCAGCGGTACGAGATGCAGACCGGGTAATTGGTCTCTTAGACGCAGCAGGCATCAAACAACCAAGGCTTATCATAAATAGGATTCATCCTGATTTGGTAGCAAAAGGGGATATGTTAGATAAAGATGACATCGTAGATATCCTGGCCATCGATATTATTGGACTGGTCCCCATAGACGACAAGGTTATAACCTCGACTAATCAAGGAGTGCCTGTTGTCCATAACAAAAACTCAGCGTCGGGAGCAGCCTTCAACAGAATCGCTGGTCGCATAGACGGCGAAGATATACCTATACAAGAACCTCAAAGTGCTAGTTTTCTAAAAAAAATTAAAGCTTTCGTAGGTATTAACAAGGGGGAATATTCACATGCTTGAGCTAATAAAATGGGCAAGAACCCGTAAAGAATTCAGCAAGGAAACCGCACGAGACAGACTCAAAAATGCTATAGCAGTGGACCGCTTTGATCTAGCTCCAGATATAATCAACGCACTCCGAATTGACATAACGAATGCAGTTTCAAGGTACATGGTAATAGAAGAAGAAGATCAGCAAGTCAGATTAACTCGAGAAAACGATTCAATAACTCTAGTAACCAGCATCCCTGTCCGAGAAGTCCATAGATGGGCAAACAATAATTAAAATCCTAGATGTACAAACATATTCGTATGTGTATAATTGCCTGATTACAGTATAAGGTTTATTAGATGTTAAAAGATCTGGCAGATCGATTTCTCCTAGCCCTACAATATAAAGATTATCGCACCCTTTGGATCGCAAATGTATGCGCAGGCTCGGCCGCTTGGGCTCTAATCGTTGCCAGAGGATGGCTTGTGTACGTGATGACAGATTCATCAGGCTGGGCAGGTCTAGTAACTTTCATGGCTATGATTCCTCGTTTTTTCGCGACTCCGGTCATAGGTTTCTTGGCGGACAAATTCGATAGGAAAACAGTGCTCCAATGGACTTATGTCCTTAATGTTGCAAACAATATTGCTTTGTCGATCCTCGTCACTATTCCTAACTCGCCAATGTACACTTCTGCAGGACCGTGGATCCTACTTTTACTAGCTATGCTGAACGGAAGTTTCAGAGCCGCACAAATGACCACTACACAGTCATTAATCCCAAACATGGTACCCAAAGAACACTTGCTCAATGCAGTCTCTCTAAACCAAGCGACTCAACAAGGTTCTAGGTTTCTAGGGCCTCTAGCTATGATTATCATTATATGGGCTTCTACATTAACTCCGTGGTCTGGAGGATACGTAGAAAACGCTCTAGCATTCTGGCTTTGCACAGCATTTTACGCTGTAGGATTATTCCAAGTCGCGCGAGTTCAGACCAAATCAACCGGTGTTGTTAATCCTAACCGAAGTTTCATGGCTAACTTCCTTGAAGGGTTCAAAGTGGTATACAGCACACCAATGTTAAGCGCCATAATATTACTCGCTGTTGCTCACTGTGCCCTCGTAATGTCTTATGAATCTATGTTGCCTAACTTATCCGAAGAAAAACTAGGAGCTGAAACTGTCTACGACACCGCATTACTAATGTCTGGAGTAGGAGTAGGAGCTCTTATCACAGCGATTCTACTAGCAGGTGTAAAAGGTACTCAACAAAGAGGAAAAATTTTTCTCCTCCTAGCCTTCGCAAGTGGGATAACACCTATAGTACTTGGTCTGTCATCCGCAGGGTCTATCTCACTCCTGTCTGCAGTGTTTATGGGGGCCAGCGGAGCAGGATTCATGACTATAACTCACACCATAATGCAGCTATACACTCCTGATGAAGTACGAGGAAGGGTATCTGGGGTCTACCAAATGCATATTGGCTTATCCATGGCCGGTGCCAACTGGATAAACGGGGAACTCTCCGACTATTTCACTGCTCCCAACGTTATGATATGGACAGCAGTCATCTTCTTCATTGTAGTAGCCGGAAGCCTGACAACGAAGTTCCTAAGGCAACTATACTTCCCCCCTCCTCTACCGGCTTAATGAATTATATTCTTTAAAACAATCGGCATACATTCTCCCAACAAATAACCGATGCCTGCAGATCCCACACCCACTAAAAACACTTCTAAGGCAGATTTAACTAAGCCTTTCTGCACAAGATAACCTTTTCCTAGCCCGAGAAGGAATAAGCTCGCCAATGTCAAACCCACGGACCAACCTATCGCTTTTCCCCCAGCGTATATGAAGTAAGGAGCGATCGGAATTAATGCCGCTACCATGAAAGAAGTACCCATCGCAGCAGCGTCTATAATTGGATCTAGTAAGGGTTGCTTTCCTTTCAAAGAACTAGGATTCACTAACTCACCAACTTCGATTTCCGCACGCGAGGATAAGAAAGCTCCGGAAGCCATAGAAAAAGTTCCAGCTATTGCTCCGGTTATACCAGCTATGATGATTGAAGTCATGCTCTCAGTTGCAATGGCCATAGAAGTAGTTAGGGCTACATTACTTATGAGTCCGTCTTGTACCCCAAAAACAATTTCTCTTAATCTTGAGAGGACCCCAACATTCATATCAGTACCCTATCAGATCATTAATTTAATCTACGCGAGGCCTCTTGTTCCATTTGCCTACTGGCGGGTACACAGGGGTGCCCACTTTCCTGACAATCTCTCCGTCGAACCAAGGTTCGCATTCAGCTCTCCATTTAGTGTAGTGAGGAGCCGCACGATGCGCGTCTACCGCTTCTTGGTCATGATATACCTCATAAAGATGTATTAGATTGTCTTGTTCGTTATCCTGTATAACGTCAAACCTGTAACATCCAGGTTCATCATTGTTTGAACCTATTGCGTCACCCATCAACGAATCCATGAATTGATCTTTGAACCCTTCTTTTATTGTAATAGAGACCATTAAAACTATCATATATCCTCCTAAATCCGAATCATTTCCCTGATTCGATAATATCTATTGTGAAGTTTTCTATAACTGGGTTAGCTAGTACCTTATCACATATTTCTCTGACAAACGCTTCTGCCGATTCCGCATTGTCAGCGGCTACTTCCGCTTCAATGTATTTACCTACCCTAAGATTCAACAGAGAATCATAACCCAGTCTATTTAAGCTTTCCTTAACGGTGTAACCTTGTGGATCATTGACTCCATTTCTCAAAGTCACATAAATTTTTGCTTCGAAGTTGCTCATACTTATCTATTTGGCCATATTAGATGTGGGCATGCTACAAGGCAACCCGTAGGGGAATTCTGGCCCTAATCTACCTGCATAGGCTTTGAAAAATTCTTCTATACGTTCCTCTTGAATTCCCTGGAAAGTGTCCATAACCCCCCAAGCTGTAAGGGACATTGTTCCAAGTGGTATATTATCCGTCCAATTAGCTACTCCCCAATAATTGAACATGTCATAACTTTCCAAATATTGTCTAAGAGGAATCTCATAATCATCTGCGCTACTGTCAGTCCCAAAATTGTAATTGACAACTATGTGGCCATGTTCAAGATTATGAACAAGCCTTTCATCTCTTCTTCTGTCTGACGTCCAACCACAGTCTTCTGGACGATTCCAATGATCCCCAGATGTAGGAGGAGTTGTGTTGTAGTTGACCTTCACACCATCGTCAACGTGCCTTGCAGTAGGTTTACCATCAATCTCCATGATTTCCTGTTTTTGGCCAATTCCCTTTATGTGTTTGTCACTATAGCCCACTCCTTCCGGGTTTTGAGGTCTTCCGCCTGTGTTGCAGTCGCCCACCACGAATCCGGCAATAACCAAAAATGCAATTATTGCAGAGGCAGCTATATATAAATAATTGGGCTTATTTTTCTTAGGCCTGTTGGAGGTAATTCTAGCGGGATTGTTATTCCTTTGAGGCCGTTTTCTGTGTTTTGAACGAGGCACTTGTTACTCCTAAGATTAAGTTACTGCGAAAGCAGTTGGTACACTTCTGTATAGCGGTTTATAGTGTTTTCTATCACATATGAAGGTAAATTAGGCGGTGTAGATTCTTTATCCCAGCCTGAAGACTCCAGCCAATTTCTAACTAGCTGTTTATCATAATTAGGCAATGAATTGCCTGGGACATACTTATCGGCCTCCCAGAATCTACTAGAGTCCGGAGTCAATAATTCATCTATTAAAATCAAGTTGTCTCCGATGAAACCAAATTCCATTTTTGTGTCTGCCAAAATTATATCTTTCTGTACAGCATAATCATGAGCAAAATTGTACACCTCTTTACTCTTGGTTTCCAAGGCAAATGCAACCTCATTACCTACCAATTTCCGTACCTCATCCATGCTCATGTTTTCATCATGACCTTGTTCCGCCTTTGTAGTTGGAGTAAACAGCGGTTCAGGAAACTTTTGCCCCTCAACCAATCCTTTAGGCATAATTCGACCAGACACCGTTCCTTCTCTCTTATATTCAGTCCATGCAGAACCAGTTATATATCCCCTCACAACACATTCAACGTCTATTCTCTTAGCTTCTCTAACTATCATTGATTGTCTTGCAATGTCCGCAGGTAATTCACGAATCAGTGCTTCTGATGCAAAAACTTCATTAATTTTGGGATCGTTAGCCATATACAAGAAATGATTACCAATAATATGTTGTGTTTTATCAAACCAAAATTTGCTTATCTTGTTTAAGATTTCACCTTTGCCGGGAATTCCATCCTGTAAAATTACATCAAAAGCCGAGATTCTGTCGGTAGCAACCATTAACAATGTGTTTGAGTTAATTCTGTACGTATCTCTAACTTTACCTTGATTAATTTTGTTAGACAGGTTTGTGTTGATGATCATTTTTATCTATAGCCCTATTTTCCCAAATGTGTCATCAACAAAACGAACGTAATACTCATATGCGAATAGTTCTTCAATTTCTGCGGGCTCCAACACAGACTTTACTTGTTCATCTAACCTCATCAAATCTCTGAAATCCTTACCGTTATCCCAGGCATCCATCGCATTTACCTGAACAATTTTATAAGCATCCTCTCTGCTTAATCCTTTATCAATTAGAGACAACAGAACCCTTTGGCTAAAAATTAAACCTCGGCTACTTTCAAGGTTCCTCCACATTTCGTCATGAAGAACTACTAGCCCATCCATGACTCTAGTGAATATTGTAAGCATATAGTTTAACGCCATACAGGAATCAGGTAAGATTAGCCTTTCGACAGAAGAATGACTGATATCTCTTTCTCCCCAAAGACTGATGTTTTCAATTGCTGATACGCTATGCCCTCTTATGAGTCTGGACAAACCACATATACGTTCAGATAATTCAGGATTTCTTTTATGTGGCATTGAAGAAGACCCAGTTTGTCCACTCTCGAAAGGCTCTTCGACCTCATGTATTTCACTCCGTTGTAATGACCTAATTTCAGTCGCAAACTTCTCCAACGAACCAGCAACCAGGGCCAAAACAGAGACAAAATAAGCATGCCTGTCGCGTTGTATGACTTGATTAGATACCTCCGCTACAGATATGCCTAATACTTCACATACTTTCGTCTCTATATGCGGAGGAACTGTTGCATGAGTGCCCACCGGACCAGATATCTTGCCTACAGCTATGTCATCTGTAGCAGCCTTCATTCGATCCCTCTGACGTTTTAGTTCCTGTACCCACAACGCCATTTTGAGGCCGAATGTGATAGGTTCTGCATGAATACCGTGCGTTCTCCCCATCATAATCGTGTTTTTATGCATTTTCGCCTGACGACTAACAGATTCAATCGCTTTGTCCAAATCGCGTTGAATCAATTCACCTGCTTGTTTCAACTGGATTGCCAATGCAGTATCTAGCATGTCGGAAGAAGTCATACCTAAATGAAGCCATCGCCCTTCTTCTCCGATATTTTCTGTAATAGATTGCAAAAAGGCTGTCACATCATGTTTGGTAACATCCAATATTTCCATCATACGACTGTGGTTATATTGAGCACTTCTCAGAAGTATCATGTCTGACTCGGGTACCACTCCGGCATCAGTCCATGCTTCGCAGGCGGCCAGTTCGACATCAAGCCATAATTGATACTTGTTCTCGTCAGACCAAATCTGTTTCATTTCAGGAAGTGAGTATCGCTCTATCAACTATTGTCTCCTTATGCTTAACTCAAAGTTTTTAATATATTCAATATGTCGTAAAAGTCTTCAAAGGTAGAGTAATTAATATTATGTGCCTCACATTCATCTATCAAGATGCTTCTGGCAATAATCACATCCGCTTCCCTTGCAGCCTCAAAGTCTGACCGGCCATCTCCCGCATACACTACCTTATACCCTCTATCTTTAAATGACTGCACTACCAAACCTTTAGAATTGCCTTCATCCTCACGACCTTCTCGCATGTTTTGATATGTGTAAGCTAATTTACCATTATCATAAAAGGTCTCTACGCAATATACAGGGATGTTATCAAACCCATTACTTTTCAAAACTGGTTTTATGTATAGATCTAACCCTAGGCTCACGACAGCCACAGGAATGTTTTTATCCGAGCAGTACTGATAGACTTCTCCAAAACCAGGCCTAAGAGTAGTTTCCTCAGAAGCATATTCTCCCATTACTTCGGCAGCAGTTTTAATTTCAGCAAAAACCAGTTCTTGATACGTCTTTAAAGTCATTTGTCCTTGCCTAAACCGAAGCCTCACATCTTTCCAAGATGATTCTCCAAATTTTTCAAGCAACATTTCTGCTACATTTTGGACCGCGGCCGTATCATCAAAATCAGTTAAAAAAGCTACAGGTTGTATTCCACTAGCCACTTGATAAAGTCCCGTCCATAATATCTTGGCAGCTTTCGGCTTGGCAGATCAGTTCGTCCAAAGACGCTCCGCAGAACACGATATGTCCCATTTTCCTCCCAGGTCGGATGCTTGTCTTGCCATATGAGTATATTTTAGCATTCAAAGAGCTCAATATTTGATTTATTGCACTATTGTTCATTAAGGCATCGTATTCATGGCCTAACACATTCAATAACACAGATTCACATAGCATAATTGGTTCTCTAAGAGGTAATCCTGTCAACACTCTGACTTGATTTTCATATTGAGAAACAGAAAATGCATCAATAGTGTGGTGCCCTGAATTATGCGGCCTAGGGGCTATCTCGTTGATAAGCAAATTGCCATTTTTCTCAAGAAACATTTCAATACAAAAGACTCCTGGATCCCCAATTGATCTGATAATGCTGCAACCTAGTTCAATGACACGGGATTGAATCTCGTCAGGTATCCGAGCAGGAGAGATACTCATTTTCAATATTCCGCCTTTGTGCAAGTTCTCGGTAGGTGGATAAGCTATCACATCGCCATCATCGTCCATAGCGACAACCACTGAAACCTCTATTTGGTAATCTACTACTTTCTCTACAACCATAGGAACCTTGGAGTCTTGGAGGGCTGAATTGCCGGTTATATCTGTCATGTTTTTTATATACCATTGACCGTGTCCGTCGTACCCTAACGTCGCAGTCTTAATAATCCAGGGAAAATCGAAGGGCACTCCGTTAATCTCATCAATACGCTGTATAGCCACATATTCAGTCAAAGGAAAACCATTAGATGCCAAAAAGCTTTTTTCTTTGATTCTATCTTGGGCCAATGTCAAACTTTTACTACCTGGTTTTACTATAACTGTTTTTTCTAATTCCTTAATCAAGGAATTTGGGACATTTTCCCATTCCACAGACACTCCAGAAACAATCTCCTTAAAGGCATTAAAGACTCTTTTATCATCAAATTCGCCAGTAAATGGTTCTGACGCAAATCGTTTAGCAGGGGCGTTTATATCTGGGTCCCAAACAGCAACCTTATAACCCATTCTCAATGCGGCTTCACTAAAAAAGCCGCCTATCTGCCCTCCCGCAATCATACCTAGAGTGCTACCTGCACTTATCTGTGATGGTTTAGTCATCCTAGCCTTTTTGATGATCAGAGATAATCTTATCTGTCATATCTTGTCGCCATTTTTGCAAGCTATTATGAACATCTTCATCTGATATAGAGAGAATCTCCGCGGCAAGTATTGCAGCATTTTCTGATCCCCCAATAGCAACCGTAGCAACGGGAACTCCTCTTGGCATTTGCACAATAGAAAGCAAAGAATCCATACCTTTAAGGTGTTCGGAAGGTATAGGCACTCCGATCACAGGGAGGATCGTCTTTGACGCAAGCATTCCTGGCAAATGAGCAGCACCTCCTGCACCAGCTATGATAATTTTTATACCTCGTACAGATGCTTTTTCTGCATAATCAAATAACAAATCTGGAGTCCTGTGAGCAGATACCACCTTCAGTTCATTTGGTATTCCGAGTTCATCCAAGATTTCTACAGCCTTTGACAAAACCGGAAAGTCTGAGGTACTACCTCCTAATATCGCCACCACCGGATTTACAGAATTATTCGCCATACATTAAGTCTCCTAAATAACTTTAAGATTCATTACTCATCTTCATAGTCGTACCGTTCATCAAAAATTGAATGTTCAGCATCAAAAACTGACACATTTAAACCAAATCCAATTCTTCTTTTACTGCATAAAGCACAGCGGCTTGAAGAGTCTCTTCATCCATAGAAATTTCATGTCCATTCACTTCAATATACAAGCCAGATTCATCTCTACCAACATCTACAGCGAGTTCTCTTTCGCCGTTTTCTTCCCATTCCAGCACGCAGCTTATGAAGTCTGTATCCTGCACCTCTTCATCGTCTTCTTCGCTTTCTTCTGTATCTGCTGAACCTGAATCTTCCCAGGATTTTGTAACTTGTAGACTGCCTGAACCAGAAAACAGAACTTTGTTCATGTCATTAAGCAATTTCTCCACATCTAATTCAGTAAAAAGTGTTTCTATTTCTACTTGGTATCTTATGATGGCAGCTTCAGTTTCCTTGATTAAATCGTCTCTTTTTTCTCTCGCCGATTCTATTTCCGAAGCCGCAAGGTTAAGTTTCTCATTCCAGTCAGTCATGTTATCTCAATTCCCTGCCCTCTAATGCGTTAAATCCACAATAGAATCCTAGCATAATCGCTCATTCTATACGATATTACCTAGTCATTCACGCAGTGCGCATGTAAGAGCCTATGTCCTTTCTATTAAATTTATTAGTGAATTTAATAGATTCCGCCCTGGCATAGGATAAATCACGAGCGTCTTGAATATTATTAGCATGTCCAACCACGGTCAATACTCGGCCTCCAGAGGTAACAACACTATTATCTTCACCTTGGGTAACTCCTCCACAAAACACATAGGTTCCAGGTGAATTATGTTCTAAGCCTGTAACAGGAAATCCAGTTTCAAAGGAATTCGGATATCCATCAGACGCCAAGACGACTCCTACCGATGCTTTATCATCCCAGGATACTTGGGTTTGTAACAATTTCCCCTCTGCGCAACTATACATAACACTACTAAGGTCAGACTCCAGCCTTGGCAATATCACCTGCGCCTCCGGGTCTCCAAACCGGCAATTAAATTCTAATACCTGAGGACCAGAATTAGTGAGCATAAGTCCGGCATATAAAACTCCTGTATACGGAATACCTATTTTAGCCATATGTTTTACCACTGGTGATAGTATCCTGTCTTTGATTTCGTTCAATTG
>Ga0114933_10001778_pt1 | contig 23478 bp, 15 predicted proteins | sample 4SBtaG_FD_89691 | JGI IMG/M metagenome (GOLD analysis project Ga0114933, IMG submission 89691) | Deep subsurface microbial communities from Kolumbo volcano to uncover new lineages of life (NeLLi) - 4SBTROV12_W25 metaG | ecosystem: Environmental > Aquatic > Marine > Volcanic | place: Kolumbo... | reverse complement strand
GGTTGGAGTTAGGTGACGGTGGCGTTTATGTGGGCCAAAACACTGAAATACTATTTCTTAAGGACACGGTTGGTGACTTGATCGCGGATGAGCGCGAAGTCGTACTGGGCGGGTTTGGAAATGGGGATTCCCATCAGACTATCAACTCGTTTATTTGGAGTCCGGGAGGTGAACTTTACTTCGGGCAAGGTGACGGGTGTGAGTCGCGCGTCGAAACGCCATGGGGTAGTAGTGACCTGTTTCAGGCCGGCTTTTATCGCTTTAGACCACGCAGGCTAAAACTGGATCCGCTGCTTGATGACTTTATGGGGCCAGGCAATCCATGGGGAGTGGCGTTTGATAATTGGGGGCAGATCTTCAGCGTTGATGGAGCAGGGGGTGTCACGTTCCTTTCGCCAGGGCAAATTCCGTCGCACCATCGTATTCGTCTTCGACGTATCGGTGATCCTGGCGGTTATTGCGGAGTCGGGCATATCGATGGCGAACATTTACCGGAGCCCTTCCGTGATAGTTTCGTAACGTGTGACTTTAAGCGAAATCGGGTTATCCAGTTCACAGTGGATCGTCGTGGTAGTGGGTTTGATTTGGATTTTGAAGAGGCTCTTATCGAATCCAGTCATCGAAATTTTAGGCCCGTTGATGTCAGACAAGGTCCCGACGGTGCCATTTACGTTGTCGATTGGTATAACCCAATCACCTGTCATCAGGATGATGCGTACCGGCACCCTGATCGTGATAAGGCACATGGACGAATCTGGCGCATTGCTCCGAAGCGACTTTTGCCGCATCCGCATGATCTCGCGGCCATCGACACACCAGAGCTTTTGCAGAATCTGGATAGTGCCAATCCGTGGTTACGCTATCAGGTCAAGCGGGAATGTACGTCTCGTAATCCTGAGCACGTGGTCAGTGCTCTGGAAGAGGTCCTTCAGGCAACCAATAAGACATCGGACACCTATGAACATCTACTGTTTGCAATGCTTGGGATATATGAGACGCTTGAAGTTGTCAATGAACCACTACTGCACCGCTGCCTGAATAGCGGTGACGAAAGATTGCGAGCCTATGCAGCTCGTGTGGTGGGGCGATGGCATGACCGAATTGACGATCCCCTGTCGTTGTTGTCAGATCGTGTTATTGATTCTGACGCGCTTGTGCGAATGGAAGCGGTCGCTGCCTGTGCGGCAATTCCTTATCCGGAGTCCATTACAGTCGCAGTACGAGCGATTGATCTGAATGTTGATTATGACATCGACTATGTCCTGAAACAGGCTGCACATCATTTGCAACATCATTGGTTGCCGACATTTAAAGAAGGCCGACTCCGGTTTCAGAAACCTCAACATTTGGCAGCGATCTTGAATGAGGCTGGAGGACGTGAAGTTGTCGATCAACTCAAAGATCTGGTTCTAAACGACAGCCTTAAGGGTGAATCAAGACGTTCGGCTATTGAGTCAATTGTCAGTATGGCAAATGAAGATGACTTGACGACCTTTGCGCTTGATATTGAATTGTTTAGCGCAAATGGGAAATATGACGAGGCTAGTCACGCTAGCGCACTACGCCAGGCAATCGGCGTAGCCAAAGAAGTCAAGGCTTCCGGCGATGTGAGTGCGATGCTACGGACTCTGTTTGCAACAGGAAGTAACATCGTTAGCGTTGAAGCAATTAGGTTGGCAGGGATTTGGAAGACAGTTGATCTAACAGCCGAATTGGAGGAGATCACAGCAGATCAGGCCAGCGACCTTGAAGTTAGGGCGGCGGCTTTATACGCTCTCGTTGAAATCAAGGGCGATGGCGCTAGCGACTTTGTTCGAAACGTCTTTAACGAATCAAATGCTACAGGGTTGCAGGCTTCTGTCATTGGCGCTCTAGCGCGAGTAGATCGAGATTCCGCGGCAAATCATTTCGCCACCTTTATTACAGATGACGCGGTGACCTCTAAAGAAATCGGTTTGGCTCTCACGGAAATCCTCGAACAAGACGGTGGCTCACAAAGTCTTGCCGATGCGTTGTCTGAGAATGGCCTTAAGGAAGATGTTGCACGTAAGTTGCTGAGTGCCGTGTTTCAATCGGGTAGATCAGACCAGGCTGTGCTGGCAGTTATCACCAGCGTACTTAGCGTGGGGAATCCGGTGCCTCAATACGATGAAGAATTCGTGTCAGAACTGGTTGATTCCGCTTCTGCAACTGGAAATGCAATAACTGGAAAGTCAGTGTTTAAAACGATCGGTTGTGCGGCATGTCACAAAGTCGCCGGTTCCGGTGGCAATGTGGGGCCCGACCTTACGGCTATAGGTACGACTCTTTCGGGTCACCGAATTTCTGAAGAATTGCTTTGGCCGCAGAAGCAGATAAAGGAAGGTTATTCGCTTGTACACGTTATCACTACCGAGGGACGAGTGTTACAAGGGTATGAACGAAAAACAAGAGAGACTCAAGAATCGGGAGGGTTGTTGATTGAGGATCCTCAAACCGGAGAGCTCACCAAACTAGAAAAAGACGAAATTGATGTCCGACAAAACGCCGGTTCAGCAATGCCGTCCGGGCTGACAGCACTTCTATCACGTGAGCAGCTGTTGGATTTAATTGCCTACTTACAGAGTCTTGGCAAACTATAGATCTATTAAGGAGATCCATTAAGGCCGAGTAACCGTGTTGTTTGCGTTGACTTTGAGCGTAACTTCTTGAGATCCGCCTCCGATCCAAAACACGGTAGCTTTCACATCAGCGTCGTGATCGCCAAGGCCAAAATGCAGCACCGGTGAGTTTTGGTTTCCCTGGCCAGTTGATGAACAGACTTGTCGTGTCAGTGTCGTTTCATTGACGTTGATTCGCACCTGGCTGCCGATTGCCATCTTGTCGGTCGAGTTGTTTCCTGCAAGGGATACTTTCACGTAATTTTTAGAAGCAGATTGGTTTTGATACAGGCGTCCTTTGGTAGCCAAATCCAGATCACCGTCGTTATCAAAGTCACCCCATGCTGCTTGATAGGTGGTGTCCGCACTGATGCCGGACTCAGCCGTGACATTGCTGAACTTAAAGCCTCCGTTATTCTTGTACAGGACACAGTGGTCTCCCCCGTATACCGTTGTGAAATATAGATCTAGCTTTCCATCGTTGTCAAAATCTGCCAAGGCCGGCGAGGCAAAGGACTCCTGCCATCCGAGACCCGCATCAGCGCTGAGATCCTGAAAGGCCCACTCACCGTCTTTTCCTAAGTTCTTGAGAAACTTTGGCCGGTCCTGATACGCTGGTGGATGACTGAAGTTTCCGACGAATAGGTCGAGATGACCATCGTTATCAAAGTCGCCCCATGATGAACCGATGGTGTGTCCCCACGCTCCGAGCCCTCCGTCACCATCGACCTTAGCGGTCTTTTCTACCTGTGCAAAAACACCTTGACCGTCGTTTTGCCATAAGGTGTTAGGAACAAGCCGGTAATTGGATACATAAATATCCAAGTCACCGTCTTCATCGTAATCCGCTGTGGTGATTCCCCGGGCCGGCATCGTAGTACCTTTTGTCCGCCATACTTCCTTGAAAGTCGTGTCGCCGTTACTGAAGTACATCGCGTCAAGCTGATATGCCGGGCTTTCGTATCCCCCAACGTAAATATCTAAAAACGTATCACCGTTAAAATCTCCAAGCGTTGCGCCGAGGCTCACATTGGTTGGAAAGTCCGGAAGATTGTCACTGATATCCTTGAGCGATTTGCCGGCTTCGTTTAGGTATAGGTAGCCCGGGCCTGACCAACAAACTGCATCAGGGTATCCATCATTATTAATGTCGCCCCAAACTGCTGAACCAGCGATACTGGTATCGGGCATTTGAGAAAAAGTGCCGTCCCCGTCGTTCAGCCAAATTTGATTGCCGGCATTGAGATCAATATGCCCGTCCTGATTGATATCAACCCAAGCTGCTGTTCCATCCGCCATACCATTAAGCCCGGCCTGTTCGTTAACAACAGCAAAAGTCTGTGCAAAGGCCGATGAAGAAAAGCCACACAATAAAATGGCGAGTGTTCGTTTTAAGTACATACCGCTCCCCCGGATTTGCTGTTAAACAGGTTTGATATCTCTAGCTAAGGATATCAGAAATGATGTGGCCTTCGGAAAGTCGCATTGGACGCTCGTTTTGATCGAGCATCTCAGAGTGCGGGTCAATTCCCAGACAATGGTAAATCGTGGCTGTTATGTCTGCCGGTGTAACTGGGTCAGCAGCAGGATAGCCAGCGATACCATCGGAAGCTCCATAGACTTGTCCATGGTTAATTCCGGCGCCAAACATGCACAACGAGAAGACATTTGACCAGTGATCACGTCCGGCGTCTTTGTTTATTCGCGGCGTACGACCGAATTCACCTGTTACAACAACGAGTGTTTCTTCCAATTCACCGGTCTCTTCCAGATCATTGATGAGTGCATAGAGAGCCTGATCAAAGGGTGGGCAGAGATCATTTCGAAGTGACTTTAGGTTGTTCCAGTGACTGTCCCATGCGTAACCTTCCTCGCCCTGTGTGCGTAACCAGCTGCACTGGATTACTCTTGAACCGGCTTGAAGGAAGCGACGACCGAGCAGCACTGACTGACCGAATAAGTTTCGACCATATGCTTCACGTAGCTTGGAATCTTCTGATGATAAATCTACAGCGCGACGCACGGCATCAGAGGATAATACGTCGATCGCTTTCTTTTGCCCTGCGGCAAGCGCTTGTGCATCGGAAGTCTTGTCCAGGTATTCAACTTGACTGTTGATTTGGTCAATAAGCTTACGACGACGTGTGAAAACGCGTGGATCGCGGTTTGCAACCAAGGGCAAATGGTCAAGTTTGAAACCGTCTTCATTTGGATCACCACCGGGTTGAAGCGGGTCGTATTTGCTTCCTAATCGGCCACCCCATTGTCCGGCACGACGGCCGCTGCCGGCATCAAGTCGGCGGGGAATGATTGCCCATGGCACCATTGGACCCGATCCAGGGGCCATCTTTGCTATCGCTGCACCCACATGCGGGTGATCGGAGCGAGCCATGAAGTTCGCTTGTCCGGCCGTACCTTCATATTCATAGCCGGTAAACATCGCATAGCCACCGGAAGCATGATCAGGACGTGGATGCGTTACGCTGCGAACAATTACGCCGCGGTCAAGTATCTTTGCTGTTAGTGGAACGGAGTCACAAACCTGGATTCCAGGAACGGCTGTGGAAATCGGATTAAACGTACCGCGAATATCGTCGGGTGCATTCGGCTTTGGATCGTATGTGTCCATTTGAGCCGCACCGCCTGATTGAAACAGAATGATGCAGTTTTTCGCTTTACCGAAACTGCTCTGTTGTTTGGCTGATGGTGAGTCGGCAAGAAGCTTGCCATGATTGCCATCGAGTAGTTGGGGTAGCCCCAAGCCCGTTAGGCCCAGTCCGCCGATTTTGAGCATTTCACGACGCTGAAGGGATTCGCCTTTTTGCGATTCTGGTCCGTAAAGACTGAGCATGGCTTTCCTCGGTAGGAATGTGGGTGGGAGGGGTCACTCTCGGTTACGTTTAAAACTCGTGTAGTCAACTACATATAGCATAACCGAAAGCTACTAAGCATTGAGGTTACATAATTGATATCGGCACGACAAGAGAAATCCGTTTAGTCTGGCATTTGGGATACGCACTTTAATTGGAGGACGGCAATTATGCTCTGAAAAAGTAGTTTGTGTTATCATAATAGGGTGTCGGGCATGCTAACTGGGCATGTCTCCAACCTATCCCCTTTTCATTCCAAGACCCACCGGAAAAGGACTAATGCCATGCTAAGACGCATGACGAAGTGCACTGTTGTGATCCTCTGCCTTATCGCATCCACGGCAGAACGCACTGAAGCGCAAGCCTTCATAGAGCATATTCATCCTGGCGTGGTGAAACGCGGTGTTACGACACGTATACAACTGGTCGGGTCAGAGTTGTTGACGCCTGTTGATATTTGGACCTCACTGCCAACAGATGTGGTGCATCAGGTTGGCATGGAAGCGGATGGTCAGGGCAATATCTTTATTGATCTTGAGGTAAGTGAAAACGCGCCATTAGGGCTATACGGCATGCGTTTAGCCACGGGCGATGGCCTCAGCAATGTTCATCTGTTCTCCATCGATGATCTGGAGACCGTATTCGAGGAAGAATATGCGTCACCGAAGGAACACAATAATGGCAAACTGCAACTAGCTCAGCCGATTGCTTATCCGGCGACGGTTGCCGGTGCGATTAAACCGACCGATGTGGATTACTATTCCATTGAAGTGACCAAGGGAGAAACTCTATCACTTGAGGTAGTCGGAAACCGACTGGGTAAAGCACTTGATCCGGTAGTTACCATACTGGACGAGCAAGGTAAGTTCGTTGTTAGTAGAGACAACGACGTCGGGCTGCTTTTTGACTTGCGGTTTGAGCATACCTTTGAAAAGGCAGGCAAATACTTTCTGCGTTTACATGATTCCCGATACGTAGGGTCTCAATATTGGGGTTACTCATTTAGGATTGGCAAGTTTCCGATCGCGAGAGTTGCCATCCCGTCCGCAGTACAACCTGGGGCATCCACAAAACTGGGATTCCCACAGGTTGCAAATTCACAAGCTGAGCTGGCGCTTCCAGCGGACTGCGATCGCAATACCGTGTTTTTCGACTTCAAGCGTGAAGGTGACGATGCTTCGACTTGGCTTCCCATTTCAGTGAATCACAATAAGAACCAACTTGAAACGGAACCCAACGACAAGCAGGAATCAGCTGTTGTCGTTACTTTAGAAACGAATGTTCATGGTTCGTTTAAGGATGAACAGGATTGGGATTGGTATGCGTTGGAATTGCAAAAGGGGATTACGGTTGATCTGAAGGTCGAGACCAGAAATATCGGATCTCCCGCTGACGTGGAGTTGACGATCTACGACAGTAAAGGTGGCGTCGTCAAACGAGTTGATGACGTAGGCTTTGAAGATGCGATCACCTCATTTACATCACCTGAAGAAGGTACTTATTACTTCAAGCTCCGAGAAGTTGTACAGCATGGCGGGGAAGCATTTGCGTATCGTCTTGAAATAAACGCACTCAAAACGGCTATCAAGGCGACCAGTGGAATCGGGCGAATTGCTGTACCTATCGATACCTGGCAACCTTTACCAATTGATATTGATCGAAGTCGAGTGGCCGGTGACCTGACAGTACAATTGCTTGGCGTGCCTGAAGGATTTCGGCTTGAGTCAAACGTGATACCTGCTGCTGTAACCAAATGGGTCGGCCGGCTGTATATCGACGAAGGCGTAAACACTGGTGTCTACGCGATGCATGTAAACGTGCAGCAAGTGGTTGACGGTGAGGTAAAGGCAGAGTCATATGCGCAAACACAACCGCTGGTAGATAGAATTCCCACAGGCCGCGGCCCGCACGGCGAACCGTTTGAGTTGCGAGAAGACCAGAGGCGGTTACCGGCGAGCTTAAAGGATCAGATTGCAGTGCTCGTCACGCCTCCAATCCCATTTGATTTCGAAATAAATACACCTGATGTTCTGCTGGCACGGTATCAACATGCCCAATTTAAATTTGATGTGATGTTTGATGACGGATTTCAGCAGCCTGTAACCTTCAAAGCCAGAGGTGGAGAATTGGAACAGGATCGTCTGCGAGCACCGCGCGTTCTTGCTGAGATTCCTGAGGTAACCCAATCTGTCACTGATCTCGTAGGCACACTAACATCGGGCGTTGGGACGAACCTGCTAAGCCATCGGGTAACCCTAACCGGGACGACGACCATCGGAGACCGGGTGATCAATTTGACTCGCACGTTTGAGCTGAAAATTGACGCTGCATTTAAACCGTCCGGCATGCAGGATCCGGTTGACATCACCATCGGTAAGGAAATGATGCTTGAGGTGTTCGCAAATCGTATCGATCCGTTTATCGGAGAAGTCAAGCTGACTACGGGCGATGCGAATGGTATTACCTTGCCAAAAGACGTCGTGATTCCTGAAGGGATTCCGTCTGTAAAGATCAAAGCCATTGTTGCCGAGGATGCACCAGCCGGAGCCCAGAATATTGCACTCATTGGAAATGCAACGGTGGATAAGTATTCAGAGGCGAGTAACGGATACCTAAAAGTGACCGTCGTGGAACCACCTGCAGAAGATGATGCAGAGGAAGGTAAGGAATAAGGAGATGAACTTGCTGACTTCATTAAAACACTGCGGAATGTTATTTGCCATCCTCGTCGTTGCGAGCTCGGCAATCTATGCGGATGACGCCCCCGTGGCTCTTCGGATTCAACCCGGAACGATCGAGGTTGCACCGAACCGATACCCAAGTCGCTTCATCGTGTCAGCGCTCTACGCTGATGGATCGATTGCGGACGTTACAGATACAGCCGAATTCAAGGTTCTCAACACTGAATTGGGCGAAGTGGACTCAAGTCACCGGTTTATTGGTCGCCGAGCTGGTGCAACACAATTGGTTGCAACGTTGGGAGACCTGTCGACCTATGTAGATGTGCAAATTGGTGACGATAAGCCCTGGGATCCGGACTTTGGTACAAGCGTTGTTGCCTCACTTACGCGCGCTGGATGTAGTCAGGGTGCTTGCCATGGTTCACCAAAAGGCAAGAACGGTTTTCGGCTGAGTTTGCGTGGCTTCGATGCGAGATTGGACTACAGTACGCTGGTTCAGGAAGAATATGGCAGACGTCTAAATCGTGTTGCACCGGAGAATAGCCTGATTCTCGAAAAAGCGTCTGCAAAGATAGCACATCAGGGTGGTAAGAGACTGTCTGAGAATGACTACGCTTATCAGTTGCTTAAACAGTGGGTGACTATGGGCCACAAGGACAGCGATAGCATACGGACGGTTGTTGATTATGAGATTTATCCGAACGGAGGTCGTCTGCATAAATCAAGTCCGACGCATCGCATGGTCGTGTTTGCTCGTTTCAACGATGGAACCGTTCAAGACGTTACAGATTTGTGTGTGTTTGCCACTGGTGATAACGCGCCGGCAGACGTAAGCAAAGACGGAACCGTGCAATTTCACAATACGGCAGAATCACCGGTACTGATCCATTACAAAGATCAGGTCACGTCGGTGCGGTTCACTTATATAGACCGTGATGATGAGTTTAAATATGAGGCACCAAATGCCAGGAATTTCGTTGATGAACAGGTGTTTGCGAAGCAAGCCGAATTGCAGTTGAAACCAGGCCAAATCGCTGATGACAGCGTTTTTCTTAGACGTGTGTACCTCGATTTAACCGGTGGCATTCCGGATTTTGAAACCGCAAAAGCCTTTGTCGAATCGGATGATCCGATGAAGCGTGAAAAACTGATCGATTCACTGCTCGAATCGACTGAGTATGCAAGTTTTTGGGCGCTCAAGTGGGCTGATATTATGCGGGCGAATCGTGAGACGGTATCCACTCGTGGCGTGCATAACTTTCACCGCTATCTGATTCGCATTTTTGATGAAGATCGCGCATTCGTAAAAGTTGCTCAGGAGATTGTTACTAGCAAGGGAAATACAATCAATTATCCGGAGGCGAATTTCTTCCGCATTGCACGAAATCCTACAGATGCAGCAGAGGCATTCTCGCAATTGTTCCTCGGCGTGCGAATCCAGTGTGCTAAATGCCATAACCATCCGTACGAGGCGATTACACAGAAAGATTATTACGCCTTGTCAGCAAACTTTTCCCGCATGGGAATTAAGGGAACACGCTTTGGCATCGATGATGAAATTGTACTGGTTAATGACAGTGGCGATGTAAAGATGCCGGGTAACGATGAACCGCTGGATCCGATGGCCTTTGGTGTCGTTACCTCCACGCACGACGCAGTATCAGATCACCGCGCCGGATTGGCAGAATGGATTGCAGATCCTGAGAATAAGTACTTTGCACGTTCAACCGTGAACAGGATTTGGTTCCATTTGATGGGGCAGGGAATCGTGGAGCCTGTGGATGACTTTCGAGATTCGAATCCGCCGTCAAACGCAGGATTACTTGATGCACTGGCCAATGAATTTATTGAATCCGGATATCGCTTTAAACCAGTGATTAGAGCTATCGCAAATTCGAGCAGTTATCAATTGCGCGGTGACAAGGAACTGCGACAGTCGACAGCCGCTGCGGAACCAGCTCGCTATTTCGTTGCTCCCGTGATTCGATTGCTATCAGCTGAACAGATTATCGACTCCATTTCAATTGCTACGGATATCCCCGAAGTGTTTGAAGGGTATCCCGAAGGTACACGAGCAATTGAACTGGCTGAAGGTGATGTACCACACCAGTTTCTAAAGGCATTTACTCGCCCCATTCGCGATGTGGCATGCGACTGTGCCAGGGATACTGAACCGACGCTTAATCAGGTACTACACTTGGTAAATAATCCGGACATTCTGGATAAAATCGAGTCTGAAGAATCCCGATTAGGTCGCTGGATTACAGCCGAACTGGATGACACCGTGATTGTTGAAAACCTCTATTTAGGGACGCTGTCCAGAAAGCCGACTTCAAGTGAATTAGGTGTGGCTCAGGCATATATAGAGAAAGCTGGCAATCGTGTCGAAGCATTGCAAGATCTTCAGCATGCTCTGCTGAATTCCAATGAATTCCTGCTGAGACACTAACCTCTTGGATTCCGTGCTTCTACCTGTTCTGTGATGGGCAGGTAGTATTCAGGCTTGCGATTTGCTGCGAAGTTAAACATCGCTTCCTTACATACATGCGTCTCGTCCAGATCGCAGTCATACATGACGAGTTCATCTTCAAGCGTCTTTGATTGAGCGACGATTTCTCCCGATGGTGCGATAATCGAAGATAATCCGATTTGACTGACACCTTCTTCAACCCCCGCTTTGCCGACTGCTACAATCCAGCAGCCGTTTTGATAGGCACCAGCCTGCATGCATAGCTGATGCTGGAAGCCAACGAGACGGTCTAATTCCGGATGTTCTGGAATGTTATCCGGCGTGTTGTATCCCAGCAGAATCAATTCGGCGCCGCCAAGTGCCAGAACTCTGTATGTTTCTGACCATCGACGGTCGTTGCACACACACATTCCGACGACACCTCCAAAGGCATTCCATGTTGGGAAGCCGAGGTTTCCGACGTCGAAATATCGTTTCTCTAAATTCTGAAAGGGGTTTTGGGGTCTGTGATCACTGTGGCCGGGAAGATGTATCTTGCGAAAGTGTCCGATGACTTCACCGTCTGCATCAACCAAGACGCTACTGTTGTAGCGGTGTTTGCCGGATTCATCTTCTACTAATTCTGCAAATCCAAGATGAAATCCAATCTTGAGTCGTTTGGCCTCATCAAATAATACTTGCGTACTGCCTCCTGGAATGGCAGTCTCGTAGTAACCGTCTAGTTCTGATTCATCATCCATCCACCAGTGTGAGAAGAATGGTGTTAGGGCACACTCCGTGAACACAACCAGGTCAGCGTCCTGTTTTGCAGCTTGTCGCATCATGGAAATCAAGCGATCCAGCGTCTCCTCGCGTGAGGCACTGCGTGGAACAGGGCCGCTTTGTGCCGCAGCGATACGTATAACGCGTGACATGATCTCATGTTCCTTCTAATACGTTTTATTTAGGCGAGCCGCGACGGCATTAATTGCGGCCGATATTGGTTCCACGTGCGCCGCCGGCGGGTGGACGTGATTGACTTGCGCCATGTGGTGAACCACCAGCAGCGTGGGGCGCATGCTCTTTCAGCCACACCTGCAGCGGCACGTCTTCCGGCTTGGGGTCATACGAACCGTTGGCCGTGGTTCCGTCACCGAGTAGCTGTCGTTGAATTGGAGTGAGCGTCGGGTATAAGTGCTCTACTGTCATTTCATCTTTGGCTCGCATCCAGCGGTAACTATAACCGTACCAGATTACTTTGCGTGTTAAATCCGAGGTGTTCGGGCTGCGTGTGTGCCAAACGCGCCGGTCGAGAATGACCGCGGAGCCCGCAGGTATGCAAAGTGGTTCGGCACCGTCCGGGTTTGAGACGCCATCATCCGGACAATTCAACACGTTTTGCAGATGCGAACCTGGCACGATTAGCGTATTGCCGCGATTTGGTACTGACACGTCAGTAAGATAGTAACCGATCTTTACCGACAATCGTGGACGAGGTTCTGACTCGATCTCATCATTCACACGCATGCTGTCCTGGTGCCATGCGACGCTCCATGGTTGATCGCCTGCGTTTTCGCTTGGCGTGATATCAAGGTGCGAATGGTAAAGGTAAATATTCCAACCGAGTATGCTCCAGAGTTTCGGGAATACTCCGGGGTTGTCGACCAATTCGATCATTGCCGGGTCTTCTTTCACAATATCTGTGACCGACAGCAATCGGTTGCCGTGTTCTGGTTTGCGTTCACGAACATTCACGCGATCGACAACGTCGATAAGTCGCGCATTGAACGCTGGAGGCAGGGCATTTTCAATAATCAGATACCCGTTGGAGTTGAAAAACTCACGTTCCGCGTCAGTAAGTTCGTAATCGAGAATGTTTTTGTCCATGTGTATCTTTCGATAGCTGCTTTATTCGATAGACTACGTTTTACCACATGAAAATACTCATATGCGATTAGTGGATGGTTACTTCCCCAGAGGAAATCGCTCAGATTCCGAAATGGGAAAAGTACCACGAATAGAAGCAGCACCAGCCGGCTACATGCACACAAATAACCTGCTTCTCAGAGAATCTTCTCAACAGCCGTTGAGCCGCAAATGCAGCAATTACAGCGAGTAAGACAAATCGTATCATCCTTGCTGGCATACTCACTAATATGAAAGTGCTGAGGTCTGTTTCCTGGGCGCCGGCATTAACAGCATAGATTTTGTACGGTCGTCCACGCAGCGGGCCGGTGAATAACGCCAATGGCCCATCTTCATGCATTTGCCGGTCAACCGTATCGATCATTTCTGCATTGATGGCAGGAATTGATTCAAGCAGTCGATGTGCGGACTTGGCATCCTGTTGTCCCCAGATGAACATGCAAACTCCGCCAATCATTGCACCGGCGAGTGCATAAACACAGGCTTTGAGGCTGGTCTTAGTACAACGAATGGCAACGCCGGTGAGCAAGACGTCGGGAACGATAAAGAATACGGTGGCCTCGGCGAGTCCCCAAAGAAAAGACCAGCAGCCTATTCCCAGGGAGGAAAATCGCCCTGGGCTGCCAGTCCTGTCATTTGACACGTTAAACTCTCCATGAACTTGGACTTTTCGCCTTCCCAATCTAATGGTTCACCAACAAAGACGTCTAGAAAAAACGGAACAAGTAATGCTTCGCCCTTGGGTAATGCCTTTCCCATCCCATGCATAAAACACGGGATGATGGGCACCTCTGGATGCTTTTTTGCGATGTGAGCAATACCCGTTTTAAATCGCCCCAATTCTTCTGGCTCTCCGCGTGATCCTTCGGGAAATAGGATAATGATTTCTTTTCGCTCAATCGCGTCGTATATTCCGGCAAGCGGACTTGTTCGTGTCTTTTTCACTTCGCGGTCTAATGGCAGGATTCCCATGATTCGCAATGCAAACCACTTGATAAACGGATTGCGAAAAAAGTAATCCTGAGCCGCCACCGGACGAAGTTTCCTAAGCCGTTTTAGAGGAAACAGGCACATCAGTGCCAGGACATCCAGATGGCTATTGTGATTGGCGACCAAAATAGCCGGGCCTGAATCAGGTAGTTTCTCGCGATTGCGGATATTCATTCCAAGAATGACCAGCATGATCGGCCGGACCACAATGGCAAAGAATAACATTCGAAGGAAATGATTCATGGAGCTAACGGGCCAGCACTGCCAAATGTATGGAACGTAAACGTGTAGTATACGTAGTGGAAAAAGAGCGGAGCAGTATATGTGAGGCTATCGATGCGATCTAAAATGCCGCCGTGCCCGGGTATCGTGCTACCGGTGTCTTTTACATGTAAATCACGTTTTACTGCAGAGATATTCACATCACCAATGAAGCCCGCGATGGAAATAATCAATCCGGCTACGATTGACTGATTTGGCGTGAAATCCATGAGATGCGGCCCGGCCCACCATGCAAGCAGCGTGGTCGATCCGACACCGCCCAGAAATCCGGCCCACGTCTTGCCAGGGCTGACCTTGGGTATGATTTTTCGTTTTCCTAGTGACTTTCCCCATAAGAACTGGCAGACGTCATTGAGCTGTGTCAAAACCACCAAGAATAATACGTAACCTGCACCGGGTGCTGTTGCACCATCGGCTACGTCATCGCGTCTTAGAACTAATAGAAACGCAGTGTGGCTGATGCAGTAAATCGTCAACATCATGCCCCAGTGAATGGTTCCCGCTGAACGATGAAACCCATCTGTTTCGCCAATCATGACCATCCGAGTGGGCAGAAACAGGAACATGTATACAGGAATGAAAATGATGAACACGCCGTACCACTCGCTATAAACCCAATAGTATTGCAATGGGATGGAAAGATATGCCCAAAACAAAACGCGTCGATCTGCGCGGCGAGTCGGTATCAACGAAAAGAATTCTTTTATGGCAAGGTAGCTGATGAATGCGAAAAAGAATATGGAAACAGCACGATCAACAACCATTGCAAAGGTGAAGACGCCTGCCATTAGCCACCATGACGATATGCGCTGCGACACTTCATCAAGATTGATTCCTGGCTTGATCGCTTTGATCGACTTCAGTAGGAGCGTGGAGACCACCAACAGGCCAAAGATGCTGGCGATGGTAATGACGACTGGTTCACCAAGACGCTCGATTGAAGCATTCAGCCACTCTGGTGGGGATTCAAACCAATTTCCAAGCATTATTCAGCGATCTCCGATAATGCTCGTCTCGATCTGTTGATAATCGTGACGATCAGCAAGCCTAAGATGACGTACAGCGCATAAGATAACCACGCTTCGCTTTCAATATTCAGGCCGATTAGCAGGCAGATTAGACCGAACACAAATGCCCGATCGCTTTTTCCCATCGGACCGTCATAGCGTCGACTTGCTCCAATTTGTATTGCAATGACTCCGGTCATTTCCGAAATCACAGCAAGTATAACGACGATTACCACGAGCAGCGGATCAAATCCGCCCACCACCGCTAGAGGTAAATACAGTGCCGCATCGGAGACCACATCTCCGAGTTCATTGAGGATGGCGCCGAGATTGGATTTCATATCGTGCTCTCGGGCAAGCATTCCGTCGATGGCGTTGAGAGCCATACGTAAGAACAGCATTGCCGGCACAAGTAACAGAGGCCAATCCTTCTCAGGCCACATGAAAATGCAAACGCCGGTGGCCACTGATAATAATGCTGCGAATACAGTGACTTGATTAGCAGTAATTCCCACGCGAGCGAGAAATCTGGTGGTCGGCCGCAATATTCCCTGAAAGCGAGATTTCAATTCGTAGATGCTGACCATGGATGACTTGGAGTTTTCAGTATGGTGCCGACATTTAATATGTGTGAAGTGAGCGTATCACGGATTGAGACATAATGTAAAGGAATTCTTGACTCTATTTACTCGCATTGTACTGTTGGACGGTTGTCGCAGTTGCACCAATTTCAAAAAAGTCGACGACAACAAATGTCGGTATGTGTTTTGTGTGTTGCTGGCAAGATTTCATTCGTTGCTTAAGCAGATCCGGAAGATTTGCCTGACGGGCCAATGTTTTTGATGCAACTGGATTCGTTAAGAAGTGATTTAAAATAAATAGTTGATTGGCGGGCTTGCCTCGGTTTAATTCAAACGAAAAATCGTCAACGGACTTTACTGAGAAGTGAGTCTCCGTGCAAAACGACCATACGTCATGGAATCCATTCCATCGCCCACCGCCACGATCCGTAAATAACACCAACCGCTTTCCTGTGCTTATCAGTTGATTCAATGTAGGCCACGGTTCCTGGACTTGTTGGGAATGAAGGAATTTAGTGAGCTTCGCTTTATCAAAGCACTGCTTTACGGCATTTGCGGAGACGTACGACTCAAAAATGATCGTGACAACTGCATTCGGAGTCTCTTCTAGAAAACGTCCTATTTCGGTTAGTCCATCCGTTAGCAGGCGTTTACCGAGAAAGGGCTTGCTGTGAACTAAGTAGACATCTCCGTCAATGTCATGCAGGTCGAGCATTAATGCTCTTGCACCATCTGTAAGCTGTTTGGTGATGCTGTGCGTTTGGTTTGGAAAGAGCCAACCGTCAGCCACATTTGACATTGCGTTGTGTGTGGTGAGGTAGGTGTTTTGGTCATATCGTCTGGCAAGGTAGTTGGCGGAGTCCAATTGCGCATTGGCGATGCCCGTAAGGAGTATCAGCCAAACGATCGAGAGTGTTCGTAGATGATTAAGCGAGGATATCACTTGCCACCTGACCGTGCACATCTGTGAGACGAAAGTCTCGCCCACCGAAGTGATAAGTGAGTTGCTCATGGTTGAATCCCATGATGTGCAATATGGTCGCGTGAAAGTCATGAACATGCACGGTATCCTGCGCTACGACATTTCCATAGTCGTCACTCATTCCATAAATGGCGCCAGCTTTAGTGCCACCTCCGGCGAGCATACACGTGAAAGCAGAATTGTGATGATTGCGACCTTTCTCGTTTTCCGTTCCGGCAGGCGATCGTCCGAATTCGGTACAGATGACAACGAGAGTCTCGTCTAACATGCCACGTTGTTTTAAGTCTTTGATCAGTGCTGCTAGTGGTTTGTCTATATCGCCAGCTCTAACGCGGTGACTGGCCATATTGCCATGAGAATCCCAGTTTGCTCCGGATCCGGTATGGATAACTTCCACTACACGTACTCCACGTTCAACTAACCGCCGGGCAGTGAGTAATTGCCATGCGGTTGAAATGTTGTCACCAGCAGCGATGCCGTATGTGCTCAGTGTCGCTTCAGTTTCTGTGGATGCATCGAGTAATTCCGGGGCGATACGCATCATGCCATCAGCGGTGTCATATGTGGCAGTTCTAGCCTGTAGTCGGGCATCGAGTTTACGACTACGCATGTGTTCTAAATTGATGCGTTTGAGCATCCTGCTCTCGAGCTCGTTAAGGGTCACGGACTCTATTGGGCTATCTAGGTTAGGTATTGGGTCTGCACCGGGGCGAATACGGGTGCCCGCGTGCTGCCGTGGCAAGAAGCTTGAATCCCAAACCTGACTGCCGGCATAAGGTGAATTGGAAGCTAGTATGACAAAGGATGGTAGATCCAGATTTGCTGTTCCCAAACCATAGCTGATCCATGAGCCGAGACTTGGCATCGGGATCGTAGTTAAACCACAGTGCATTGATAGCGTAGCCTGACCATGGCTAATGTGATCATTTACCATCGAGCGGATAACCACCATGTCATCCACGAGGTTTCCCAGATGCGGGAAAAGATCGCTGACCATCAAACCACTTTCGCCACGTGGCGTAAATGAAAACGGCGATGCATTCAGGAAGAATGGGCGTCCTCGCCAGTCAACCGTATTTCCATGGTCTGCTTGAAGCTTTGGTTTGTAATCGAACGAGTCGATATGTGAGAGTCCACCGGTTAGGTTCACGACGATGAGATTCTTCGCCCGCGGCCTGAACTGTGCTCGCTTTGGAGCGAGCGGATGCCCGTTTTCTTGTTTAGCCGCCATGATCAGATTTGATCGAAGCATGTTCGCGGACATTAGCCCGGTTACAGCACCAGTGCTGTATTTTAGGAAATCTCTCCGCTGGTGATTATGGTTTGGCATACAACTCAGTCAACGTAAAGGAATTCATTGGCCGTTAGCAATATTTTAGCGTAACTAGACCAAGCCGCTGAACGCGAATCGGATTCACTGGTGACCCCCCGGTATTCCTCAGGGATACCCTTATACACACGTAAGTCGTCGATCGCTCCGTTAAAACATCGCTCGATGATCGAAATCCCCAAGCCGACACGAAAGTTCAAATCCGTGTCTAATACTTTGTCCCTACTAGATACGGATGTCTTTAGCTCGCCCTTGATAAAAAACTGGATGTGAGTGGGGGTGCGAACAAGCGCGATCCGATGCCATTGGTCTGCTGGTAAATCAACTTTATCCGTCAAAACCCAGTTTTCGTTGCCGATTCCGTATGAACCTGTAAACACATTGGTCTCGTTCCCGGCCTGTTGAACAACAAACCCGCGGCCACCGCCAAGATGATTGCCAAAGATGTCGGCGTAGTGACGTTGAGTCTTGCCGGGTCGTACCCAGCACTCCACCGCGAACATGTCGTCAAGATGGTTCAGTGTGTCTGGGCATTCCACGAAGTCGCCATCACCGTCAAGCGCAATGCACTTACCATTTTTGCCAGAAATAAACGTGGGATTTCCAAATAGCTTTCCGTGCAGTCCTTTTCCGGAGGAATCTTCGGCGGAACCGTCAAAACGGTATTCCAATTCAAGGGATACAGGTAATCCGGTAATCGACTGCTGCTGTTCTTCCCAGTTCGACGCATACTGTTCGAGATAGGTAAGTGCAGAATCCACTTCTTTCTGAACCGGTTCTCTGGCCCATGCGGTCCGTATTGCGATACGAAGTCGTTCGGTGTCAGAACAATCGATCTTTAAGAGATTCTCTGCAAATGAGTGTGCCTGTTCGTGCACGAAATCACTATTCTTCAAATACAGCGCTTGAAGTGCGTGGGTGGATTGAGAACGATTGGCAGTAGTTCTACTAGTGTCGGCACCGTCAAATAACGCCAGGAATGGATGCTGCTGAATCCGTTGGGTCATTAGAAACACAGTGCGGTGTGGTGAATCATATACCGCCCGAAATGGCCCATGCTGACTGAATTTCCATGACGATTCCGAAGGAAATGGATGCTGTCCCGGACGTGTTAAGTCCAGATTTCCGGATATGGATAGCATCCCATCTCTTATCGCTTCGGCGTCCAATCGGATGCGGTTGAAACGCCCCAGCCAGGTGTTTTCAGGATCCAGCTGTTGCTGGGCTTTACTCAACGTTGAGGAACGGCGATATGTGGCAGACGACATGATGAGCCGATGCATATGTTTTACCGACCATCCGCTGTTCATGAATTCAGCCGCTAGCCAATCGAGTAGCTCAGGATGAGTGGGGGAATCGCCGCTAACCCCAAAATTGTCCGCTGACGCGACCAGTCCTTTCCCGAAGTGATATTTCCAGATGTAATTCACAGCAACTCGGGCAGTAAGTGGGTTTGAGTCTGATGTAATCCACTCGGCGAGTTGGAGGCGACCACTTTGGTCAGCGGGAATCTCTAATTGATGTTTGGGACTCAATACCGTGGGTGCACCGCGTTTGACACGTTTGCTGGTGTCGAATGGATCACCGGATAATTGAATGAGTGCATCAGATGCCTTACCTTCGCGCATGGCATAGGCTCGTTGAATGCCTACAGACTTTTCAAGTTGTCGCAGCTCATTCCATTGGGTTCGGACGCTCATGTCCAGTTGTGAATAGACTTCCTTTATGCGAATGTCCTGATCATCAAGACTTGTCCTCAACGCCGTGTCAAAACCTCCGCGACTGCGAATCGCCAGATACCTTTCCGAGTCGCGGGTTATTCTCTCGACTTTGGAAGCAAGCTCATTTTGAAGGTCGCTCGATGCCCGATGTGAATCCATCTGATTCCGCAGTGCAATGATTCGGTCGCGAGTGCTCGCGGGAATCGCTGCCCACTCCGCTTTTGTTGAGAGCGGTACGGTCTCGCCGGCTGAGTATTGAGGCAGTTCAGAACCGGAAAATGGATAATGACTGCTCTCGAAGATCCCGTACAGGCGATAGTAGTCATCTGTAGAGAAGGGGTCGGTCTTATGGTCGTGGCATCGCGCACAACGAATCGTAACTCCAAGGATCGCTCGTCCTAGAGTATCGATGGTGTCTTCGATGATGAGTTCAGGGTGGTAGTGCTTGAAGATTCCATTTCGTAGCGATAATGCGATGAATCCCGTTGCAATAATCTTTTCGTTTGAATTTTCAGATGGATGAGCTGCTGCAAGAATGTCACCGGCAATTTGCTCCACGATGAATTGGTTGTATGGCTTGTCATTGTTAAAAGCATCGATGACGTAATCACGATAGAGATACGCGGATGGAATTGGGCAGTCGACGCTGCCCCCTTGCGTGTCACTGTATCTGGCAAGATCCAGCCAGTGTCGGCCCCAACGCTCGCCGTATCTGGGGGAATCGAGCAGGGTGTTGATGAGATCGCCATACGCCTCGCTGCTGAGGTCACTGGTAAACCTTGCAATTTCATCCCACCTTGGTGGCATTCCTGTTAGATCGATCGTCGCCCTGCGTATTAGGTCACGTGGGGAAGCCGGCGGCAGCGAAGCGATACCGTATTGACGTAGCTTTGCATTGACAAACAGGTCAATCGGATGAGCCGTATCCCCGGAGGATTCGGGTAATGTAGGTCTTGCAATAGGCTCGAATGACCAATGTGAACTACCTGCTGCTTGCGCTGCGGTTGCTTTGGGCCATGGTGCACCGATGCGTACCCATTGGGTTATGGCGTTTACTTGCTCTTTAGATAATGACTGCTTCGGAGGCATCTTCAGTGAGTCATCCTGATGCGATATTGCTTTTATCAGCAGGCTTTCATCCGGTTTGCCAGGGACGACAACGATGCCGGAGTCTCCGCCGGCGAGCACAGCAGTGCGAGAATCTAAACGTAAGCCTGATTCCTGTTTGGCAGGGCCATGGCAACTATAGCATCGCCTCGCGAGAATTGGTCGTATTTTAGACTCGAAAAACGTCGCATCGTCGCTACTCTGAGCAAACAGGAATGCGGGTTGGCTGAAAAGCAATACAGCAAGTGGCGTGATAAGTTTTAGGGATAACGTTTGCATTGCCAATTATTGTAACTCAACGTGAACACCCTATTCTTGAATGAGCTTTCAATGGACTCCTTGCTTGTGGCTAATCGGCGGTGATGATTTCGCCGTGATGATTGCGAAGACCTCGCTTGCGGATTTCTGCCGGGTGGAATGTGCCATTACCAACGCCGTAAAGAACCGATGAGGACTTGGCGCGATAATCGGCCGTTACCAAATCCAGGTGTCCGTCTGCATCCAAGTCAGCTACCGCGATTCCGTAATTCCCGGATCCCGCACGATAGTGGGTTGGGGTACCAAGGACTCCATCACCCTGGTTCAGCAATATGGAAATGAACTCTTCTGTCCAATGTGTGATCGCAACATCTTTATCACCGTCGCCGTCAAAATCACCTATCCCAAGGAAGGCACCGTTTTTCCCGCCACGATAAAGTAGATCATCTTTAAAAGTACCGTCACCATTGCCTATAAAAACGGAAATGGTAGAGGTGCCAAGATTGGCAGTTATTAAGTCCGGTACTCCATCTCCATTCATGTCTGCTGCACGGACGTCATTTACAGCATGTGAACGCTCACCCGGTATTTGCGATGCCGTAACTCTCTGCGATGCGATGGGTCGTCGATTAACGTAGGTCGTAAAGACGGAAACTCCGGGATTGATGAAATATGTGGCGTGACTTGCGTGTTCATTGGGCACGATGATATCGACAAAGCCATCATCGTTCAAATCCGCCGTTTCAATGTAATATGCTGACTTGCCAGCAGGAGAGATAACCGGATCACTGTACTTCCAGTCCCCCAGACCGCGTCTCATATAGAGTAGGCCTTCAGCTAAATCACGATCATATCCAGACCCACGCGCCGTATAGAGAACGTCCATTGTGCCGTCGTTGTCAAGATCGGCAAATGCAACGCCCTTGGCTTGACTTGGAACTTCATAAGTGGCCTTAACCTCAAACATGCCGACGCCCATGTTTCTTATCAGGATAATTCGCCCTTTTTGAATTGTGTTTAGGCCACCTACAGCTAACAACAGGTCTGCTAGTTTGTCACCATCCACGTCTGCACATGCCATGTTGTGAACAATCGGCGGAGACCATGCGTTCTGTTCGAGTACGCGTTTGTCGTGTGCGCCCGAAAATGATCTCAATATCGGTGGAGCGAATTTGCGGCTCGTCATGTTGACTTCGGTCGTTATTACGCCGAGTGCGTGATATCCAAGTAGGATGTCAGGAGAACCATTTCCGGTGAAGTCGTCGGCGAGTACCTTGTACGGCCCGCCGACATATCCGTGCAAGCGTACCTGTTTCTCCTCGGCGTTTGAAAGTGCCGCTAATTGAGTCAGCACGGTTACGGAGACCAGTAGGTGAATTAAGCGGTTAGTCACACGATTAATCATTTAAAGTTCCAGCATTTCCGGGAAATACTCTGCGTACCAATCTCTCCAGATCTGACAGTCTTCTTCAGAGGGCGCAACATACGGGGCACGGTTGTTCTGCGTTGTATTTAAAAATCCAGAAACAATGGCACCCAGACGGTCGTAAGCACTGTCGGTGAAACCTCGCGGCGCAAACTCGTCGTCAAGAAACTCGAAGAGTCTTTCAAACTTGCGACTTAAATCCTCGCACTCTTCACTTTCCGGCGCGTGGTTAATCGTATCCCAGTAACGCAGGCATACACGTGGATTCCAATACACCACGCTGCTGCAACCACCGGCTGCACCATGTGGAACCAATGATCGCCACGAGCCTTCTCCCACGAAAACGTTCACGATGTTGGATAACTGACTGCAACCTTCGGAATTATAACCAACGGTCCCGGCGTTTGCCTTTACCATCACGTAGTTCGGAAGCTCGGATTGAATTTGGTGATGTTGTTCAACAGTAAGCGTGACCTTGGATCGCGTGGTCTCGTAAATGCTCAGTGGCAGATGATCGCAGGCTTCTGACACCTCACTAAAGAATGAGATGATTTGCTTTTCATCAACCGGCATCCAGTAAGGAAGGGCAACCTGTATCGCGTCTGCACTAATCTCAGCTGCAAAAGCAGCACGTCTTTGGGCTCCTAAGGTGTATGTGGATGTAACGCCGATCATAACTGGCGTTGGAAAGTCAGCTGCCGCATTAACGGTGGCAGATGCTACTTCTTTATATTCAGCGAATTCCATTGCATAGAACTCGCCTGTCGTGCCGCCTGTATAAATTCCCGGGATGCCAGCGCGGCAGCATTTAACAACATCAGACTGGTACGTCGATTTATCGAATTCATTGCGTAGGGTCCATGACACTGGCATTCCGGCCCACGGGCCTCGCATTGTGGAGCGATCTAACATGTGCTGTTTCCTTCAAAGAGTTCTGATGACCAAACACGTTCTGCGTTACCTCTAAGAATCAGATGTTTGGCTTCCTCGGAGATGTCGGCATAGGCGACGCGCGCATGTTGCATTGCCGTGTGATAAAGAGGCGTGTCAGTGCCAAAGAGGATTCGCTCCGCACCGACTTGCTGCACAGCCCATTCCAACAGCCCAGGTGACAGCGAACGCGCGCTGGAGGTATCAACGATTATGTTGCCATGTTTGGATTGTTCGATGGCTCGCACTTGCAATCGCGGATCACCATTTGCTGCGCCGCCATTTCCTAGATGGGCGAG
>Ga0114933_10001776_pt1 | contig 23491 bp, 32 predicted proteins | sample 4SBtaG_FD_89691 | JGI IMG/M metagenome (GOLD analysis project Ga0114933, IMG submission 89691) | Deep subsurface microbial communities from Kolumbo volcano to uncover new lineages of life (NeLLi) - 4SBTROV12_W25 metaG | ecosystem: Environmental > Aquatic > Marine > Volcanic | place: Kolumbo... | reverse complement strand
TTTTGCATATCGCGTGGTCTTCTTGCAACTTTAGCGTCGTTAGTTTCAAGTGGTGTTCCGTTGTTTTGCTGAATGATTTTCTTTGCTTGGTTTACGCTAACTCTTTCGTTGTTCTTTACAAGGTACGTTCTACGTTCCCAAAAATGTTGACACGATCCACCACCCTTATAAAACCATAAATTATAAAAGTCCGTACCCGCTGGACCCCAACCCGGATTGGTTGCCCTATCTGATGCAAACATTATGTCTTCGCGTCGATATACCTTACCGCCTATTGATGCCTTAACCATCTTTTCGCAGAACGGACGGCTGTCATAACTTTGCCCTTTCTTCTTGCCTGACTTGTGTTTGCCCGGTCCTTTGGTAACGTGTGGCATATAAGCGTAACGAACCTTTATATATTCGGTGTCTTGTCCGTATTCGGGGTGATCTGACTTCGCTTGTGGCTTACTACTTGGCACGGTCGCAAAAGACCACATCGCGTCAAATTGTTCTTCGCGGTCGTAGTCAACTTTTCTTGCGTCAATCATTTCGTGGCTTTTAAGTAGCTCGCTTTCGTCTTCGCCTAACTCAATTAGAGCATTGGCATACTCCGTCTTTGCAACAGGGTTTACTTTCTTTTTTTTTTTAGCGTTTCTAAACTTTTCGATTTCAACGGTAGCATCAGCACCTTCGGTGAATAGTGCTTTCGCAACAGCCGGATCGAATTGTAACATTTGTACAAGGAACACAATCGCTTGTTCCGGCGTTAACATTCCTTCACCTACCTTGATTATGATATCAAGTGCCGAAGATATTTGCGCACCATTGTACGATGCTTCTTTGTCAACTGTGATGTCCGCCATTGGGTCTTCGGTTTCAACGACAACATCGTCGCTTGGTGCTTCCACAACATCAACATCTTCGTCCGATGTTACACCTTCCTTTTGTTGTTCGCCTTCGTCAAGTGTGTCGATAACGTCTAAGTTTAAGAAGTCCGCCGGTTTCGCTGTAATGAAGAATAAGTCAAGTTCGATATCGTTAATGCCAAACAGCATACCGAAAGACTTTAACAAGATGTCTTGAAAAGGTGCAATCACCGTGTTGTTAAATAACGAATATGAATCCCTTAATTCGTCGGCGTTATTTCCGAACCCACCACCTTCAGATCTAATACCAAACATCAAAGGACTAACCACACGATGCGCTGTAAGTATCTTTTCGCTAACTAACTTCGAAAGGTATTCGTACATTCCGTCCGCACCGTTTTGTTGGATCGGTGTAAACTCCGGCGCTGTTTCGTCACCATCGTTGAACGTGATAAGAATACGCCCGGCGTTATCGTCGCCAGTGAATTTGTCAATGACCTTTTGTTCTATTACGCGACGTTCTTCATCTGTTGGTACTCCATTCTTAAACGACAACAACATCGAAGGAAAGAACCCACGACGAATATTCGAAAGATGGAAGTCACTAATACGTTGGTCCAATTCACAATAGTTTGTTCCACCTGCGTAATCAGGAACGGAATAATAGTGAAGTGAAGGCGTGTATCTTTTAATTTGAAAGCACGTTGAAGCCGAAGTTCGGTCTTCTAAAGAAAACGCTTTAATGGCCTTTTCTTTTTCTCTCCTATCCTTCCAGTCGGATTTGTAATAATACTCGCTCACAACCCCCTCAGAATCGGCGACACCACTACGCATTGTGTGAACTGGCAAGTGCTTCAAACAAGCGATGCGTGTTCTTGGCTTATTCCATATCACATTGACGTAACTCATTCCGTAAAGTTTAACGTCAAAAGCAACCTTCTGAAGTAGGTCGTCAGAACTCTTACGAAGTAAGTCTTGAAGACGCAACCATTGTTCGCGCTTTGAATCGCTGTCGTCCCTATCAGTAGCGTCTAAACCACCGCCGTAAATCATATCAGCAACGCCGTTAATGATTGCACCATTGGTTGAACTCGATAAGAATAGATCACGCAAGTAATCGCCATAAAGGTCGTCGTGTCCATAGCTTACGAACTTTTGTCCTTGCTTTTCTTCGAAGCACGGAATTTCTTGGTCCGTGTAATTGATAACGCTGAAGTCGTGTTTGTTCATTATGGATAAACGTATTGATTAACCGTAGGGTTATATTCGTTAAAGTCGGGTGTCACTTCTTCCATATTGCCGGAATAGTCACGAACGTATGCCATACCTTCTTGAAGTAGTGTAGCATTCGCCGGATTTAAGTTTGACGAACTTGTTTGTTCGTATATGTTATATGTGTAAAAACCCATCGGATAAGTATCAAGCTTACCAGCCGCATCGTAAAATTTGATTCGTCCCGTTGTCGGTGATGCGGTTTCGTCTTTGTCTATTACGGTAAAAGTCATTCGAACATATCGCGGAAGGTTGTCAGAATTTACTGAAGTCGGTATAAAATACAACGAATTGTTTGAACCCAACGATGTTAATTCAATTAAGTAATACACACTCGCTTGTGCAATAGTTTGCAAATCGTTTGCCGTGACGTAGATGTTTTGTGTTACGTCAGTATTCGTGGTGTTATTCGCGTTCCTTATTTGTTGCATCTATGGAATATATAACGACTTAAAATTTGTTTGAAATTAAAAAGGGGAACGGCGCATTGCCACCCCCCTTTTTTAATGAATCACATCAACTTTTACGCTGAAGTAATTGCTATATCTGCGGCATCGTCCAACCCATCGAATGGGAAGTTCGTACCCCCTACCGTTGCTGTTGGTAGTATGTATAATGGATCTTGTTCCTTTGCGGTGAAATTAAGCGTCAGGCCATTCATATCTGAACGGTTTGTTCCTGTTGCTATTGTATCACCACCAGTAAGGTAACACCCATCGCTTATACCCATTAAGAAGACATTATCGTTAGAGTCTTGCACGAAGATTTGTGCGCGATTCTTTGCGATTAGTCCTAGTTGGAATAAGTCTGCGGCAACCACTTTATGTAATACTACGTTCAAAGTCTGATTGTACATCACTGAACCCGTCGCTTTATCAGCTTCAATAGCTGTTGTAAAGTTAGAAAGGTCAGTAACTAAATCGTACTTATACACTTGAACTTTAGATCCAGTTGGCGTTCCATATATATCCCAATCCGCAAAGTCTGCGTCTGTTATTGTATATGAAGAAGCCGTTACCGTTGCCGAAGCAAGTATGTTAGAAGCGTAATTACTACAAAAATAAATTGCCTTTAATCCACCGATTGCATCGCGGCAATCGATTCCTCTAGCGGCTGAAATTAAACAAGGCATATTATTCTATTTTAGTGATTAAGAGAAGTTAAATCCAACAACACCGTCACCTGCAACGGCTGTTTGAACACCAACTGCGAAACGCATTGCAACTCTTACGTTGTCTGATCCGTCATAAGCGTATGTTGGAATTAACTGAGCAGAGATGTCTGGCGTGTAGCTGTTAGCACCTACAACAAGGTTATCCGGGTAAGTGAATACCATTACGTCAACAGTGTTAGGTATTCCATTAGTTGGGTAAACCGGATATCCTAGGTACGTTGCACCTTGTAAAGATTGGTTGTAACCAGGTCCTGTATTTTGTGCCGCTTGTGCTTGTAAGAAGAAAGCGTATGCTTCATACGAAACGTAGAATCCACAACCTGGCTTTTGAAGAATACCTGGTGTAGCTTGTGCCGTAGCAAATACCGTGTCCATATGACCAAGAATAGTAGCCGCTGTAAACGCCGAACCTAGGTCAGCTTCAGCAAAGTCTTTACAAGCTGAACCACCGATACCAGTTGCGTCGTCGTCAATTACTCCATCAGTAGAAAGGAATCCCGTTCCAAATGGAGCAGCACCTGTCCACAATAGCGATTCAAGATTTGAACCAGTCTTTTCTGCTACTGCTCCAAGAAGGAAGTCAGACCAAGCAACCGGAAGGTTGCCGTTTCTTTCCATTCTTCCGTTAGCGGCAATCCAAGTTGGGTACATAGTGCCACGGCAAACTTCTTCCATAACGGCTAAATCCGCAGGGTTAAGAACTTGTTCAGTTAACGCTGTGCTAGATCCGTCATTCCAATTACAATTTGCCGCTTGGATAGTGTCAGAAACTGCAAGACCTGAAATAACCGTTTTACCAACGATGCCTTCAATAAAGCGACAACGACCTTGTGATATCGTTTCTGCTCCTAGTAAAGCCGCGCTCACATAAGGCAATGCAAGTTCACCGGCGTAAGTATTGACTGTTGGGTCAATGTCGAAGTTGTACTTCTTATTAGTTAGATAATTCATTATATTATCGGTGTGAATTGATTATGTGTAGCGCACGATCTACACTGTTTAATTTAGATAAATCCACCGACTTGTGCTGAGCCGATAGTTTGTTTGGTGAGTGCGTCACCCCCTTTGATGCGGGTGCGTCCTCTAATGCGTCAAGTCTTTTGCTGATGTTTGCAAATGCTTCTTCAAGAATTAAAGACATATCTTCTTTCTCTTCTTCTTCGTTTGCTTCAACAACTACTTCTTCTTCGTTGTAGATAGCAGAAACTAAAGTTGCGATTGCATCGATAGTGTCTTGCCCTAAATCCGGGAAACCTTGATCTAGTGCATCACGAACTTTGTCGTAATTCATATCTTCACGAACGTCTTCTTTTTCGTCGTCGATACCATCGCGATAACCTTCTTCTTCGGCTTCGGGAATAGTTTCAAGTTCAACTTCAACTTCGATTTCGTCATCACCTAAAGATGCTAAACGAGAATCTTCGTTTACAACAATTTTCGTTCCGTCCTCGAGTGTATATGTTCCAGCGTCAAGAACGCTCGCTTCTCCACTATCGTCGAGAATACGAACTTCAACGCCTACGTCCATTGACTCAGCTTCGGTAACGACAACACGCCCGTCGTCAAGACGTGCTTCAGCATACAACTTCGTTTGTGGAAGTCCTAATGCCTTTCTGATTTTTTGTACAGTGTTCATTACGCGTAATTAATTAATTTATCATTGATATATATAAACCTATTTCAGGTGTTTATTTTCAACCATATTTTGACCTTATCATTCCACATACCTTTTCTGCAACTTCCTTTGACCCATAACGATTTGTTTGGTCACGAATACATTCGTCCCAAGGGTACGATTCTAAGCTTTCCTTTGCGCTAAATAGTGTTTCACCATTAACCGAAACGGCATTGAATCCCGTCCTATTGAAAAAGATTTCACCCCAAAGTTGTGCGTCTTGCGCCTTCTTAAATAATGGTTGTCCGTTAAGTTCGCCCGATGGTGTCACTTCTTCTAAGATTATCGCTTTAAGTTCTTCGATAATTTGTTCGTCTTCAGGACAATTCTTGCATAGTTTACCACGCTTCATTTCAACAAGGCGGTCAGTAAAATAACCTTCTATTGAATAACCACGTACTTCCCGCTTCTTTACCTTTTCCCAAATGTCTTTGTTGTTTACCTTAGAAGCAATCATCCAAGTTCCAACTGGTAGGTCAAATCCATACAATGCGCTTTTGTCTTTCTTAGAATCTTCGACAAGCCAACTTTCCACTACAGTAACGCCGTCAATCTTTGAAGCGTGTTCAAGTGTGCTTTCGTTTGTTCTTGCTTCAACCATAAATAATTCCATTGCTTGACGTACAGTGTCTTTCGAAAAGTAGACATCATATTCTTCGTCGTTTTCGTCTAGGCGCATAATCAACTTGTCAGGTATTAAAGCCGGACCGATTAACATTTGCTTTTCTTCGTCCATAGCAAACGACATCTTTTTGTCAGCTTCACTCGATAGGTATACGAAGTCGGTTTCAATAGCTGGGAATCTAACTAAACTAACAGCTTCAATTCCGCTGATTGGTTCTTCTTCGTCAATTAGAAGTTCTACTTTCTTTCTCATATCGTTAAAAATATAGTGTCTGAATTTGTTTATTTTAACCACCCCCAAGTGATGCTTGGTTTTGTAGTGTTGACGCTAATGCGTCTGCGTCTGCGATTTCTTGTTGAACAACATAAGCTTGAATTGCTGAAGATCCTAAAGCTTGGTTAAACGACTGCGCTAGGTCTGGAGTAAGGGCAAGTTGTGGATTTGATAAATCAACACCGCCACCTGTTTCACCACCACCACCACCACCACCTAAATCAGGCATTGATGTATCAAGGTCTTCCGTTGCCGCACCCGCTTGGTTCATTACACCTTTGATTTGCGCGAACCCTGTTAGGACAATACCTATCATTGTAGCAATAAATCCCGGGGCTGCAACAACCGCACCCGGTCCTGTTGCTGATGCTGACTGCATTGCACCCGATATAGCTTGTGCCATCGCGATACCTTGGTTAACTGCAATTTGTGCAATGGCTAACTTCTTTTGTTGTTCTTCAGTTTTTGCCATAGCTTGCAAAGCTTGAAAACCCGATTGCACTAATCCCATTCTAGCTGCCCTCGTTGCTTGCGCCGCTGCTTGCTCCCTTGCTAATTCTCTTTGCCTTCTTGCATCGTTAATTGCTTCTTGCTTGTCTTTCTTTGCTTGTTCTTCGGCATCAGCTGCATCGATAATAGCTTGACGTTGGTCTTCGTACTTCTGTTCGATTGCAAGTTTTTCAGCGTTTAGTTGCGCCCTTAAATTGCCTTTGATTTCTTCGCCGTTTGCCAAAGCTTCCATTTCAGCTATCAACAACATATCCGCTTTCTTTTGGAATGCTTCAAGTTCAAGTTCTTCTTCCGACATTAAATAAGTACGAAGGTCCTCAATCCTCTTATCCTCTTCCTCTTTCATTAAGCGTTGCGTCTCTTTTATCGCATCTTGCTTTTCCTTTTCTGCGGCTTTTACGGCATCGGCTTCGGCTTTAGCTTTACGCATAGCTTCAGCACGAATAATGTTAAGCTTGTTGTTTAACGTCGTCTGCATTTCAGCGGACTCAGTACGGATGTTTATTAGGTTAGCTTCTAATTGTGCAAGGTTGTCAAGATCATCTTCGCTACTATCTGATTGCGCGGCACGTTCTTTCGCAATGTCAAATTCTTCTTGCGCTTGAGCTTGTCTTGCCGCCATAAGTTCACGCTCGATATCAATTGCCTTTTGAGCCGCGACAAGTCTTTCTTCTAAGCCAAGGGTTGTGTCCTCGGCAATCATATTGTATTCTTTAATTTGTGCGCGACCTTCTGCGAATTGAACTGTCAAATCTCTTTGGCTTTCTCTTAACGCTTGCGTCCTACGCTCCAACTCCATCGCTTTCTTTATAGCGTCTTCCATAGTCCCGGGAAGCTTCGACATTTCGTCGTTATAAGCCGACACAGCTTCCGTTACACCACCACTAAATAGACCAACGATAAACGCCCCCGCCGCTTGGAAGTACCCGGTCACCCTTTCGACTACTGCACCAAGTGCCGCCAATCCCACCTTCAGCATTTTAGCACCTTTGTTTGTCTTCAAGAAGAACCCAACCAAAGCACCCACAGCCACAACGATAGCACCGATACCCGTGCTTATTAATGCGACCTTTGTAAGTTTTAAGCCTTTGATGAATGCTTTTGTACCTTGTGCGGCTTTCATAAAGCCCGATACAGCCCCACCAGTCATTTTGTCTAATGCCGTCTTAGCACCTTCAACACCACTACCAAGACCTTTAACAGCATTGTCAATGCCATCAATTTGTTTTGTTGCAGTGTCTGCACCTGTAACTACAACACCAACTTCAATTTTTTCAGCCATTTTTATTTGCTTTTATTCCTTGACGTATTTTCTTAAAGAATCCACGAAAACCCGTGTCTTCATAATAACCATATAATTGAAGCGTATATGTATCTTTTATCACCTCGTGATGACGAGCGATTTGTAGTGTGTTCGGTATTGTCTTTCCGACGGTGTTTAAGTATTCAATCATTTATTCTTGTGCTAGTGGTACGCCTGATTGTGCAAGTATGTAGCCCATATCTTCAAGTAAAATATGATCTTCTTCAGTGCTGTTGGCTGATATATCTATAAACGTAATCGAACAATCCAAGTTCCAAGTACAAACAGTATTTGCAGGTCCTGTAACTTGTATCGCAAAACCAAGTTCATTATTTGAAAAACTTCCGCTTCCTTTAGCGTTAGCAATTGAAACGGTTCTTGTTCCTACATCGGTATCGTTTAGAGCAAAGTCCGTTTGTTCTGCACCCCTTGTTGAAAGTGTTCCGTTTATATTCTTAGCTGTAAACGTCCAAACCTTAAACGAAGTAGAACCAAGCGAACCAACACTTGATGTTGCTGAATAGTTGTCCGTTTGCACTGACAACGCCCTTACAACAACTCTCGCCATCATATTGCTTGGTAAAGATAGATAACCACTTGCGTCGTCATTACCAGTAGGCGAAGACGTAGTAATTGTATCGCTGTAAGATGTTGCGTAGAAGACAACATTCTTTTGTGTAGTTTGTACGCCTGTTGATTTAATTTGTCCTTGTATAGATACTTCACCAACAATAGGATTGTGATTCTTTGTTAACTTACTTTTAACGCCGTGAATACCGCCAAGATTATTGACAAGACTTTTACCATCTGAAACCGGCGTGTCCGGAAGTTTGCCGTCGTTAAAGCCGTGACCATTGCCCCCCGAACCAGTTGCCCACATACAAGCTGATTGTGTAGTATTCCAAGTAAATCCGTTTTCAGAACAACATTCTTCAGTTCCATACGAGAGTGTTCCCGTGTCGGGATCGGTAAACTGAACATATCCGTTTTGAAGTAATCCTAAAAAAACAAGGTTGCAATCGGCGTTAGGTTGTGGAATGTTTTGTCCTTTGAAAGCGTCTAGTTTTTTTAACAAAGTAACCTTACAAGGTACGCTTGCGAATGGCTGATAATTAGCTATTTTGAGAACGCGATAAGCTGTGTTCTTTAGAATAATTTCGTCGTTAAATCGAAAGTTAAATATATCTGTAGGCGACAACATAAGCTGACATTCAACAAGTCTTGCTTCATCACTATAAATACTCATTAAGTATTGTTGGTGATATCTTGCAAAGTACCCTTCATTTGAAGGTGTCGAACCATAATACAATTCGCCAAAAGAATTAGTCGGTTGCCATTGCCATAACGCAAGGGGTGAATCTGATTCCATTGGATTGCCATTATTGTAAAATGGTAAACACAAAGGAAATTTTTCGGTGAAGTGTGGGAACACTGAACCGCCCGGTGGATTTGCTCCAATATATATTTTGTGGCTGTCCGGTAAATCTTTCTGACCATTGTAGTAAAACAACTTTGGCTTTGCATCAGATATTGCTCCGTTTGTATCTACGCCATAACCCTTATGTATTAGCACGTTACCAATTTGACTAATATCCCACCCGTTTGCTTTTGGGATTCTTCCTACTTGAAAAGGTGCAAATACTGCGTCGTTTTTTAACGTACCCGACGTGTAGTCTTTACCAACTTCTTGTTTGTACTCACCGATTACATAGCCGTTCGCTTCTTCGAATTGTGCGTTAGAGATGGTTGAATCTTCTGCATCGCTGAAATGAATATACTTTTTACGAATAGAATCTGTTGATTTTATTGTAAACTCTTTGGAAGTGTCTAACCTATCAGTCCAATCTTTTCGCGTACCCGCTTCAAGGTAGTCTTGCCAAGGTTGTATCGTTAGCTTTTTAGTATCGTTAGGATCTGCGACAATACAAAGGTTAAAGCGTTGACATATATCTTTAACAAATGCGCCTTGCTGAATGTCGGGCATATTGTTTGGCATTTGTGCCACACCGCTTGTTAATTCCGAAGCGTAAATAATTACATATGTTCCGGCTGTTGAAGCGGCAAAGGTTGAACCATCCGCACCAGTGTACCAAGTTAAAGTGTATCGCGCACGAAGTTTGTCGCCTGCAAGCATTTCAATAGAAAAGTCAAGTGGTGTCATTTCAACGGGCGTTGTTGGTGATTCAATGACTTGTTCTGTTATACCTCCAATATAAGCTTCACTTCCACCGGCACTACCCGGAATGCGTACAAGGTTAATTTTAACCGTCGCACTTCCGGTTGCAGGGTTGTTAAAGGCGTTAACATATTTCATATATACACGCCCATAATATGTGCCGTCAGCGGGTGCAGTAAACCAAAATTGAGATTCATCCCAATTGTCTTCTACGTCAAATAATGCAGGTGGATCTGACAAATAACCCGCACCGGTTGTGTCGTTTAATTCTAAAGTCCTAGTTATATTTTGATAACTTAAACCTGTTCCGCCATTTACTTCACTAAACTTCCAAGTGCTACCAATAGGATCAGTAAACGAACGTCCCGCACTTAAACCCAACACACCCCTTGTTGCTACCATTTCGCGGTCACTTGCGAGTGTCATATAAAGCTTCGTCCAAGCGTCAGACGTTAAGAAGCTATTTGAATTTATTTCGTACCCTTGATTTGTAAACACTAATTCAAACAACTTTGAAAGTTGTATTGCCGGCTTAAACATATACGGCATTAGCATTTCACAATTTGAACACCCGATTCCTTCTCCAACAGTTAGGAACTCATATCCATAGTAAAGAAAGTTTGATTCACCACCAAGACCATAATCCGCTAAAGGTAACAAAATAGTACCCGCACCGACTGAACCTTCAGTTACATCGTTGCTCAAGTCCCAAGAATCTGTAATATTTTGAGGTGTTAAAGAAACGTCATAATCCACATTAATTGCACCCGTATCGTTAATGAATAAGTCAATCAGTTTTTTGTCTTTTACTTCTTGAAAGATATTTGCTTCTTCACCAAATACAACGACTTCGTATTCTTCACTTTTGGTGTGTACGTTTTTAAGCTGAAGTGTTCCTTGAATAATCGGAATCCCGTCTGAACGTATTTCACACACCGTCTTTCGATGAATACTAAAGCCCGTTCCCGTGGCATTTGATGGAGAAAGGTTTACATCATAATACAATGCAAAGAATCGTGAATTGTAATTTGTAAACGGTAATCGGAACGTCTGCGAAAAAGGGCTGTATCTTCCCATTACGTCATCGCCTTTACTTACTTCGTAATTCAAAGACACACTCCCTGGTTGTGTTATGTCTAGCGTCCATTGCTTACCGACCATATCGGTAGCAAGAGTTGGTCTTTGTTCGTATGCAATTAATTCAATCATCAGTAACCTCTATATGTTCCACCTTTTGTTGTTGGTCTTTCTTTAGCGTTCTTAAACTTGATTTGATATAAGAATGGTCCACGCTCATTGACGTTCTTCTTAAAGACAAAGCTTGTGTTCGTTATCACAACAGGTGTTACTGTAACTCCTTGTGAAGTAATCAGGAACACGTTAGGTGACAACATTAAGGTTTCAAGTAAATCAACTTCATCTTCATTCCATAAATCGGTGTGTGCTGTGTATTCTTGATGTGCGTTTACTTTTGCTATACGAAGTCCCCCTTGATCACCACGGTAATTGAAGTCTTGTGAAGCGTCTGCAGTGTCCCAATTTCCCGCAACTTGTTCGAACGTCTTGCGCTTTGTTCCAGTGGTTTGCTTTTGACTAACTAAGTTAAAACTTTGATAGTCCCACGCCCCAAGTGAATTTTGCCACGCCAAAGTGATAGGGTTATACCCTTCAACGCCATACATACAATCTGCACCTTTCACGGTAAACTGATAGCAACAAGAAGCCATATCAGATGTTGTTCCGGTAGACGGCACGGTTGATGAATCTTTCATTAAAAATACTTCGTAATATGCAACGGTATTAGTTGCTAATGGTGCAGCAAATTCCGCAGCAACAGCCGCGACTGATGTTTGCACACTTAAATTGTAAGGACCTATCCCAAGGAATTGTTGTCGCTCATTATCGATTGTTACTGAACCCGGTGCAGTACCCCCCGAAGTTGAAGCTGTTATAAAACCTGAAGCTGTAAGGACGTTGCTTGAATTGTATGTTCCTATCCACGCTGACACAGCCGTTGAACCTGTTGGTGCGCTACCATCCATTAAAACGCCAAAGGTTCTAACATCATAAAGCGTCACGTCTTGATGAACAACAGGAACACTACTTGCCGTTGTACTTCTAAAGGTTGAATCAATTTGACGGTCGCTTAAAATTTTACTTGCGAGCGACAACGGAATGTATGAGTCAAGCCAATTTTCGTCTGACAAAAATTGCTTAATACCAGTGTCCCAAGTGGCGGGTGTTCCTTTGATGTTTCTTCTTAATCCCGCCGACATTATGTAATCAATATATTCCCCGTCTATTTTATTAACAGCGTCAACAACCGGATTTCCTGTTGCTGTAGTAGAATATTCTTGCTTGAATCGCATTTCAACTTTTCGGAAGTTTTCGCCGTTATTTATCGACCAACTATTTGCAACACTGTTCGCCCCTAGTGTATGAATAGAAACCGTGTATATCTGATTTGAGGAAACATTTTGATCTGCTTTAGTTATAGACATAAAGTCTTGCACTATTTGTTCCACTCTAAAGACACCACAACCTTCTGCATTAGGATATACCTTTACCGTTGCAACTTTAGTACCTGCAACATACCATTCAGCTATGTAACGAAATTTGTAATAAGAACCACCAGAATATTCCGTTGAAGATATTACATACATTTGTTGTTCAAATACGCCGTGTACATCTGCTGTGTTTGGGCGTTGTCTTACGGTCATACTCATTCTACTTCGAGATTAGGGTTTTGTTGTAGTGATTGTCTTATTGCTTCAGCCATATCTTCACCAATGGCAACGGCTAAAATGTTAAGGGCTTTAATTCTTAAACGCTTCCAAGTTCCCGTAATAAATAACGACGGCTTTAAACCTCGATTCCAAATAGCCCTTGTAATTGCAAAGACTATCGATTTGCGTGGTACGAACCGACCTTGTGCATCGCGTGTTCCTTGAATGTTCTTTTGTGTAGTCCATCGGTCAATAGCCCCTCTAAGTCCCGGCTTGCCCCTTCCACTTCCAAACTTGAATGGTGATTCTGATTGTTTAGGAAAGATATTCTTTGAAGCACCTTGAACACCTTTGTCGACGTACTCCCAATAGTCAACGTCAGGGGTGATGTTAACATACATCGCGTGTTGGTTAGAACCTACAAACACCTTCATTGAATTGTAAAGCGCACCAGTGTTCACACGTCCTTGCATCTTCAGCGATGTTCGTGCGTTCTTACGCCAACGCTTACCGATGACCTCTAATGCCTTCTTAGTGTGTGTTGCCGGATAGCTTACACCATCTACTGTGAATTGTAGTTTAGCCATTAACTAAAGGGTGCAATGCAAAGGTCGTTTTTATTCGATACCTCTATGGTTAGTGATCCACTCCAACCGGTTAATTCGTTATCGAATCGGGCTGTGAATGGGGTGCAAGTAATTGGAAGTTCGGCTTTGTAATCGTCATCGACTGTAGTGTTTGTTGTAGCGAGTGACTGAATGAATTGATTCAATACATCGTGCAACATTTGAAGGGTGTCAGAATAGACTTGATTGCGGTCTGTTAAATCCGGTTGTATCATATCAGCAACTAACAATTCAAGGTCGTAACTCATAACACCATTGTCGATGTTTGCGCCAAGGATTTCACAATACAAAAATGGATATTGTGTTTGGCCAAGCTTATCAATATCAACTTGGTCTAATGGTCCTGCGGCAAAGTGCTGAAGTATCAAATGATTGTTAGTTATCGTTTGAAGTAGGTTCGTTATTTGGATATAAGATTTCATCTATATTGTTCTGCGTCGGGTGACTTGTTTTGTCGATTCAGGTCTTGTTCATAAGCTAAATATGTAAAGGCCGATTCTATTTCAATTAAGGTTGCGGCTTCTATTTTTAAGGGGTCTCCGCCAGCAAGATTGTAAATAATAGAATACCATCCCCACTTTTGCGCAATTATGTTTGTGCCTGATCCGCCTTTGAATAGTTGACTAAATCGGTCGTTAAGGTTTCGGCGATAGACAAAAAAAAATTGGTTGCCCCAAGCACAACATCCATCTTCAAGTCATCCCAATAGTTAGGCAAAACAACAGCGTCGTAGTCTTCTATTGTGTAGAAGTCACCCCCTTCCGTTACTATTGGTCGATACAATATTCCAATGATTTCATTCAGGTTCTCAAAGTAACCACCATTGCAGTATGATTCTAAGTCTGCAAACTCGCCAACGGTTAGCTTTGACAGGTTAGGGTGAAAGCCATAACGCTTTCCTTTATAGTCAATCTTCTTTTGAAGTTCTTGGTTGTTTTGTTCAGGATCTGTGACCTTGTTAATTACTACGGCTATTCTGTCTAATTCATTTAGTGTTAGTTTGTTTACAATTACGCTATCGATATTGCATAGAATAGCAATCGATTCTGACATCCATTCCGTTGTGTCTTGTTTTAGGTCGATGTTGGATAGGTCGCGATATTGCTTGACTGTAACATCAGCCATTGAATCGGGTACGATTATTTCCATTATGATATAAAGTATTTGCCTGAATAGGGTGTTCCAATGCGATTGATACAAACGTACCTCACCGCATCGACAATGTGATTATTATGGTCGATAGGTTTAGATAATTGAACGCCGTCTTTATTTGTTTCCCATCGGTAGTTTCTAAATTCCTTTTGTGCGTTTAATGAGTCTTTAAGTATATACAACTTATGGCGTTTCATTATGTCGATACCTAAGCGAATGCTGTCAGGACCTTTCTTTGACGGCTTGACGTTATGCCCTAACCGATGAAGTTCTTCAATAGACTTCGGTTCAGCACTATCGCAAATGATTGGTGTCCTATTGAGTTCAAGCTTGTCAAGTTCCATACTGATATCCCTATTGGTTAGACCGGTTGAATAAAGGTGTTCTTTAATATACAAAGAATAGTCTTCACGCCAAACTGAAACGATTGCGGTTGGATCATTAGTGAAGCCCCAGTCACACCCATACGCCACAAGCTTTGCCCGTTCTGGTATTTCATCAGCGACTTGCCATTGTGGGAATACAGCCGATACATTGACACCACGTTCACCAAGTCCATATATACGCCAATAGTTTTCGTCGGTTTCTCTAAAGCGTTCTATTTCATCAATAACACTTTGTTCTAGGAATGGATTGTCAAGGTATGTGGTTTGAAAGAAGTCCACGTCTTCGCGTGGTAGAACGTGTTCGTATATCCAATGGTATTGATCACTTGGATTGTAACAAAGGAACACCCTATCCGTTGTTCTTAAAATTAGTTGACGAAAGTCTTCGAGTGATAATTCGTTACACTCACAAATGTACAACAGCGTTCTTTTACGTCCACGCAATTTTTGTGGCTGGTCGGCTGAAATGAATTCGACAAGGTTGCCAAACAAGGTGTATGTTGCTTGTGACTTGTTGTGGTGTTCTTCGGAGTAGTTACCCCCCTTAGTTAGTACGTCGAAGAAGTCACGCATCACCGATGCCCTTAATGCTGGGAATGTTTTTCTAACTATCGTAATGACAATACCAGCGTCCTTATTCTTGAAGCACAATTCAATTAGCACCTGACATAAAGAATATGTCTTGCCACTTCGCGTTCCCCCTTGATGAACTTGAATCTTCGCTTTAGACTTTTTAGCGTGATAGTATGTCGATGGCTGCTTCACTTAATCACTTCAATAAATTCTTCAACACAAGTAACACCAATCCACTTACCGTCCATTTGATACTTCTTAGCTTTTGGATAATACGTTATACCATTCACCTTGAATACGCCTGATGTTGGTTCGTAGAATTTAACCCCGTGTTCGTTAAATAACTTGCGAAGCTTTTTTCTTTTCTTTGCGTCTTTGCGTTTTTTAGTTTTCGTCATCAAACCATTTGAACGGCTTCGGTTCGTTTACTTCTATTTGTTGCTTTTCTACATACCCTCGGTGTTTGCCTTTGGTCTTCAAATAGAAGATTGTACTACTTGGAATCTTTTCTTTGATTTGTTGGTGTAGTGAACTTTCAGCAAAGTCAATCGCGCTTTCTTGTATGTCTTTAACCGCATCAGCATATTCTTCGTCTTCTTCAAGCCAACGATAGTGTGTTCGCCTTCCTATGTTACACGCTTTCGATGCGGTGGTTACTACACCAAGTGAGCGTTCAAGTGCTTCAAGAAAGTCTTTTTTATTGTGTGCCATTTGAGTTATTTGAATTGAGTCCTTAAAGCGTCCAAGACAATCCCCCCAATGTAGGTGTCTGAATTCTTTAGTGCATTGATAAGTTCGTTAGCGGTATCGTAGTCGTCCATTATGAAGTCAATCTTTATACCTTTAAGAAACTTGTCTTCTTGTTCTTCCTTCTCCTCTTCTTCTTGCCATAAGTCAAGTCCCCAATTATCTAGGTCAGTACCTTCCCATTCGTTTGCGAGTAAGTCGTAATCCCAGTCGCCAAAGTTTAGATTGTCTTTAATCATAAATTCATCACGTTGCCCTTGTGTCCAATCGGTAACGTCAATGGCTGTGACTTCGCGAAATCCCAATTCCTTCATTGCGAGTAGTCGCATATTACCACCTACCACAATACCATCGGCCACGACAATAGGTCGCACTTCAAGCATTTCAGGAAAGCTCTCAATCGATGACTTCAGCTTCTTGAATTTCGTCTTGTTGAGAATCCTTGGGTTCTTCGGATCTACTTGAATCTGGCTGATCGGAATTTTCTTGCTTTGTATATTCATCGACTGATTTGATTACAGACTTGAGCAATCCCAAGAAATGAGGGTTGGCAACTGCTAAGTCCAATATAATGTTAAAAGAATCGTTGTCCTTATGGTCAACAAGTATGGTGTCACGCAATCTACTAAGAACAAGATAGTCGTCTGATTCGTTGATGTGGCGTTTCGCTTTTCGTGCGGTCATTGTGTATTCTTAAATTGTAACCAAAGCGATTGCATTTGGTTGTCGGTTTGTAGGAGTTCGTTAAATGTACGACGGTGATATATGGCTGAACTGTGATCCATATTTAGTAGGTTGCCTATTTGTGGAAATGTCCATCGGTTATCATATAGGTATGTACATACCACCTTGCGCATATCGGTCAAATGTCGGTGTCGTTTTTCGCTTTCCAAATCAGCCCAACAATAACCCATTTGCTTTACACGTTCTTTTGTAATCGCTAACGCCTTCGTCCTCGTTATTTCTTTTTGCGCTTTACCGTCTTTGTCATATAAATATCCCACGTTCAAATAGAAATTATTCGTCATTAGTACATTGTGCTTCATAAACCTTTAGAAGTTCAATATACATATTTTTGTTACACGATGTACACTTTGTTTTCTTTTGCTTCTTTCCGAATATGTCGTTGTACATCTGATAAAAGAAATCGGAGTCTTCGCCTTTCAAAGTTTGGTGTCCACGATATGCCGGTTGAAGAACATCTTTAAAAAAGGTATATTGTTCTTCAGTCATTGGTTCAATATCACGATAAGGGAACATCTTGTTCAATCGGTCCTTCCTTTTATCGCACCCACAATCGTCACCGAAAAATGCCTTCACGACTTTTTCAACTCCGGTTGCTTTAGTTACTTTTTGTATGGTGTCGCCTAAACCCTTGCTTTTTGATTTCATTTTGTATGTAATTTCTAACATCGCGGATTGCACGATATAACGTGTTGCGGCTGATGCCCGTTTCTTTCGCCATTGAATTTAAGGAATGCTTATCGCCGTAGTAAATAGCAAAGCAATTCTTTTCGAACCAATCTACATCTTCAAGTTTGTCTTCTATAAAGTTCAACAATACTTCATTCCACTTCTTTTGATCTATGTCGTTTAGGTTGTGTATATGTTTTAGGTGTTCCGATGCTTGACGGTGACGTTCCTTTGGCTTTCGATATTTGTAATGGTAGCGGCTTGTTGTACTTCGGTAGTTGTTTATACATAACCGAATTATCCAAAACCGCATCTGATTCTTTTCTACAATGACACGCATCTTATCGCGGTTCGCTTCTAGCACCATCACAATAACTTCGTGTGCCAAGTCTTCATAATCCGGGTGTCGTCCTTGCGTGATGACTTTAGCGATTTCTATTATTGCGCCATAGTTTTCCCTTATGTATTTTTGAACCACACCCAAAGCTTACAAAAGTTTTTTCACTTCTTGTTGGTAGTGTTTAATCTTTTCCAACAACCAATCGTTAGTAAGTCGCGCCGGTTGGTTGCTTAGATAAACAAGTTCATCAGCTAAGTCCGTACCAAGATTTAGCGCAAATTGATACTGTTCACCCCCGCGAAAACCATTACAACGTTTACACTGGGGGCGTACATTTTCTTCGTGCCAACGTGTTGCGTATTTACCTCGCGATTGAAAATGGCCTGCGTCCACTTCCTTCCAATTTTTACTTACACCACAAGTGAAACAAGAAACGTACCCGGCGTGATCCGCGTCCTTTAGTCTGATGTATTGGCTAAACACCTTGTCAAGTTTCTTGATTAGTGTTGAACGCTTTACAGGCATAAGAATAAAATACCAAGTAAAGCAATGATGGCTTCGTTAACTCTAAGCCCTTCGTACAAATAGTATTCAACGCCAATATCTACGAACGCCAAAACTACCATTGCAATAACAAGTCCTTCCATATAGGACTATATAAATCAATTAATATTGTTCTGCAACTATTGGGTATAACTAAAGACCACAATAACCACTGTCGCACCCCCAATCTTCAAAGTTGATTTCCGTTTGTAGTTTATGCTTTTTAATATCTGAATAAGACATTTCACTTTTGAATTGTCCATTCTTTCTAAGTTCTTCATCAATGAACCATTGCATTTTGTTCGGGTGTAAATCAAACATTTTTCGAAGCACTAACGGGTTACGATGGAAACAACCAACACAATTGTTTTGTACTGCAAACCTAACGTCTTTGTCCTTCCAATACTTCACCACTTTATCACGATGAACATTGTCTTGAATCATTGGGAAAAAAGGTTTTTGCCAATATGTTTTGTTGTACGCTCTTAATCCATCTTCGTTGCAACGGTCCAGCATATTTTTTGCGCGGCGATCTTCACCGGCTCTGAACCCTATATTCATTTGAATAGGTTCATCGAAGTTCTTTTTCCACCATTCGAACATTGGTTTTATCTTCATAAGTTCAGTACAATAACGCCACATTATATTTGGCACTGTTGTCTTTCTTAAATGTTCAAATGGCTTTCCAGTAACCCAATCGATTTTTTTTCCGATGTGTTGTTCTAAGTCTAAGATGGTGTAAATAATAACGTCGTCCTCAACCGTTCCAATAAAGTCTTTGCCAATTTTATAACTTACAATTTTCACAAGCCCTTTGTCTTTTGGTGCGCAATTTTTATCTAAAACTGTAACCAACGCAAAGACATTATAGTCTGTTGGATATACTGATGCGATATATGCTGAACTTTGTCCACCTGATATGCTTGTGCAAGTTTTCATTTTAAGTATGTAAATGACGAAAGTTCTTCGTCGAGATTGTAGTAGTATTTAATTATTGTCTTGCCCCCTTTAAAGTCTGTCTTGCTTGGCTGTTCTTTTTTTACCAAACCAGATGCAATAATTGGGTCTATGTGTTTTGATATGTTAAAAGTGTAAAGACCTTTTTCGTCAGTCACCACATAAATAAAATGCTTCTTCTTTAGTTGCGCTTTCTGATAATTAGAAAACAACTTTAACGCTTCAATCATTTTGGTTGGATAGTAAGATCGTCGGTTCTTTATTTCTACGATATGAAGATTATCTTCAGCGTCATAAGAACAGTGCTTGTCTTTTACCAAGCGCAAACTTGTTGGGTTGTTTTTGTTTATTATCCCTATGGTACTGACTTCATTCATCGGGTGTTGAATTAGGGTGTACGATAAACTTCCATCGTCCACGTTCGTCAGTATCGTCTTCGGGCAAGTCTAAGTCTTCGGCTAACTTCTTAAAGATGTTGCGTTGTTCTTCTGACATTGGTTCTTGTACCTTGTCTTTGATATGCTTCCAAGTTGTTTCGCGACGCTCGGCACGTTGGCCTTCGAATTGCTGAAACGCTTCGACAAGTTCGGGCAACATAAGGCGTTCATATTGGTTGCCATATTTGCCTGTCTTGAAGTTCATCATAATACATCGCCATTCTTCGATTTTCATCACTGGAAATTCTTCAATCAAATGATCCACAGCTTCAATGATGTGTTCAGTTTCACGAATGGTTTTAGAATAGTCTAAATAGTCTAACGTGCTTTTTAATAAAGCTGTCAATGCGGCGTGTGTTATTTTAGGACAGTGCTTATATGCTGAACGGACATTTGTGCCGTGATGCCACGCTTCAGCCGGTGTAATCTTAGAGCGTGTCGATATAAGCGCGATACTTTTCAGCGTCGAAATCTTTACCTTTTGAGCGTATTCCGTTAGTGTAGAATCCTTTCCACCCTTGCGCGATGGCGTGTTCGATAAGTTCGATTGCATTTTGTTCGTTGTTGTTTGATAGGTTACTTAGTTTCTTCAATGCGGCTTGTTCTGATACCGCTGACTTGTAGCCAAATTTATGTTCTTCTTTCTTGTACTTCTTCCATAGTGTCCAACTTTCTTTGAACAAATCAGAATCAAAAGGCATCACTATATGTGTTATACTTTGATTAGTGTCTTGGTAGTTATCTGGTATAGGTGAGTCACTTTTGACTAATCCATTTGTCATTTTTGACATATCCATACTACCATAATTGTCAATTGCATTTGTCAATGTGAACCACTTGGTTCGGTCATATCTTTTGTCGTTGAAATTTCCCGACACAATTGCGCCTTCTTCTTCAAGCTTTGTAAGTAGACGACCTATCTTTCGTGCTGTCCAAAACGGAAATAACTTAGCAAATGCCGATTGGCTATTGTATGTCCAATATTTTTCGTCGTGAAAGTTCCTATCATTGGCTTCATTCTTTGCAACCCAATATCGGATATGATGAAGCATAATAGCCCCATCAACACCGTATCGGTTTGCGTCTTCCGTTGCGAAAGTAAAGTAATCAATCATCCTTGCAAATAACGTTCGTGGTGCATTACTTCCCAAACGATTTGCGATGCTGTCACATTCTTTTCTTTAACAATTTCCGGTGAGTATTTAAGAATCCCCCTAGGATTTCTATTGATCCAAGACCGAATTGTTTCAGGTGTAACACCCAATTCACTTGCCATTCGTCTTTGTGTTCCATAGTGTTTACCTATGAACTCTTTAAAGTCTGATCTTCTTTTCATCTTAGAAAGGGTTTTCAATTGGTTCTTCAGCTTGTAAAGACACGTCAACATTCTCTAAATCTAAAGCGTACTTTTTTAACAGTTTAGCTATGGCAATAGCATTTCGTAACTCAAACTTGTCAGGCGGTGCAACTCCCAATTCAGTTTCAATTGCCAGTCGAATAGCCCATTGATTCATAATAAGACTTTGACGTTTAGCATCGCGGTCTTCAAAGCGTGTCACCGAATTAGATGTCGAAGTCGAAGTTCTTGACCTATCACCAAATTCAAACCCGTCCATCTTGCGTTGTACTTGTCCCCAACTGAAGTCGTCCTTTGTTCCTTTAACGGTAACATTGACTTCATCACCTACATTGAATGGTGATTGTTGTGTCTTGTGGTTTGCACGAATTGAAGTGTTGTCGTCAAACTCATAATCGAATGAGTACAAAAGACCGTGTGGGCTTTCATAAGTTCCCGCACCTTGTATTGCGCTGATTGTTTTTACTTGTGTTAAATCCATTATTTAATAGTTAAAAGGTTTATAATTTATTTCATATTTATTGATTGAGCGTTGAAGCTTATGCCCCATAACACGCGAAAGGTAATCTTTTTTTGCTTTAATAGTAGGAAAAATTTGGTTGTCTTTTTCCGTGTTCAACAAATCCTTTGGATGTTCCTTACCTATTAGGTATCTAAACTTTAAGCTGTAGATACAATCTTTATCACCCCAAAAAGTGATGTTCGTAATCTTCTTATTCTTTTCGGTTTTATTGATGAAACTTACAGCCGAAGCAATTCCAGCAAAGCCGATGTATGCCCCATCGACCATAAGTGTAACAAGCTTTTCGTAAATCTTGTTTAAGTCGTAGTCCGTTAAACCCGGTGCGGTTAAAGCACACCCACCAACGTCTAAGGACTCACCTTGAATTGTAGCTAATTTGTAGCCATAGTAGTCGTTTAATTCGCTCATCGTTTCATTTCTTTTTCAGTAAAAACATTACCTATCAAATAACCCATATTTGAAAGTTCGTCAAGATAGTCTTCAAGTTCTTGCTTGTTTTGAACTTCCTTCCAATATGTCGTATGAAAGCTATGCGGTAATTCCGCAATATGAACAACAATACAAAATCGGTTTGGATAGGTAGTCATTTCTTCTTTGTTCTTGCGTCGATTATTGATTGCTTAAATTCTTCGATAACACGTCTTTCGTTTGCTTCAATTACTTGACGGCTGATCCACTCGCGCCATTCTTTGTAGTCGCGAATCGGTTCTTGTGGGTATGTTGTTTTCATTTTGAATAAGGATTGTCAGCTTTAGCATCACGGGCTGTATATAAAACGTCTAACCAAAGTTGGGATTGAACAAGGCGTTCACAATAGAACTCGTACATCGAATCCGTTTCCTTAACGCTTGTAATTTTTTCTTCGTAATGTTGAATGTTAAATTGATAAATTTGAATCTTGTCTTCAAGAAATTTGTACATAAGTAAACTCATTTTATAGGGCATTAAAAAAGGGCGCACTCGCGCCCCTTTGGGTTGATTATTTTCTTAGACTTTGAATAAACTCTACCACTTTTTGTGGATTTGCGTTATCAAATAGGTACTCAAAAGTTTCACCACATTGCACTGCATAGGTGTCAAAGTCTTCTTCGTCATTTGCTTCTTTGCAATTAGGAATGTAAACATTGACGTATTTACCTTTTGCATAGTAAAGAGCCAAACAATAACAAGAATCGTTGTGACTTGTCATATTTTCGGGTTCAAAGTCTTCACGCACAAGACGTTCTTCTAATTCGTCGTACATCATTTCGCTATATGATAATGTAGTAAGTTGTTCTTTTACTTCAGGCGTAAGCTTTGTTTCTGTTAAGATATTCTGCATTTTGATTTGTTTTTTGTTGTTTAACATATCGCAATATACAACTAACTTTCTATTAAAGCAAAAGAAAACCTTTATTTTTATTTAACTTTTATTTGTTTATATTTGCAGAAACCCATAAACAATGATTACTTCAGATCCATCTTCACCACTTAACAAGTTTATTACTTGTCTTATTCTTTTACTTGCGATCCTATTTACAATGCACTTGGTCGCATAAAAAAACACCACATAAGTTTGTATGTAGTGTTCCTTTTCTTATCTTCGCGCTAACGCATTAGATTTGTTTATGTGTTGTTTGATTACCCCTTTAGCCCTGACATAAGCTGAAGGGGTTTTCTTTTCCTAAATAGTTCGAGAATGAAGTCGTCCTGTGTACACTACGGGACAGTTCTGGAACTCTATAATAGAACGCCCAAAATAAACACCACGATAATTAAGAGAATATAAATCACCAAAGACTTCCTATCCATTGCGTCTTTATCCATTACAATACCACTCCGGGTTTTGGTTTGGGTTTGCCTAGTGGCATCATTA
>Ga0114933_10001774_pt1 | contig 23500 bp, 14 predicted proteins | sample 4SBtaG_FD_89691 | JGI IMG/M metagenome (GOLD analysis project Ga0114933, IMG submission 89691) | Deep subsurface microbial communities from Kolumbo volcano to uncover new lineages of life (NeLLi) - 4SBTROV12_W25 metaG | ecosystem: Environmental > Aquatic > Marine > Volcanic | place: Kolumbo... | reverse complement strand
CAGAATGAAGAGGGTTCTATGGAGAGCGCGGCCGCGCGGTAGCGTTCGGCGGGGCTCGGTCCAGTTCGGCCGCGGTGTCCATAGAACTCGTTGAACTAAGCCGGTTGGCAGGCGGGTTCGTTCTTGGGGATTCGATCGATTCCGTCGGGGTTCGTCTGGTCGGGAATTGACGCACGCGCCGGGGCCGAGGGCGTTCTGGGCGTCGTCGTGGATGGCGAGCGATCGATTCGGGTGCGGCCGGCGGTCGCTGCGGAGACGGAACCCGGCGTCGGAACGCAGCGGTCCCTTCCCGACGTGCGCGAGACGTCGAAGATCCTTGCTCGGCGTGTGAGTCGTTCGGTTTTCCCGGTCATGACGAGTGGTTCACGGCAACAGGGCGCGGAAAGAGGAAGAACCAAGGTCGTCGCTTGATCTCGGCGACGACGTCCATGCGTCCTTCGCGACAGGATGGACATTGCTCGAGGTCGATACCCGTGAGCTTCTGCAGTGCTTCCCGTCGGTCTCTCCGCGGGGTCTCTCCGCGGGGTCTATTGGGGCTCGGGTGCGGCGAGCAACTCGCGGCAGCGTGAGATCTTCTCCTTCCGCCTTCGGTTGGCGAGCAGTCGGTAGTGTCGGATCCGGACGAAGCTCTTCGGGAGGACGTGGAGCGGGAAGCGTCGGATGAACTCGTCGGCGTCGAGCTGCATGACCTTCTGCTGGTTGGCGTCCCTGGAGTCGCGATAGCGGAAGGCGACACGTCCTTGCCCGGGTGCTCAGGATGCGACGGTTCGAGATCGCGATGCGATGCGTATAGGCGCCCAGATAGGCCAGGACGCGTTCGGGGCCGGCGAAAGGGGGCTTGGCGTAGACGACCCAGTCGAGACGGCGAAGCGTCGTGTACAACCCGGGAACGGAGGTGTCGTCGCCGAGCTTCCCACGATCGAAGGCTCGCTGGAGGCCCTCTAGAAACTTGGCTCGGAAGACCTTGGACAGCGCACGCAAGGGCCGCCGTGCGGCACCCACTTAGGGCGCGGATCACCGAGCGTTGGACGGAACTCACCGGGTGGGTCGCGGCATAGCGTTCCCCGTGACAGCGGAGGAGATCGCCCAGCTCGGGCGACGCCCGGGCTCCGGGAGGGTTCCGTCCGATCGGAGTCGGAGACTCCGCCGGCGCACACACGTGGATCTACCTCGAGGCGCGGGACGAGTAGTCGAGCAGATCCGGGCAAGCTTGCATGGCGTGGTAGGCCGCTTCGGCGAGATGGAGATAGCGCGTGGTCGAGCGGATCGAGCCGCGACCGAGGAGCCGTTGAAGCGTATGGAGATCGACCCCGGCCTCGAGCAGGTGGGTGGCGAACGAATGGCGAAGCAGATGGACGCCACCGGCCTTCTCGATCCGGGCGCGCGTCTTGGCCTTGCGGAAGGCCTCCTTGACGGCCGTGGCCCGGATCGGACTGCGTCCATCTCGGCCCGGAAAGAGGTAGGCCTCCGGTCGCGCCTGGCGCCAGTAGTCGCGCAGGGCTTCGAGGAGCTGGGGCGAGAGCAGGGTCTGTCGATCCTTGGCACCCTTGCCCTGTTCGACGCGGATCAACATACGACTGGAGTCGATGTCGGTCGGGCGCAGCCGGACGACCTCGCTGACGCGCAGGCCGGCTGCGTAGGTCGTCAGGAAGAGCACGCGGTGCTTCGGAAACGAGGTGCAGGCGTGGAGCCGAGCCACCTCGTCCCGACTGAGTACCTCGGGGAGCTTGCTCGGCGTGCGGGCGATCGCGACGTCGAAGTCGGTCCGCTTCGGCTGGGCGCCGATTTCGCGAGCCGTCATGGCCTCGAGCCCGTGCGCTTCGCGCAGATGAATCTCTTCCATCCGCCGTTTCGCGACGAGTCTTTCGATCTCGTGATCTCCAATGGCGTTCTCCACCACACTGCGGATCCGCGCAGGGGCTTCGAGTCGATCGCCCGAATGGTTGCAGCCGGCGGATTCGTCCTGATCGGCCTCTACCGCCGCTACGGTCGGCTCATCACCGACGCGCGTCGCGTCCTCCTTCGCTGGACGCACGGCCGACTGAAATTCCTCGACCCGACCCTTCGGGCGACCGGCACCGACCAGGACAAGAAGACCGCCTGGTACCGGGATCAGTACCAACACCCGCACCAGTCAAAGCACAGCATTCGCGAAGTCGTCGGCTGGTTCGACGACGCTGGCTTCGACTACGTCTCCAGCATCCCGGACGCCAGGCTGGGCCACCCGCCCAGCGAGGAGGCCTCGCTCCTTCGAGGAAATCCGTTTCCCGGGACCCTCGAGCTCGCGCTCTCCGAGCGACTCCAGTCTCTGGGCGGCTATCGGGAAGGCGGACTCTTCATCGTGATCGGGAAGCGGCGTTAGGCCCAACCCCACCCCTGCTCGCGAACGACGCCTCCGAAGGTGCGACTTGAGTCCACCGCACGCCAGTCGTCGACGCCTCGTCCGATCGGGTAGCTGTCGGTCCGGCGTTGGCGCAGCCGGTCCTCGCCCCGCATAGGGGCGGCGCCACCACCTATATCGACATCAACGGGATCGATAGCCAGACCGCCAACCCCGCCGTGTTCTGGAGCCATGCGTTGATGAAGACCGATCACGTGAGCGACATCCCGGGCGTGACGGATCGAGCGTGCATCGCGAGCGCGCGCTCGAGTGGAAGCGTCGTCGGCGCGGGCGCCGCTCGGGTCTTGAACGCCGACTTCGTCGGCAACCTCACGCATCCCTGGGTCATCGGTCTCAACGCATCAGCCTCGGAGGGTGTCGGCCAGGGCACGCCCGGTATCCCGGACGGCGGAAGCTCGCTCGCCTACGTCGACGACACGCAGCTCCTCGTCGACTTCGCGCTGACCGAAGCCCTGATCCAGGCGGCGGAGCCCACGCTCTCGCAAACCGTCATCGACCAGGGTCTGGCGGACCCGGAAGTCATCGCCAGCGCGGGCGCGGATCTGATTGCGTTCCCACCGCAGTTCGCCCCGGAGCCGGGAACGACCGTGATGCTGCTCTGCGGCGTGGCGAGACTCGTCGGGATGGGCGGCGGCGGGCCGGTACCGATCGGCGCCCCCGCTAGCCTCCGCGATGCTCGCGGTACATCTCGGCCACCCAGTGGGTGACGGGGCGATCGCTCCAGCACTCGATGTCCGCGGCGACGCGGGGCGGCACCTGCAGCCGGCCATAGGTCGGGTGCTCCTTCGGACGGGCGAGCGGCGCCAGCAGGCTCGCCGCGGTGATGTCGGCGCGGCTGAAGCGGTCTCCGACCAGGTAGCGACGACCATCAGCGAGGAGCCCGTCCACGAAGTCGAGCTCGCGCGTAACGATCGCGCGCGACTCGTTCCACTGCTCGCGCCCCAGATCCATCCGGGCTGCCATCAGCGGGTGCACGTTGTCCCAGTTCTCTTCGAGCCACGCACGATCGCCGGCTTCCAGGTCGTCGGCAAAGATCGGCAGCACCGTTCGCGAATGTTCGACCAGCGCCTCCGAATAGTAGTACCGCCGAACATGCACGCCGGCGGCTTCGTCGAGGCGCTTCTCGAGCGCGAGACATCCTTCCGCATGAACGGCATCGGGCGCCAGGCGCGCAGCGCTCTTCGTCGTGGCGTCCGCCCAGTCGAAGAGGGCGTCGGAGCCCTGAACGACGACGCCCCCGGACACCAGCGCCGGGAGCGACGTGGCCGGCGCACCGAGCGACTCCAGTTTTGCGAAGTGCGCCGCGGGGGCCAGATGGCGCAGGGTATAGGTGATGCCGAGCGCGTCGAGGGCCCACCGTGCCTTCTCGCAGTAGTGGGAGATGGCGAAGACGTAGAGGTCCGGTCGGTTCACGGGGACTCCAGAACGACTCGGGCCGAGAAGGAGCTGCCCATCACCCGCCTCCGGCCGCCCAGGGTTCACGGAAAACGAGCGCGAGACCCGCTGGCTGCCTCGCCACAAACTCTAGTGGGGAGGATAGGCCATCGAAAGACGGATCCGCGGCGACGAGCGCCTTCAGGATCCATGGCTCAGCGTCCGCGGACGGAAGCGGCGAATCGGCCAGGGCGTCCCGCGCAGGACAGCAAGAGGATGCCGGCGGAGAGCATTCCCGCGAAACCGGGCTCGGGAACCTCGATCGCGCCGATGTCGCAGGCCGCGACCCCGTCGCCGTCGCCGTCCACCGGACGGTTCGAACCCAGCTGGTCGTCGAGCAGACAAAACTCGAGACTCGCGGCATCGACGAGCGGACTTCCGGGTGCGGGCACGAGAGCGGCCGATCCCTGTGTGTAGGCGAGCGGCATGAGTGCGGAGTTGATCCCCTCCAGGTCGCCCGGGCCCGTGAATCCGCAGCTCGCCCCGTTCTCGGCGTTATGTCCGGCGAACACATCGATCGTCGGAGTCGAACTCACGAGACATGCCGGTGCACCGACCAGCACGCTGTTCGAGACCTCGAGCACATCGTCCCCGAGATAGGATCCGGCAGAGAATGCGGGGGCGCTGCCGCCGTCGATGGTCACGTGTTGGAGGACTGCGTCCGTGTTGTAGAGCGTGACTTCGAGACCGCCGTTGCCGCTGACGGTCGTGTTCTCGAATCGGGCAAAATCCGAGTTCGTGGTGTCGATCCCGGAGGGCTGATTGTCGATCACTGCGCTGTTGCGAATCTCGAGGGTCGAAGAGGACGTGCTCGGAATCGTCAACACGCCGCTCGCGATTCCCCCTACCCTGCCGGGCGTTTCGCCGAAGTCGACCGCGTGATTTTCCCGAACGACGCATCCGTCGACTTCGAGCACCGCCTGGTTCATGACGCCGGCGCCCGTCGTCGCCGAGTTCCCTTCGATGACGCAATCACGCAGAGTGAGTCTCCCCCAATTGAAAACCCCGCCGCCTGCGAAGGGCAAAGGCGTCGTCGAGGCCAGCATTCCGCCCTTGCGGATCGTGACGCCTTCGAGCAGGACGCGCGATAGTTCCAAGGCGGAGTGGATCTCGAAGACCCGATCGCGAGAGCGCGCGTCGATGATCGTATCGCCCGCGCCCGCTCCATGAATGAGCAAGTCGGAGCGAACATCGAGGTCTCCCGCTTCCGCGAAATCCTCCTGGTGGTCGTCGATGAACGTGTAGTTGCCGGCTGGAACGAAGATCTCCCCAGCACCGACCAGCGCGTTGGATTCCATGACAGCCGCTCGAAGCGTGCAGGCTCCGGCGAACGTCGCGCACTCGCCGTCGCCGACGTTCGCATCCACCTCGTCCACCGCGGTATCGACGGTGAAGGAGGCCGTCACTGACTTGTGGATCTCGAGACCCTCGAAATCGATCGCACCGAATCCCATTCCCTCCACGGAATGCCCCGCGCGATCGATCCAATAGAGATCCGTCGGGCAGACCAGCTGTCCGAGCTCGACCGTGGTCGTCGTCCCGCCTTCGACGGATACGGAAGCCTCGAAATCTCCGCCACCGACGTTCAGGAGCCGAAAATCGATCGTGAATCGTGCGCCCGAACGAATGGCCGCGCTGTCCCCGACCGGAATCGGGAAGCTCTGCTCGTCGAGGACCGTTCCATGGAGGCTGCTGACGACGCGAAATTCGATCGCGGCGTCGCTGATCGAAACGCCCGCACCGCAAGTCAGATGCGCGGCGGGCGGAGTTCCACCGATCAAACCGATCGGCCCCGTGTAACTCCGGCCGCCGACAGTGACGGCCGCCAGAATCTCGGAATCCGATTCGAGCGCGCTCGCGGCGAACTCGCCGCGGACGCCGAGCGGCACGGCGCCAAACGAGGCCAGAGGGACCTCACCGCCGGCGAAGCCCGCACCACTCATCGGAATTCGCAGTTCAGCCCCGGTGAAGTCGGGAAAGTCGAATGCACCCGAGACGAAGAAGTATTCGTCGCCGGCGGGGTGGGTATTGACTTCCGGCGTCGCCGGGAACGCCACCTCGCCGACGTAGTCTTCACGGTAGGTGCGCAGCACGTCCGAGAAGTCGATCGCCTGTGCACCTTCTGTGAACAGGATCACGAAGCCGAGGATCGTCGAGCACACACGGAGCGCGTTACAGGTCGTCGTCGCAATCATCATCGGAATCTCCCGCTCGAGGAACGACCGCGTCGATCGCGACCTTGCGTTGGAGATCGTGGCAGCCCACTGGATCGGATCATGAAATCGATCTTGCGAGAGATCGAGCCTCGAGCTCGGTCTCGCCACGAGCGAATCGTCGCAATCGCGCGTCCGCCGACGATCAACAGGGCCGTCGTGCCAGGCTCGGGAACGGGGTCCGGTGCAGGAAACTCACGGAGAACATCCCGTCCGCGCATGCACCGGTCTCGCCGAAACAGCTGACCGAGGCCGTGTTGGTCGACCCGCTGGAGACCGTGCACGTCTCGACGCCGCTCCCATCCCCGCAGGCGCTCACCTGGACCTGACCACCGTTCAGGAACATCGGCCCTTCGGTTTCGAAGCCCTGCCAGGTGACCGAGTACTCCCCGACGCCGATCCGGGTGTGGAAGGTCGCCAGACGCGTGGGGTCGTGCCTGTACGTAACGCTCGGCTCGCTTCCGAGCGGTGCATGCCCCCCCCGCCGGGCTGTCGGCCGCGATCTCGCCGAATCGCTCCTGCGGTCGGAAGAGGAGCAGGCTGAATTTCGAGGCTGCGGGCAATCCTGCGGAGTCTCCGCAGTCGACCTCCACGCTGTCCCCGACCACAGTCGCGGTCGGCAACGAACGTCGGGTGTGCTCATCGAGATCACCTGGACGTTTCCACCAGCATACGGATTACCGACCGAGACCCCGTGCCCGGGAGCACGACGAACGTAAGGGCGCTTCGATTTCAAAGGTTTCCTGATCCGGAATCTCGACGACGAACGATCCCCATGGAGACGAAGAGGTCGCGAGGTGCACGGTGCGTCCCGCGACCTCCTTGGATTCGGCTCATCAGCCGAACTCGACTGGAGGATCTCGTGATGTCGCTTTCTATTCTGAAACCCTCTCGAACGGCACTCCCGTTCGGCCGCCCAAGGACGGCACGATCGACCGGATCGGTGCGTCGAGGATGCGGTCGCGCCTCCTTCGGCCGCGCGGCACTGGTCGGGGCGATCGCGGTCGCCTTCGCACTCCCCGCTGCGGCACAAACGGCCTTCTTCGTCTCGCCCGACACCGCGGTGGACCTGACCACCCTTCCGACCGTCGTGCAGGACGATGAAATGGCGATTCCCTCTGCGGCAGGCGCCCTCATCGACCTCGGGCCGCTCCCCGACTCCGCGGACGTCGTCGCACAGACGACCACGGACGTGGGCGAGCGACTCTTTTCGCTCGACGCGGGTGCTCTCCTCGCGGGCGGCGTCTTCGCGTCGGCGGGGGACGTCGTGGGGTGGGACGGTTCGGTCTATTGGATCGAGCTCTCGGCAGCGTCCAATGGGATCCCCGACGGCGCCTCGATCGATGCGCTCTCGGCCGATCTCGCCGACCTCATCGTTTCCTTCGACACGACGGTCGACCTCGGTGTCCTGACCGCCGCGGACGAGGACCTCGTCCGATGGGACGGAGCGAACTGGAGCCTCGCGCTCGATACCAGCGCGCATGGGGTCGACGACGCGCTCGACCTGGACGGTGCGAGCTCGTTCGGGGAAGACAAGTTCGTCGTGTCCTTCGACACGCACGGATTCGTCGGCGGCGTCGACTTCGCGGACGAAGACCTGTTGTACTTCGACGGTGTCGCGTGGTCGCTCGACGTCGACACGTCGACGCTCGACCCCGGCTGGCGTGATGTCGACGTGGTCGCGGTTCCTGAACCCGGATTCGCCACGTCCCTCGCCCTCGGTCTGGCACTGCTCAGCTTCGCCGGTCCGCATCGTGCGTCCAAGCCGAGCCTCGCGTCGGCCGGACGAAAATGCAGGCGGTCCCCGATTGCGTGATCCGATCGCGCGCGCGCGATCGATTCCCCTTCCACGGGTCGATCCAGAGGGACGATCCAAACCGAATGATTCTGGAGGAACACATGAAACGCTCTGTCTCGATCTCTTGCTTCTTCTCGCTTCTGGCTTCGGCCCTTCTGTTCCCGCTGACCGCAGCGGCGGTCGATGGCGCTCTCGAGATCAACGAAGCCTGCGCGACCAACACCGGCTGCTTCGCAGGCGACGCCGCCGGATACCCCGTCAGCATCACCAAGGGTGGCCACTACGTCTTGACTTCCGATCTATCGCCGATCTCGAGCGACGCGATTCAGGTCCATGCCAGCGGCGTCACGATCGACTTCGACGGGTCGACGATCGCGTACGCTGGCGGTGGCAGCTCGGGCTCTGGCGTTCGTGCGGTGGGCGTCGTCGATGACGTGGCCGTGCACGGTGGCATGATTCGAAACGCGCCGGAGAATGGAATTGCCCTCGGCAATGGTGCTCGCGTCGAAGGCATGATCATCGAGCAGCCTGGAGCCGTGGGTATCAGTACCGCGGGGAGCGCGATCATCCGAAACAATCGGGTGAGCGCAGCCGGGGACGATGGCATCGTGACCTACGATGGCGCGACGATCACCGACAATGTCGTTTACGGCTCCGGCCAGAATCCGCTGGACGGGGATGGGGGCGACGGGATCCAGACGCGCAACCACTCCGTCGTGCGCGGAAACGACGTCCGTTCGAACAGCCGGCGCGGGATCCGTGTCGGCAACTGGGCACCCGGCGGTCAGTTCGGCAACGAGACCGACGCGTACGGTTGTCTGATCGAAGGCAACCTCGCCGCAGGCAACATCGATGGCATTCATGCGGGTCACACGGCGCTGGTGATCGACAACGTGGTCTTCGACAACTCGGGCACCGGCATCTCTACGCTCACGCGGGCATCGCTGCGCGGAAACCTCGCGTCCAGCAATTTTTGGGGCTTCAATCTCGGCGCGCAGACCGCCTACCGCGAGAGCTCCATCACCGCGAACGCGATCGGCCCGATTGCGGGCGGGGGCACCGCCATCAATCGCAACGACAACTACTGCTCGGGCACGGGTACGGTCTCCGCGACCTGTCCCTGAGATCGTTTCGGGATCGGTCCGACGGGGACCACGGGAGGGATCGGACGCGCTCGCCCGATCCCTCCTTTCGTCTCTTCGCGTCGTCCGATCCGGTCATCGACGGCGCACGACCCTGCACTCGAACGTCGACGCGCAAGCCATCCCAGCATCTCGGCGGCCGTGGCGCCCGGACGATAGAATGAGTCGTCCACAGGGCCTAGCACGAACGGGGCGGGGGATCCGACTCCCGCCGGATCGCGCGAGAATACGTGGCTCGAGGGAGGATTGTCCGATGCGATCGCCTGGTCCCGAACCGATCGAAGAGCGCATTTCCAGAGCGATCCGACGCGGGCTTCCTGTCGCCGTTCTCGGCCTGTCGGTCTCCGTCGCGCAGCCGGGGTGGGCCCAGACGATCTCGAACATCGTCCTCGACGGTTCGCTGCCGGGCGGTCGGCTCGACGATCTCACGGCCGGTCAGACTCCCGCGGCGGAGTCGTTCACGATCGAGGAGGATATGGGCCACCAGGTCGGTCCGAACCTCTTTCACAGCTTCCGGTTCTTCGATCTAGGCAGCGAAGACACGGCGACCTTCGTCGACGACGGCCTCGGCCCCACGATCGGAAACGTGATCGCGCGAGTGACCGGCATGGCTCCGTCGCATATCGACGGCGCGCTGCGCTCGCAGATTCCGGATGCCGACTTCTTCTTCCTGAATCCCTCCGGCGTGTTCTTCGGAGACGGAGCGTCGATCGACGTTCCGGCGTCTTTCGCGGTCGGCACACCTCATGCGCTCTTCTATTCCGGGACGGGTACTTCTCTCTCTCTCACCGATCCTTCGAACGCCGTCCTCGAATCCGCACCCCCGAGTGCGTTCGGCTTCCTCGGAACGACCCCGGCAGCGGACATCACGGTCGAGTCCATCGGGACGGCGCCCGTCCTCCGGGTTTCTTCCGGTGCGGAGATCACCCTGATCGGAGGCGACGTGCGCGTGGATGACGGCGCGTTCGTCGGGGCGCCGGGGGGTCGGATCCAGCTCGCGGCCGTCGGATCGGCGGCGGCCGTCGTTCCGCTCGACCTCCCAGGCTACGACCCGACGACGACCGCCGGTGGTCTCGGCGAAGTCCGCGTAGCCAACTCGTCGACCCTCAACACCAGTGACTTCTTCGATCTGAATGGTCCGCAGGGCGCCATCGTGATTCGCGGCGGCCGCTTCGTCGCGACGGGACTCGCGACGCTCGAAGCGGGAGGCAGGGCGACGACCGACGGTGCCGCGATCGATGTCGCAGTGGTCGATTCGATCCAGGTGCTCGGCGGCAGCCAGCTGAGAACACAGGAACTCGCGTCCCTCGAGAGCGGTGGAATCTCGCTCTCGGCGGACTCGATCCGGATCGATGACGGCGCCCTGCTGCGGGCGCGAACCCGAAACGGCGATCGACTCGGCCTTCTGGCGAACGCAATTCACCTCGCCGCCGATGCGGTGGAGATCACGAACGGTGGACGCCTGTCGAGCGAGACGACCGGGGCCTCCTCTGGCGGCGCGATCCGGATCGAAACGACCGGCGACGTCACGATTCGTGATGACGCCTATGTAGCCACCTCGACGACGGGGAGCGGCTCGGGTGGTTCGATCAGGATCACGGCGGACCGGCTGACCCTGGATCGAAGCGGGAGCGGCGGCCCCGCCGGCCTCATCCAGACCACGACCGAGCTGGGCTCGAGCGGCGATGGCGGCGACATCGATCTCGACGTCGGATCGCTGCGGGCCGAGGCCGGGGGGCAGGTCTTCACCTCCGCCCTCGGCTTCGCACCCGCTGGCTCGATCGACGTCGTGGCGACCGATACGGTCGTGCTCTCCGGTGACGCGTTCGTAGGCGGCGGCGTGGCCCCGTCCGGCGCGTTCTCGCGCGTGTTCTCGAACGCCGATGGAGGTGCAATCCGAATCGAAGGACGCGAGATCCGGATCGAGGACGGGGCGGCGGTCTCGAGTCAAACCGCGAGCCTCGGTGTGCCGGGCGAGATCACGCTGGTCGGACACGACCTCGTCCGCGTCGCTGGCGAGGGCCGACTGGGATCGATCGTCAACGCGAGCACGCTGGATCGCGACGGTGCGTCGATTCAGATAGACGCTGCCCGTCTGGAGGTCGTCGACGGCGCAGCGATCGACATCAGCAGTCGCGGCGGCGGGGACAGCGGCTCGATCACGATCGTTTCGGAGGACGTCCTCGTGGGCGGGACCGGGCCTTCGTCCGGAAATCGCGCTCGCCTCGCCGCGCGAGCAGAGGGCGTGGGGGACGCGCGCGGAATTTCGATCGTCGCGACCGGTCGCGTCGAGATCGAAGCAGGCGGCGAGGTCACGGCCTCCGCGTTGCCCGGCGCGAGCGGCAATCCGGGCGACGTGACGATCGACGCAGCAAGCATCGAGGTACGCGGCGACGTCGGTGCCGAGGCGACACGGAGTCTCGGTGGTAACGTCACCTTCGAGGCGACGGAGACCGTCGATCTCATCGGCGGGCGCGTGACGGTCGCGAGCGCTGACACCGGTGACGCAGGCTCGATCCGAATCGCCGGCGACGCCATCCGCGTGGTCGAGGGTGCCGAGATCGTCGCCGACGCCGAAGGCTTCGGCGGTAACATCGAGCTCCAAGCGACGTCACGGATCGAAATCGTGGATGCTCGAATCGACGCGACTTCACGCGGCGGAGCCAACACGATGGGGTTGGCCGGGGGCAACATCGCGATCGACCCGCCCGTGGTCGTCGTCTCCCGGAGCAGCGTCGTGGCCCAGGGATTCGGCAATGCGAATGGCGGCAACATCACGATCGCCGGGAACCCGCTGATCGTCTCGGGAGACAGCACGATCAGTGCGTCGTCGGAGTTCGGAACCGAGGGCCGCGTCGTCGTCAACGCACCCAACGACGAAGTCACCGGTAAACTCGGCGCCCTGCCCGGCGACTTCGTCGACGCGGCGAGTCGCCTCGAAGCCTCCTGCCTCGCGCAATCGGACGTCGGCGGCTCATTCACGGCGCGGGTGGACACCCCCCTTCCGGCACCCCCGGACGCCGTCTTCGACCCGCCCGCCGGCGAAGTCTGCGAGAGCCCCTGAGCGATGCGACACGCGATCCTCCGTTTCGGGTGGACGACCGTCGCGGTGATCGTCGTGCTCGCCTTGCTCGTCACGTCCGCCTCCTCACAGACGCTGCTCGCGCCGCTGCGGCCAGCGGACCTCGCGCCCGTGCCCCGCCGTGACGAGACGCCCGAGCTGCCCGCGGAAGAACCGGCGGCCGACCCGCTCGCCCTTCCGCCGATCCCTCCTCCTCCCGAGGCGCCGCGGACGCTCTCCGGGCCGCGCGTTCGCGTCGAACGCTTCGAGGTCGTCGGAAGCTCGGTCTTCCGAAGCGAGGACTTTGCGGAGGTGCTCCGCCCCTACCTGAGTCGTCCGATCGATTCGGTGGACCTGCTCGCGGCGCGGGACGCGGTGACCCGGCTCTACGTGGATGCAGGCTATGTCACTTCAGGGGCGACGATTCCGGATCAGGACCTCGCTGGAGGTCGAGTCCAGATCGTGGTCGTCGAGGGGACACTCGGCGAGATCGAGGTCTCGGGCCAGCGAGCCTTCCGTGCGGAGTACTTCGAGCATCGAATCGCACGCGCTGCACGTGCCCCCCTCGATATCGAACGCCTCGAGTCGGTGTTAGGTCGATTTCAGCGCGATCCGCGGATTGAACGCGTGTCTGCCGTACTCGAGCCGGGCAGTCGCCTCGGGATCGGACGCCTACGGCTCGAGGTCGAGGAGGCGTATCCGCACACGGCCTCGCTCGTGGTCGGCAATCACCGCTCTCCCGCGATCGGCAGCGCGGCGATGGACTTCGACGCCGAGTTCGGAAACCTCACGGGATTCGGAGACGGGCTGCACGTGAGCGGGTCGGTGACCGAGGGGCTGCGTGTGCTCTTTGCTCGCTATTCGGTGCCGATTCACACGGGCGACACCGAGCTCGCCGGCTGGATCAGCCTCGGACGCGTGGAGATCGTCGAGCGTCCCTTCGACGCGCTCGACCTTCGGTCCACTTCGCGACGCTTCGGACTCGGCGTCCGGCATCCGCTCCTTCGGACCCGCGACGACCAATTGTGGGTCGGGCTGGCGGGGGAATGGCTCGACCTCGAGACCAAGCAGGCCAATACCGACATCTGCCTCGAGCCGGGCCCGGGGAGCGGCGCGCTCGGTTGCCGGCCGCCGCGCGCTGCAGTCCTTCGCGCGCACGCAGAGTGGGTGCACAGCACGTCGCGCGAGGTCCTGGCGCTGAAGACGACCGCTTCGGTGGGCGTCGATGCCCTCGGGGCGCGCGTTCGCCGACGAGACGACTTCGTCGACGGACGCTTCTTCTCCGTGCTCGCCCAGGCGCATTATGCGCGCGTCCTTCCGGAAACCCTCCTGGGCTCGCATCTCATCGTCCGATCGAACCTGCAATGGACGGACGACCCGCTCTTCTCCTTCGAACGGTTCGCGAGCGGAGGTCGCTTCACGGTCCGCGGTTATCGTGAGAACCAGCTGGTGACGGACAGCGGAATCAACGGCTCGCTCGAGCTGCGTATCCCCTTGCTCCAGGACAGTTTGGGGCGTCATCGATTGGAGCTGGCTCCCTTTACCGATCTCGCTCGCGGATGGAGCGAAGGGCCCGATCCGAAAAGCGACCTGTTGTGGAGCCTCGGTCTGGGGCTGCGCGCGCCGATCGTCGAATGGCTCCTGGTCGAAGCCTGGTGGGGCGGACAATTGATCCCGGTGGACGACCGCAATCGGACACTGCAGGATCACGGCTTCCACCTGGGGGTGCGAATCGATGTGCCGTGAACAACGGACCGGACCGGTACGGTGGTGGGCGACGGCGGTCGCGATCCTCGTGGTCGTCGTCGTGGTTGTGGTCATAGCCGCCTACGACGTCGATGCCTCGACTTGTCGAACCGGTTCCGAGGAGCCGGTCCTTGCCGAGGCGTCGGCGGCCAGGGCGTTCGCCGACGGCCACTCGGCGTTCGAGGCAGGAGACTTCGAGGCCGCGCGGGACGCGTATCGTCTCGCGTCCACACGGGCTTCCACGGAGGGGAGCGGCGAGGCCGCCGCCCTTGCCTCGGCGAACGCCTTGCGCGCGGCCGTGGCTGCCGGCGATGCCGACGAGCTCCAGGCCCGCCTCGACGAACTCCTCACTCCCGCCCCAGCCGGACTGCAGGCTCGACTCGGCTTGCACGCGGCGCGCACTTGGCTGATCGCCGCGGATCGCGCGGCGATCCCGGCGCGCGAGGCCGAGTCGGCAGCCGCAGCGCTGTTGCGCACCACGAGCGCGTGGGCCCACGAGAACGCGGCCGACCGACTCGCTTCGTACGCAGATGGCTATCTCGGCGAGGTCTACGAGCGACGGGGGCGACTCACCGAGGCCCGACAGCTGACCGAGCGCGCGCTCGTCACGGCCGACCGCGCTGGGGCGACCGAAGCGATTCATCGCTGGTACTGGCAGCTCGGTCGGATCGACCGCGCCGACGGAAATCGCGAACGGGCGCTGCGGTCGATGAGACGGGCCGTCGAGATCCTCGACGGCCTACGCGCGATCCGGGCGGTGGATCTCGGTGGCAGCTCGGATGCATTCGGCGTCGCGATCCGACCGGTCTACCTCGAACTCTTCGACCTCCTCCTGATCGACGCGAGGACGGCGACCGGCGACGAGCATCAGTCCCTGCTCTCCGAAGCGCGCGACACGCTCGAAGCGCTGGGCGCCGCCGAGCTTCGCGACTACTTCGACGATCCATGCCTTGCTTCGCAGCAGCGGGTTGCCGCAGACCGAATCCCCAGAACTCTCGTGCTCTACCCGGTGGCCCTTTCCGATCGTCTCGAGCTGATCACGGCGGGTGCGGACGGGCTCTCCCGAACCGAAGTGCCGATTGCGTCAGCGGATCTGCGTGAGCGCGTGCGTCGCCTCCGGCTCGGTCTCGAGAACCGGACCTCACGACGCTATCTGCGCGATGCCCGAGCGCTCTATCGCTTGCTCATCGAACCGATCGGACCGCGCCTCTCGCGCGAGCACGTCGATACGCTGGTCGTCGTGCCGATGCGCTCGTTCCGTTCGATTCCCTTCGCAGCCCTCCAGAATCCCGAGACGGAGCGCTTCCTGGTCGAGGAGATCGCAGTTGCGATCGTGCCCGGCATGGACCTGACCGAGCCTCGGCCGATCGCTGCCCAGGCGACCGACATGCTGGTGGCGGGAATCTCGCAATCCGTGGACGGACTCCTCCCCCTGCCCTTCGTTCGCGAGGAGGTCGCGGAGATCCACCCGCTCTTCGAGGGCCGCGTCCTGCTCGATGCCGATTTCCGGCTCGACGCATTCACCGAGGCCCTCGCCGAGCACCCATTCGGGATCGTTCACATCGCATCGCACGGCGAGTTCAAGTCGCGGTCCGGCGAGAGCTACGTGCTGGCCCACGATCAGAAGGTCTCGCTCGAAGCGCTCGGAGACATCGTCTCCCGCGCGCGCAGGCGGGTCGATCACCCAATCGAGCTGCTGACGCTCTCGGCCTGCTCGAGCGCCGCCGGAGACGACCGCGCGGCGCTGGGCTTCGCGGGCGTGGCGGTCCGCTCGGGCGCGCGAAGCGCACTGGCGACGCTGTGGTCGATTCCGGATGCCGCGACGAAGCGGCTCGTGGTCCGCTTCTATCGCGAGCTGGCTTCCGGCGCGTCGCGCGCCGAAGCCCTGCGACAGGCCCAGCTCTCCTTGATCGAGGATCCATCGACGCGACACGCCTATCACTGGGCGGCGTTCGTGCTGATCGCGAGCTGGCTCTAGTCGATCTGCCCCTGCTCGAGAAGCTGGTCGAGATGGGCGGCGAGCTCCGGAACGTCGGGATGGAGCTGTGCCTGGTGCGCAAAGAAGTCGATCGCGTCGTACCAGAACCCGGCTTCGGCGGCGCGATGCCCTACCTCGGCCACGGAAGCCGCCGGATCGAGCGCTCGATCCGGAACGTACTCGATCGAGCCCGCCGAGACGGGATTCACGGACGGCCGGTCGGGATCGACGAGCACCATCACGAACCACTGATAGGCGACACCCGGCACGAGCGTTACGTCGTGGCGGTGGAGGTCGATCGCGTGACGGCCAGCGGTCTGGGGGCCAGGGAGCTCGATCTCGACGAGGGGCTCGATGGCGGTCGCTTCGCTCACTGTCATCCGGACGGCTACTTCGACGGGTCGGTCGAGGGTCCACCAGAGTCTTGGAGCCGGCGTGCGGGTTCGACCCGTGTGACTCGCCGGAGCGAGTACCGCGACGGATGGTTGTCCAACGCCCGCGCGCACCGCGCCGAACTGATCCATCCAGTCGAGCCGTGCCGCCGTTCCCGGACGCCGATAGCTCGGCGCGGGCAGCTCGGTGAGCGCTGCCAGGAGGATGACCTCTTCGGACCCTTCGCTCTCCACGACGTGCTCGGAGGAGATCCCCGGATCGCTATCGGTTCCTCGCGCGAGACGCTCCTCGGCGCCGGCGACCGGCGAGTTTCCGTCCGGGGAGCGGCGCTCGACGGGCGTCGGCCTCGCATCGGTCGCGGGCTCGGCCGGCGGCACGTGCGCCACGATCCGTTCTGCCGACCCATCAGGCGCAAGATCAGCGTCGGGATCCGCAGTCGGCGCCGGAGCTGTCGCAGGTGCAGGTGTGGCAGGCTTCGAGGTGTGCCCGACGTCGGCGAGACGCGGTGCGTCGCCGGGCGAGCGCAGCGTGCTCTCGAACGCCCCGCCCACCCACAGGGCGATCAGCGCGAGGGCCGCCGCCGCGACGACACCCCATCCGGCCGGGCTCGTCGATCCGAAGACCGACTTCACGCGATCCCGGAACCTGCTCGAGATCGGAATGACGGCCGCGCCGTGGGCCTTCGTTCCGGGGTCCGCCAACAGCGCCGGATCGAAACGCTCGAGCAGGGTCAACTCGGTGCGACACATCGCACAGTCGGCCAGGTGCGTCGCCACCCGCTGGGCCTGGTCGCCCAGCTCCGACGGTGCGCGTAGGTAGGCATCCAGCAGCTCGGGTTCCAGGTGGACGCCACTTCGGCCCGCCGCGCTAGTGGCGATCTCCTCGAGGGCCACGGTGAGAGCCTGCCATCGCGCGACCGCGCTCGAGCAGTCGCTGCACGTCGCGTAGTGCGCGCGAAACGAGGCGAACTCGTCTGCGCTCGCATCGATCAGGAAGTTGTCGGCGTCGATCTCACTCGCTCGTTCGCAGCGCATCACCCCTCCCCCGTCGCGGCCAGGAGCGTCGAATTCCAGCGGGGAATCATCGGGGAGATCGTTCGCACTCCATGAAGTGGATCACGTTCGCAGAGGAATTTTCTGGCGGATGTGCTCGCCCACGCAATCATCACGTCGAAAGCTGTTCGAGGCATCAGGGCGTCGCCTCCCGCTCGAGCGCATTGCGCAACGCCTGCAGCCCGGTTCGCAGCGATCGTTTCAGCGTGCCCAGGGGAATCCCGGTCGCCTTGGCGGCGGCCTCGTACGTGAGACCCCGAACATGGACCTCCACGACCGCGAGGCGCTCGCGCTCCGGGAGACGCTCGAGCGCCTGCTCGAGGCTGAGGCGGAGCTCGAGCGCCTCCGAGCGGACCGACCGGGCCGGCGGCCAGCTGGCCTCGCCCTGCTGGTCGACGTCGAGGTCGTCGATCTCAGCGGACGAGGTCTTGTGTCGTTCCTTGGCACGAATCCGGTCGATGAACTTGTACCGGGTCGATTGACGGATGAAGGCCACGACCGCGCCAGGGCCCTCGAATCGCCCTTCATGCCGCGCTTTGACGACCGCCAGCAGGATTTCCTGCACGATGTCGTCCCAATCGGCCTGGAAATCGAACGCGCGCCAACGGGAGAGGTGGCTCGTCACGAGTCTGATGAGGCGCCCATAGGCGACCCGGTCCCCCGCGATCGCGCGGTCCACTTCGCCCAGCCAATCCGTGGGGCTCGTGCCGCCGTACTCCGCGCCCGCGTCCATCGTGAGAGGCTAACAGACGCGCCCAGGGCTTCGGTTCACGGTCCGGGGGGAGAACGCGGCGGCCCGAGCGAGAAAAATCGCTCGGAGGTGATCCGAATCCACGCTCCGGATCGATCTTCTCCCCATAGGAGGTGATTCATGAACGAGCTTCTCTTCGACACCATTCAGATTCCCCGGAACTTCGCGATGACCGCCGATCCCGCGAGTCGAGTGGCTCGCGCCCAATATGCCCTCGATGGCGCCCTCTGTATGGGAAGTACAGAGGACGTCGAAGCCCAGGTAGAGAGTGTTTCCCGCGCGTACTCCGTCGCGATGGAGAGCCTGCTCGAAGGCTGGTAATCGAGTGCACGCGAGGAGCGGGATGAAGCGTCGGACCCCCGGGGTCGCAGCGGGGCCTGACTCCGTCCCCGGATCGGGGCCTGACTCCGTCCCCGGGAGGATCGCGCGAATTCGGCGCGCGGCTCCCGCACCCGACCCCTCGGGTCTGGCTCGCGCCTTTCGGGGGTCGGGTGCCGCTCACGCGGCCAAACCTGCACGCGTGCCCGCGTGGTCGAATGCCACATGGTTCCCGATCGGAAACGAGGCTGCGCAGGCAACGCGAGCCACAAACGGGTGCTGTGACACACTCATCGTTATGCAGGTTTCAGTGGCCACGAACAGGATTGGATCGCCTAGCGTTCTTCTCACCGGCGCGCTGATCCTCGTCTTGCATGGACTCGCGGTCCTGTTCGCGACGCCGGGACTCGCTGCCAGTGGCGACATCATCACCGACTCGATCGAGATCACGCCTAACGGATACGGATCGAGCCATCTGGGTGGCGAGGATCTCAGCTTCGTCGCTGATCTCGGTGGCACCAATCTCCATGCGATCGCCATCGGTCGTCCCGGCGCGGATTCGGTCGATGTGGTCTTCCTGGATTCTCTCACGACCGTCACGATCGACAACAGCTACTTGCCCCTGTCCGGTATCGGCGGCACACGCTTCGGCGAGGCGGTCGCCTCTCTCGGCGACCTCGACGGCAACGGAACGATCGAGCTGGCCGTGGGCGCCCCGCAAACCGCCTCGGGAACCGGTGCCGTCTGGATCGTTTCGCTCGACGTGCCGACCGGCCTTCCGGTCGCGGCCCTCCAGATCGCGAACGGCGTCTCCGGATTCGGCTCGATCCTTTCGACCGGCGACTCCTTCGGCGCATCACTCGCGGCGCTAGGCGACTGGGATGCGGATCCCGGCTCCGAGCCCGAGCTGGCAGTGGGCGCGCCCTTCGACGACGACGGAGGCGGTTTGGATCGCGGCGCCGTCCACATCCTGTATCTACAGGACACGAGCGGTTCGAACCCGACCGGCTGGGTTCGCGTTTCCCAGAAGCTGAGCGCGACCGCCGGCGGGCTCACGACGCCTTTGGCAAACCAGTCCCATTTCGGCTCCGCCGTCACCGCGCTGGGAGACCAGAACGGGGACGGCCAGATCGATCTCGCCGTCGGCGCGCCGGACCAGAACGCCGAGGGCACCGTCTTCGTGTTGACGATGAACGTCGCATGTGGGGCGCAGACGCCCAGCTGCACCGTCGACGCCGAGGACACGATCACGCAGGGAACGACGGGATTCTCCGCAACGCTCAGCTCGGGCGCCGACTTCGGTGAGAGCCTCGCATGGATCACGCCCGCATCGTCGCTCGACATCGGCCGGCTGGCGATCGGGGGAAGCCGTCATGGCCCGACGGAGGAAGGTGGGGTCTGGCTCGTCGAACTCTCGAACGGGGCGTTGAACGGCACCCACGAAGTCTCCGACGGCGTCGGCTGGGACGTCGCACCCGGCACGCTGACGCATGTCGGAATGGGGCTCGCGGCGCTCGGTGACGTCGATTCCGACCTCGACAGCGATCTCGCGATCGCGGGCGACCGCAACCAGGGGCGAATCTTCGTAGGACACATGGAGGCTTGCCCGACCCTGATCCTGCGACCTGTCGCCTATCACCATCCCTTCCCGATGGGCACGCCGGCCCATCCCTGCCATCCAGTCGCGCTGCCACCGGTCCCGGCCCCCCAGCTCAACCTCTTCATCGAGACGGCCGGCGCGGCTTCGGGAACGGCGTGTCTCGAGGGCGCGGGGGGCGGCAATGAAGTCTGCGGCTTCGACCTTCGCCTGAGCTTCTCAGGATCCCTGACCGTGACGGGCTTCGTTCAGGACGGGGGGCTCCCGGGAACGATCGTCGCGAGCACCATCGGCCCGATGGAACAATCGCTTCGACTCAACTGGCTCGGCCCGGCGTCGCCCATCAACGGACCCACACTGATCGGCGTCGTCTCCCTCGCCGACGACGGCAGCGGAGTCGGTACGGTCCAGATCAGCGCGGGCAGCGCGGCCGTCGGCGCTGCGCTCCAGCTCCAGACGATCGCGACGCGCGTGATCGCGGTCCCGGAGCCCGGGACCGAGAGCTTGTGGATCGGCCTCCTCGCACTGCTCGCGATCGCCGTCGCGCGCGTGAGGGCGGCGATCCTCTTCGGGTGCGTGTTGCTCGTCTTCCCGATGCTCCCGGAGTCGGCCTCCGCCCAGAGCATCAAGAGTCAGGTGCGCATCTCGGAAGGGGAGTCGATCTTCCCGGTGACGAGCGCCGGATTCCTGCAGCTGGGAACGAGTCTGACTGCGCCGGGCGACGTCGACCTCGACGGCACTGCCGATCTCGTCCTCGGATGCTGTCCCGGCGGCAGCTTCCCGCCACATCGCTTCTACACGACGTTCCTGGACGACGCCGGCCTGCCCGCGACGGCTCCCGTGCGAAATCCGGGATTCGACGCGCTCCAGTTCTTCCCGAGCGACATGGTCGCGATCCCCGACCGCGATGGAGACGGCCGTCGGGACCTGCTCATCGGCAACGCCTACACGGGCGCGCCCGTTCGCGTCTACGTCGCGGCGCTCGACGAGTTCGGTGCCCAGAAGGCCTTGCTCGCGACGATCGGTGAAGGTATCGGCGGCTTTCCGGCGGGCGTGCTCGATCCGCTCGACCAGGACGCGATGGGCGAGAGTGTCGCCTGGCTGGGCGATGTCGATGGCGATCCCTCGACCGACGAGATCGCGGTCGGGGCGCCGAACGACGACGATGACGGAGTTCTCGCAGGTGCGGTCTGGATCCTGTCGCTCGATTCGTCGAATACCGTAGTCGGGGCGCCGCAGAAGCTGCTGCCGAGCACTTCGCTCGGTCTCGCGATCGGCTTCAATGATTTCTTCGGGTCGGCGCTCGAGGCACTTCCGGATCTCGACGGCAATGGTACGGCAGAGCTCGCGGTCGCGAGTCCGGGCTGCACGACGCTGACCGCGCCGGGTTGCGTGCACGTCCTCTTTCTCGCGCCCGACGGGTTCGGCGACGTGCAGGTGCTCTCGACGGTCACCCTCGGCGAAGGGCTGGCCGGGATCCCGACGATGATCGGCGGTCTACCGGCGAGCTCGCTGGCGTGGATGGGTAACGTAGCTCAGGGCGACGGGGGGATCCTCGTGGTCGGCGACGAGACCGGCGCGGGAAGCATCCACATGATCCACCTCCTCTCCGACGGCACAGCCGCCGCCCACGAACGGATCAGCGACAATACGCCTTCGGGTGCGGTCCTTTCAGGCGACGACATCGGCTTCGGTTCGGCCGTCGTGTCGCCGATCGAGGACCTCGACGGGGACGAAGTGCGCGACCTCGTCGTCGGTGCCCGCGCGTCGCACTCCGCCGAGGTGGGCGCCACCGGCGCGAGCGACGGCGCCGTCTTCATCTTCCACATCCAGGACACCGATTTCGATGGTCTTCCGGACGGCCTCGACAATTGCTCGGCGATCCACAACCCGCTCCAGGCCGACGGGGACGGCGATGGCGTGGGCGATCTGTGCGATAACTGCGCCGTCGTCGCGAATCCCGCGCAGACCGATACTGACGGCGACGATCGGGGCGATGCCTGCGAGCCCTACGTGATCCGAATCGAGCGTGATCCGGAGGGCACTTCGACGGTCCCGGTCTGGAACCTGCTCGTGGAATGCGGTCAGCATGCTGCGACCGAGACCCATGGTGCGCTGATCATTCCCGAGTCGGCGATCGGACAGCCTGAGTTGACCCTCGACCAGGCGGTCGTGGGGTCCGTCTCCGGGCCGGGACTCGCGACGCCCATGGGCGTGCGAGACGACGCGCTCTATTTCGACGTAACCGGGTATGGCGGCGCCGGGCTTCCACTCTGCGCCGCCCAGGGGCCGCCGACCCGCCTCGGCACGTTCACCCTCGGTACGGTCGATCCGACCGCCTGGCCGATGGCGCCGATCAGCTTCGAGGGCGTCGGAACACCGGGCTTCGGCTACTCGGAGGCGGCGACGATCAACGGGCCGATCAACCTCCACGACATCCGCATCGAGATGACGACGGGCACCGTTCCCGAGCTCGAGCTCGAGCTCGGCCCGGCCGTCGTGACGGCGAGCAGTACCCGCTGGGACGTGCTGTTGACGACGTCGCTCGCCGAGATGCATCGCATCACCTTCGGACTGGTCGCGCCCGACGGAACCAGCGCGGCCGATCTCCACTGGGTCGGCTGCGACACGAGCGTCACGGGATCGGGATCGGGTGCCGGCTATCGAAGCTGCAACGAAGTCGGGGGCTGGACCCCCCTCGTGGATTCGATGAACAGCTTCACGCAGGGGCCACTCTCTGCGGCTACGGTTCCTGCAGGGCTTCGCGCGCACACGCTCTACGTGTCTCTCGCGGGCAACGTCTTCTCGAGCACGCCCGGATCCACGGAGCTGACGCTCAACCCGAGACCCGGCGGCGGGATACCGCCGGTCGTGCGGCTCGGCACCGTCGTGATGGACGCCGCCCCCGGCCTCCAACCCGGCCTCACCATCGAGGGCGTCGACGCTGTCGTCGGACTCGCGGGCGTCGCCATCGTCCGCGCCAACAACACCTCGCTCGCCGACCCGCTCGATCAGGTGGCGCTGGTCGGGCAGTATGCGGCCGCAGACGACCTGGATGGCGATGGTGTCCAGGACCTCGTCGACAACTGCCCATTCCGTCCGAATGGCGCGGCGGACAACCGCGGGTCCTTCCTCAGCAGTATCGCCTACAGCGATTCACTCGGGGACGCCTGTCAATGTGCCGAGTCGACCGACGACGGTGCGATCCTCGATCCTGCCGATGTCAACGACATCCGCGCCTATCTGGCGGGCAACCCGTTGTCCGGATCGAGCACCACCGCGGAGGTGCTCGAGCGCTGCTCGATCATCGGCACCGTCGACTGCAACATCCGCGATCTCGTCGCGCTCGAGGTTGCGACGGCGCCGCCTGGCGGCGGGGCGGCGGCGACCTCCGTCGACACGCGCTGCGACGCAGCGCTCGCGCCGCCGCCTCCCGGGCCCTGAAGCCCAGGGGACGCCCGGTAAGGGCCGTTTTCTCCCCAGCGGGACGCTAGTTGTCAGAATGAAGAGGGTTCTATGGAGAGCGCGGCCGCGCGGTAGCGTTCGGCGGGGCTCGGTCCAGTTCGGCCGCGGTGTCCATAGAACTCGTTGAACTAAGCCGGTTGGCAGGCGGGTT
>Ga0114933_10001773_pt1 | contig 23501 bp, 27 predicted proteins | sample 4SBtaG_FD_89691 | JGI IMG/M metagenome (GOLD analysis project Ga0114933, IMG submission 89691) | Deep subsurface microbial communities from Kolumbo volcano to uncover new lineages of life (NeLLi) - 4SBTROV12_W25 metaG | ecosystem: Environmental > Aquatic > Marine > Volcanic | place: Kolumbo... | reverse complement strand
TGATTATGAAACTGATAAAGAAAATTTAATTTCTTTTTATAAGGAAAAAGGATATCGAGATGCAAGAGTCGAATTAGATACAATAATTGTTAATGATGAAAAGACAATCGATGTTGAATTAAATATTGATGAGGGTAACAAATACTATTTTGGTGATATAAATTATATTGGAAACAGCTCTTATACTGACTTTCAGCTAGATCAAATATTAGGAATACAAAATGGTGACACCTATAACGGAGTTCTTTTAAAAGAAAGAATTGCAGATGATAATCCTGATGCAAATGATCTCTCCAATCTATATCAAAATAATGGATATCTTTTCTCCTCTGTTAATGCAGTTGAGGTAAGTGCTGAAAATGATACTATTGACTTCGAAATTAGAATTAATGAAGGTAAACTTGCTAGCTTTAATAATATATCTGTAGTAGGAAATACAAAAACCAATGATAATGTAATTTATAGGGAGTTAAGAATCAAGCCAGGTGAACTTTACAGTAAAGATAAAGTTGTTAGAACGATTCGTGAAGTTGGTCAGCTTGGATTTTTTGATGCTGAACAGATTAGTCCTGACTTTAAAAATGTTGATCCAAATCAAGGAACAGTAGACATTGAGCTTGGCTTAATTGAAGCAGGTGCAAGTCAGATTGAATTGCAAGGTGGTTATGGTGGAGGAGGTTTTATCGGAACTGTTGGGCTTGCATTTAATAACTTTTCTACAAAGAATATTAAAAATAGAAAAGCCTGGAGACCACTTCCAATGGGAGATGGACAAACATTAGCAATTAGGCTGCAAACTAGTACATTCTACAGTACGAGAAGTTTTAGTTTTGTTGAACCCTGGTTTGGAGGAAGACAGCCTGTACAATTTTCTCTGTCTTTATCATCAACAAAACAATACAGATACGATTACTTTACAAGAAGAGCTGACAAAAGCCAATCTTTTGAAATTGCTGGATTTAATGTAGGATTAGCAAAGAGGTTAAGAGTCCCTGATGATTATTTTGTATTATCTCAATCGATTTCTTACCAATATTATAATTTAGAGAATTACTTCACAGGACTTTTTACCTTTGGAAATGGAGAATCACATAATATAGCCTACAATATTGCATTATCTAGAAACAACACCTTTACAAATCCTATTTTCCCAGTTGGAGGCTCAAGCTTTTCATTAAGTGCTAGATTATCCCCTCCATATTCATTAATTAGAGGTGATGACTATGCGGATCTTGCTGAAAGACCAGAATATCAAGACAATAGCGGAAATCCTATTCAAGCTGAAATTGATCAGGCAAGATATAGATGGTTAGAGTTTTATAAAGTAAAATTCGATGGTAGTTGGTATACTAGACTGTTTGGAAAATTCGTTCTAAAAGCTCAAACAGATTTTGGATTTTTAGGAACCTATAATAGTAATTTAGGTAATATACCTTTTGAAAGATTTTATCTTGGTGGAGATGGAATGCAGCAATATGCAATGGATGGTAGAGAAACAATAGCTCTAAGAGGTTATGAGAATGGATCACTCTCAAGTAGGGACGGATCAGTAATATATAATAAGTTTTCACTTGAATTGCGATATCCAATTAGTCTTAAGCCAAGTGCTTCAGTGTTTGCTTTAAGTTTTCTTGAAGCTGGAAATGGATTTGATGACTTCAAAGACTATAGTCCATTTGATATTAAAAGATCTGCTGGAATTGGTGTTAGAGTATTTATGCCTGCATTTGGATTACTTGGGATTGATTTCGGTTACGGTTTTGATTCAACAGATTTTTCAAACACAGGACAAGCATCTGGATGGCAGACCCACTTTGTAATAGGTCAACAATTTTAATCGTTTTTTAAAGAAAAATTACGATATTGCAGTCGAAAAATATTTATAGATTATGAAATCGATATTTAAATTATTCGTCGCTGCTTTTTTAACAGTAGCTCCATTAACTGCAACTGCTCAGTCAAATGTTGCACATATTAATGTTCAACAACTTATTAGTGAAATGCCAGAGGTAATAGCTGCTCAAAATGAGTTAGCAAAACTTGAGAAGGATTATACTACTCAAATTGACAATGCATTTAAAGAGTTCCAGACTAAAGCTCAAAGTTATTCTTCTGATGCTGCAAATCAAACTGATGTTACTAATCAAGCAAGACAAAAAGAGCTTGAAAGTATGCAGACTAACTTGCAAGAGTTTAGAGATTCAGCTGCTCAAGAACTTCAAAAGAAACAAATGGATTTAATGACTCCACTTCTTGAGAAGGCCAGAAACGCTATCACAAAAGTTGGAGAAGAACAAGGCTTTAATTACGTTATAGATTCTAGTCCAAATGGAGGTATTATACTTGCAAACGGTAAAGATCTTTTATCTGACGTAAAAAAAGAACTTGGATTCTAAAGTAGTTTCCTAGCTTACATATGGTTTTTTAACATACATTGGCTCAATGTATGCTATATCTTCAAATTTTTTCTCTTTAAACGCTTTATGAGAGAGACTAGTCATATCAATAGAACTAATAGTTCTTGAAAAGACCTTTGTTTTTTGTTTTACAATCTGAGATATAAATTCTTTTGATTCATCTGAATTAACAACTATGATTGATTCCTCATCTATAATACTATACATATAATCGCTGTTTATAAGCTGAATTTCAGGTTGAATTATTTCTTTTAAATCACTGTTATATTTTGAGACGTAGAAGTGCTCTCCTTTATCTTTAATTAATGAAATTATGTTTTTATTTTCCTTGATTACTGAATTAGCAATAATCTTTAGAGATGATATACCGACTAAATTAATATTGTGAGGGTAGCATAATCCTTTAGCAACTGAAAAGCCAATTCTAAGGCCAGTAAATGATCCTGGACCTATACCAATTGAAATAACAGATAGATCCTTGACATCTATATTATTTTCACTTAAAATATCTTGTATACATGAAGTTAAAAGCTCACTGTGTCTGAAGGTGTCATCCTCTGAATCAAAACTTTGAATTAATTTACCTTTTGATGATAAACAAACTGAACAGTTTTTACTGGACGTCTCTATATTTAATATTAATGACAATTTTTGGCAATTTAATTAGATTGTGGAATTGTCAAAGGAAGTCCAAAATAAAACTCTAAAACTTTTAATCTAAAAATATAGTCAAATTTAGCACGAACATTTTCAGATAATGCAGCCTCATATCTTTGTTTAGATTGGATGAAATCAAAAGAATTTAAAGATCCAATTAAAAACTGATCTGATGCATCTTCAAAAGCACTTTGGAGTGACATTACTGTTTTATTAGATGCCTCGTATAACTTAATTGCTCCTACTAGATCAAAATATGCCTGATTAATGGTGTTTTCTAGATTTAGTTTTTCCTGATCATATTGATACTCTAACCTTTGAAGATTTACTTTTGTCCTTTCTATATTATTCTTAATCGCATTACCCTGAAAGATTGGAATATTGAGTGATAGTCCATAAGTTTGACCTTTATTTAAATTAAATTGATCTTCAAAACTGGGGGTAAAATCTAAGTATGATATCCTAGTATTCCATGAATAAAAGGATGTAATTGAGGGAAGGCGAAGAGACTTTGATATTTTTATATCCTTTTCAGCAATTGATATATTTGTTTCAGCTAGCTTGATATCATTTCTAAATGTAAGTGACTTTTCTAAAATTTCCTTAGGATTTCTATCTAAAATATCTGAGAATGGTATGCTAAAGTCTTCATAAGCTATATCAAAACTCTCATAATCATCAATTAATAATAATTGAGCTAGATTAAGTTTAGCATCTCTAAGGTTATTCTCTGCCTGAACAACATTTTGTTCCTGAGAAGCTAGGCTTGCCTCAATCTCATAGATTTGTCTAGGGGAAAAAATACCAGTTTCAATTAGATCTTTTGTTCTTTTCAGTTCAGCTTTTGTTATTTCAAGCTGTGACTGCTGAACCTTTAGTATTTCAGAGTTGAACATTATTTGCAGATAAGAATTAGCAACAAAAAGTTTAATATCATCTTTAATATCCTCTAATTGATATTTAGATGCTAATATTTCAAGGTTAGCTCTATGGAGTTGGTAAACATTTCTAGATCCACTATAAATGGGTAAACCAATATTAATATTCCCTGATGAAAACTGAGTTGTAACTTCTTCAATTATATTAGTAGTGACGTTAACACCCCTACCTATATTCCATTGATGGTTAGCTGATGCACTAATACTTGGTAGAAAATTACCTATAGCATCTATCTATTGAGTTCAGAATTTTTTTGATTTAATTCAGACTGTTTAATATTGATATTTCTCTCCACTGCCATATCAACAGCATCTTGAAGAGTCAAAACATTAGGAGTTTGTGAAAAAACTAATGAATTTAAAAATAAGCTAAGAAAAAAATATATGTATTTCATAATTTTAAATTTTATCTGTCCTCAAATTCATCAAATGCTGACTCCTCAGGTTCAATTTTAATAGGTTCCGTTTTATTCCAAATCTTAATTTTATCATTCATTTCAATTCCAGATAAAACCTCAACCTTTACACCATCTGATAAACCAATTGTTATATCTTTTCTCTCAAATTTTTGATCTGAGATTTCAATCTCAACATATGGCTGTTGAGTTCTTCGATCAAACTGAAGAACAGATTCAGGAATCACCATTATATCATTTCTTTGATTAATTACTAGTGATCCATTTGCACTATATCCGGCTCTAACAAATGTGTCTTCATTTAATGTTATATCAGCTTCTATTTTAAACTGAACAGCTCCACCTTCTTCTGTTCCTTTTGGTGCAACAAATTTCAATTTCGCATCAAATTCTTCACCAGGAACTGCAGCCATGTTTACAATTATTGACATCCCATTTTCAAGATTACCAACTTCAGCTTCATCAACTTGACCCTCAAAAATCATCTTAGTTAAATCAGCAATAATTGCAACAGATGTTCCTTCGTTAAAATTGTTAGCTGCAATAACTTGATCTCCTAATTTTACTGGAATCTCTAAAATAGTTCCTGAAACAGTTGCTCTAATATTAGTGTTAGCAGTTGATGATCCAGATACAGACCCTTTCCTTAAAATTTCAAGATCATTTTTAGAAGCTGTAAGATTCTCTTTAGCAGTATCAAAACTTAATTTTGCATCTTCATAATCCTGCGTGGAAATTATATCCTTTGCAAATAGCTCTTCTGCTCTTTTAATTTGTCTCTCAGCATTTTCAACATTTAGCTCTGCAGCTATCACTTGGGCTTGAGCAGCATAAACTGACCTTTCATCCGGAACAACTTTTATTAGTGCAATAAGCTGACCATTTTGAACAGTATCCCCTTCTTCAACAAATATTCTATCAATAATACCATTGAGTTGAGGTTTAATCTCTACCTCATCTTCAGGAATTACTTTACCTGTTACAACAGTCATTTTCTCAATTGAAGATATGTATGCACTTGTTGTATCATACTCAATTGATGATTCACTATTTGTCCTAACAAAGTATGCTATGGCAAATAAAAAACCTAATATTAATATTATAATTCCTATATTTTTTAGTTTCATTTTTTGTTTGTTTTAATTAATTATTCTTCTCTTAATGCTTCAATAGGCTTAATACTTACGGCTCTTTCAGCTGGAATTAGGCCAATAAGTGTACCAAGTGTTATCATAGTTATAAATGCTCCAAATACAATAGCTAAGGGAACTGTTGGATTTGTAAAAGGAAAGTCTTCTAAATTCGCAGTTCCAATATTTATTACAAATAATAAAAGTGCTCCAACAATTATTCCTATTATACCTGCAATTATTGTTAAAAAAACTGCCTCTAAAACAATTTGAATTTTTACCTCCAATGGTTTTGCTCCAAGCGCTCTTCTGATACCAAGCTCATTGGTTCTCTCTTTAACGGCGATTAACATAATATTTCCAATACCAATAACACCAGCAAAAATTGTTGCAATACCAACAACAAGGGAAAGGAAAATCATACCTGATGAGAACTTTACTATACTTTCAAATAGTGATCCAATATTAAATGTTCCAAAAGCTCTATCATCCTCAGGAGCTACTGTTTTTAATACCTTTAAGTTATCTACTACTGTTTCCTCCAGATACTTTGGATTGACATAATCATATCCTGATATGAACATCCAGCCAAACTTGTCTCCTCTGTTGTACATTTTAGCAAATGTTGTATAAGGGATTGTTATATCTGAATCCGAACCGAACCCACCAAAGCCCTCTGCAAATTTTTCTACTCCTACAACCTTAAAATTTACATCATTAATTATTATATATTTACCAATAGGGTCTTCTCCTTGATTAAAAAGTCTTTCCTGTGCACCCTCACCAATAACTGCTACTTTTCTTTCATACTTTATATCCTCGTCATTTATAAATCTTCCTCCATCATAAATTTTAATCACTGAAATTTTTGCTTGAGTTGGAAAGTTTCCAAATAGGTTAAAATTATCAGATTTTGTTCCCCTTACAACCAATGGAGGAGATCCAGAAAAAGCTCCTGCTTGGAGACCAGGTGATATAAATTCTATTTCTGGAACTCTATCTCTAAGGTATTCTACATCAGACAATCTAAAAGGAAAGCGTCTGCCTTCTTCAAAACCTTTATAAGGAACTGATGTACTCTGAACCCAAACTCCCATTGAGTTCTTACTTAATCCACTAAAAGCCTCATCAAATCCATTCTCTAAACCCGTTGCTGAACCAGCAAGTGCGATATAAATAAAGATTCCCCAAAAAACACCAATCGTTGTTATTATCGTCCTGGTTCTGTTTTTTGAGATAGACTCAAAGATCTCATCCCAAGTATCTTTTTCAAATATTTTTTTTAAACTATTCATCATTTAATGCTACAATTGGCTTAATTTCAGCCGCTCTTTTTGCTGGTATATATCCTGCAATAACTCCAAAAGTAATTAAAACAAGTGTTGCAAAAAGTGCAGTGCTTAGTCCAACTTCAGGTCTTGTAATAAAATATTCTTGTAAACCTTTATCAATTGTATTTAAAAATATTATACCTACTGCCATTCCAAGAAATCCAGATAGTGATGTAATAAAAATAGACTCAGTCAAAATCATTTTAATTATTTCTGATGGTTTTGCGCCAAGTGCTTTTCTTACTCCAAGCTCCTTTGTTCTCTCTTTAACTATAAAAACCATTATATTGGAAATACCAATGATTCCAGCAATTAGAGTCCCTATTCCTACAAATGCTACGATAACTTGAAGAGCTCCTGCAAATTGCATAGATCTATCTAGTTCGTCCGCGACATTTCTTGTTCTAATCGCACTTGGATCTGTTGGATCGATTGATTTCTTCTTTTTTAAAAAAGTTTTAATTTCATTTTCTAGTTTTATTGCTCCTGAGCCACCTAAGTTATCGTTGAAAGTAATTGCCATATTACCAACCTTATCACTTCCCATAAGAATTTGTTGTCTTGTTGTATAAGGAATATATAAGTAACTCTCTTGATTATCTCCATCTAAGTCTTGAAATACTCCTACAACTTTGTATGTTCGGCTTCCAATATTTATAAATTTTCCAATCGGATCCTCAGTCTTAAAAATATCTCTTGCTACAATTCTTCCAATTACCACTACTTTAGATTTGTTCTCAATATCTTTTTGATTTATGTATCTTCCTTTCATTAGAACATTACCTTCTATATATTGATTTGATGGAGAAACTGCACGTATAGAAAAATCATAAGATTCTAATTTATATTTAATAATATCTCCAAATCCAATTGTTGGATTAATTAACTCTACTCGATCTGAAAAATTATTTTTAATATCTAAGATATCCGAATTATCAAATTCAATACGTCTATTAGTCTTATATCCCCCAAATGGTTTTGTTGTTTTACCAGGGTATAGAAAGACAACATTATTTGCTTGTCTTAAAAATAAATCAGAATATGAATTTTTCAGACCTTCTCCCAGACCAAATAAAACAATAAAAATTAAAATACCCAGAGAGACTGTGGTTCCGGATAAGATAGTTCTCAGTTTATTCTTTTGAATTGACTGAAAGATTTCTTTCCAACGTTCTATATTAAACATTCTTCAAAATATTTTGTTTAATTTTTTTATCTTCGACAATTACACCATCCTTAAGGTGAACAATTCTTTTACACATTTTTGCAATGTCATGCTCGTGTGTTACAACTAAAATTGTTTTCCCTTCGTTATTTATTTTTTGAATAAGTGCCATGACTTCGATTGACGTATTAGAGTCGAGAGCACCAGTCGGTTCATCCGCAAGGAGGACTTTTGGGTTTGAAGCTAATGCTCTAGCAATAGCAACTCTTTGTTTTTGTCCTCCTGACAACTCACTAGGAAGATGAGTAGCCCAGTCTTTGAGACCTACCTTATCTAAAAAACTTAATGCAGTTTTTTGTCTTACTTTTCTAGGAATCCCCTGATAGTATAAAGGGAGTGCAACATTCTCTAAAGCGTTCTTATATGTTATAAGATTAAAAGATTGAAAAACAAAACCTAAAAATTTGTTTCTATACTCAGCAGCTGTTTTTTCATCTAAATTTTCAATTCTAATCTTATCAAGATCATAAGTTCCATCATCAGCGTTATCAAGCATTCCTAATATATTTAAAAGAGTAGATTTTCCTGATCCAGATGAACCCATAATTGCTACTAACTCTCCATCATCTACATTAAAATCAATACCCTTTAATACATGTAGTGAGGATGCGCCCATTATGTAGGACTTATGGAGTTTATTTATTTCAATCATATTGATGCAAAATTAGTTTTTCTTATAATAATATCAGTGTTTTTCCATATTAATTAATTATTAATTCACTGGTTTCATCATTATTTTTTTGTTTTCATAAATTTCAAACAACATCTTTTCAAACTTTGGGGGGCCAAGAACAGGTTTTACATCATTTGAACTTCCATAACTTTCTTTAGGAATCCCAATAAGATTCAAATCAAGTTTTCCGTTTTGATTTTCATCATGATAGAATTGAATAGCATATCTACCTGGATGAATTGAATCAAAAGAAACTTCAGCTTTTAGACCCTTAACTTTAATAAAAGTTGCTGAAGCTATTTCATTTTTATTTTCATCTGAAATCAAGACATTAATCATTCCCTTATTGCTGTTTAAATCAGTTATTTCCATGTCTAAAGAAATGTTCCCTCTAAGTTCTGTTAGATAATACTTTTCAGGTAATTCTTGATTTCCTCCCTGAGATAAACAAACCTGGAAGGTTAATACCAGTAGTAATATTATATTAAGTATTTTAAGCTTCATATCAAGGGATTAATCTGGTAATTCAAATAAATCTTCAACTTTACACTTTAAAGTTTTGGCAATCTTTAATGCTAGCACAGTAGATGGAACATAGATTCCATTTTCAATTGCGTTTATACTCTTTCTTGAAACCTCAGCATTAACAGATAACTCTTGTTGAGTAAGCCCTGCTGCTCTTCTTAATTGTTGAAGATTGTTAAAAAGCTTTTTGTGATCTTTTCCCAAAATTATTTTTTTTCATATTCTTCAACTGCATCAGTAAGTTCTTTACCTGTATGATGATTTCGAAAGATATATAATGACATATAGGATAGAAGTATTAGGATCAAGACAACAATTTCCTTATTATCAAATATTGCAACAGATAACATTGCTATAGCCCATAAAATTGATTGTGCTATTATCTGTTTTTTTAAAGAACAATTAAATTTATTTTTTCTCAAAATTTTCAACAGCTTTATTAATTTCTTCCGATTGATTTGGATAAATATATCCTGCAACCATCTGGCCTATTCCAATTAAAGCAACTAATGCTCCTACGCCTTCTAAAACATTACCTATCGCTATCCAACCAAGCATAAATAAACCAACTCCAATGAAAATGGTTATAACCCCACTTCTTCTCAAATCAATAGGTGATTTTTTTTTATCCTGTAGACTTTCAATAAGATCTCTAACTTCTTCAGGATCACTAATATTCTTTGATACTTCAATAATAGTATCATATTTTTTTTTCTTATTTCTTGACTCATATACAAATACAATCCAGATAATAATTGCAGGAAGGGATACTGCTATAATTGGAATAAGTATTCCTAATCCTCCTATAAAATGCTCCATATTTATTTATTTTAAATTAATGTAACGCAAACTTATCATTTTTTTTAATGAGAAGCAAAGGTTACACAAATTATTTTTAAAAAATTATGTAGATGACTTATTGGTTCTATAAATTTTCCAAATTATTAGCCCAACTAATATATATGGGATAGACATTAAATAAACAATACCTCTATTTAAACCTTTAGCGGCTTCGTATTCTTGGTCAGTTTCCATAATAGCACTAAGCATTGAACACTGAGAATACATATCGGAGGTAGACAGAATTAAAACTATAAGTACAAGGAAAAACTTTTTCATCAATAAGTATAATAAGGTGAAATCATTAGATAAACTATTACACCGGTTACAGCTATATAAAGCCATATTGGAAATGTAATTCTTGCAATTTTTTTATGCTTATCAAACATTTTAGATATAGCTCTTACATAGGTAATCAATACCATTGGTACAATAAAAACAGAAAGTGTGATATGCGAAATTAAAATAAAGAAATATACATTTCTTATTATACCCTCACCTCCATAAGGAGTTGGATCAGTAGTCATATGGTAGAGTATGTACATGACAAGAAAGACTAAAGAAAGGAAGATTGAAGTCTTCATTAATAGCTCATGCTGTTTAATTTTTTTATTTTTTATGCTATATAAAGCAGCTATTAATAGTATAGCTGTAATTCCATTAATTGCTGCATAAATTGGTGGTAAAAATGTAAGTGGTGGGAGAGATGTTATTCTTATGTTAAATAAAATCAAAACAACAACTGGAATAACTATTGAGACAATAATTATTAGTGTTTTATATTTTAATCCCTGACTTGATTCTTCAATTTTACTCATTGATTAATTTTTTTATATCATAGCTTAACATGTCTATTCCCTGTATGTTTGCGCTAATATCATTAATACCTAAATAGTACATAATTGGGTTGCCAAAGTTGTCTTTTCTAGATCGAATATACCCATCTTTATCAATAAGTGCAAAATAACCCTGATGCTCAAAACCTCCAGCAAAATTTGCATTTTGATTTGCATAAATATTAAATCCATTATTTGCAAGATCATATATGTAATCTTTTTCTCCTGTTAAAAAATGCCAGTTTTGAGACTTAATATCGAGTGCCTCAGAGTATTCTTTTAAAGTTGATGGATTGTCATTATCGGGATCAATAGTTATTGACACAATTCCAAACTCATCTGAATCACCAAATTTTTCATCTAACAACTTCATATTACTGTTCATTTCAATACAGATATCAGGACATCTTGTAAAGAAAAATTCCAAGACGTATACTTTATCATTTAAATCTTCGTTTGATATTAAAATAGAGTCCTGATTGGTTAATATAAAATCTGGTGCTTTTCTTTTTTCATCGGATATTGTCATATAAGACAATCTCTCATTATTATTAAGTCTATTTGAGTCTTTAATGTCTGAGTTTACAACTCTTTCATATATTTTAGGAATTGAAAAAATTCCAAAAAGAATTATAATTATTATTAATCCAATATATTTTATATTATTATTCATAGAATAAAGAATCATTTTTTTTCAATGCTAATCTATACTCTGCAAGAATAATCTTTACATCATCAACCATTTTATTATTAATCTCTGCGACTGATTGAGAGTCAAAGCCGTATAACACTCCAATATCTTCATCATCATCTCTTCCTCTTAAGCTCAGATCTCTATCAACTATAAAAACATATTGAGTGCTAAAACTTTGGTCCAATTCAATATTAGTTTTGAAACTTTCAAAAATCATTTTGATATTTGATTGTGTTGTTGGAATAAAATTCCAATTTTTTAAGTCAGTTCCTACCCCACTGACCAATTCACTTTTTAAATCCTCTATTGCTTGATTATCGTTTTTATTATGGAGTAAAACAAATTGAAAATCTTGAAACTCGTTAAATCTTTTATATATTTTTTGATTTAAATTGAGAGCTTCAGACTTTTTGCTATTGACATCTCCTCCCCAGAAAGCCACAATAGAAATTTTATTTTTAAAAGAAACCTTAGCACTATTTCCTTCAATATTTTCTATATCCATTACCGTTTGTGTAAGAACTGGTAGCTTGGCAAAATTATTTATCCCAGTGGATAAAAAAACATACACGAAAATTGGGAAAAAAAAGAGAAAGCCAAGTATTAAATACTTTTTGAGATTCTTAGTCATTAATAAATATCAAAATCCCATTCTTTTAAACCATCTAGCATTACATCAAAGATGTAGGAACCTTCCCAAAGTAAAATAAATAATAGAAAAGGTATTAAAATAAGCAAAGGTAGAATAATCGAGTTCTTTAAGAATGGTTTTTCATCTCTAACATGCATAAAATCCCATGTAATATAGTAAGCCTTTACTATTGTCAGTATAATGAATATCCAATTAATCATTTTAAGACCAAGAAAGTAATTCATTAAAATTGGTGGTTTTAAGATACCAAGAGCAACTTCAATTGCAGTTACAATTGAAAGAAAAATTAAAACGCCCCAAATTTTTTGAACATTGGATTTAAACTTTAAATAGCCTCTAAAAATTTCTAATTTGTGTTCGTGCTTTGCCATGTTTATACTAAATAAAAGAATGTAAATACAAATACCCAAACTAAATCAACAAAGTGCCAATATAGTCCTACTTTTTCAACCATGTCATAGTGCCCTCGTCTTTCATAAGTTCCTAAAAGGACATTTATAAATATTATAATATTAATTACAACTCCTGAAAAAACGTGAAATCCATGAAAACCAGTTATGAAGAAGAAAAAATCAGCAAAAAGTGGATTCCCATATTCATTTCTAATTAGGTTAGCACCTTTTATGACTCTTGTTGCTGATGAAAGTTTATCTTCAGCATCTTCTCTAGATAGAATTATTTTATGACCTTTATTATCTAACTGTTCAACTCTAACTGTGATTGAAGAATTAGTATTAAAACCTTCCATGACCTCAGATAAAGTAATTTGAGGAAGCTTAGCTTCACTTTGATACCAAATACCAACGTTGTCATCATGAGTAATTCTTTCTTGAGATTGAAGAACAGCAAATTCATCAATTGGAATTCTTTTATCTTTTTTAATATCATAGAACTGGAGTATTTCTCCATTCTGTATTTCAACAGCTCCATACTCACCTTTAATAAAGTTTTTCCACTCCCACGCTTGTGAACCAACAAAAACCGCACCTCCAATTATAGTTAGTAACATATAGAACGCAACTCTGTTTTTATCATTATTATGACCTGCATCAACTGCTAAAACCATAGTTACTGATGAGAAAATTAGAATAAAAGTCATCAAAGCCACATAGTACATTGGAGCGTTTACTCCGTGTAGAAATGGGAAATGATGAAAAACCTCATCAGCTATAGGCCAGGAGTCTATGTTTTTAAATCTAGAAAATCCATAGGCAACTAAGAATCCTGAAAATGTAAGGGCATCGGAGACAATGAAAAACCACATCATGAGTTTTCCATAGGCTGCATCCAAGGGTTTAACTCCTCCTCCTCCCCAAGTTTTTTGTTTTGTTTTTGTTAATGTAGATGCTTGCATCTAGGGCAATTTTGACAACAAATTTATTAATTTTTAACTGAAGTATTTAATAAAAAAGAATAAATATATCCATAAGGCACCAAGAAAATGCCAGAATATTAATGCTAGTTCAAAACCAAGCTTATTTTTTTCATATTTCTGTTTATTAAACTTTGTTATAACAACAGTCAAGACAATCATTCCTGCAAATAAATGAGCAAGATGAAGAAATACTAAAATATATACATACGACGTTGTTACTGAACTTTCTGGTCCAGTAAAATAATATCCCTGAGATATAATTTCATTAAAACCTAGAAATTGAGAGACAATGAAAACGACTGCAGTTAAAATAGTTAAAACCAATAATGAATTAACATTATTTCTTTCGATGTAAATATTTATATTTTCTGGAAGAGAGACTCTAATATATTTATCGAGTCTAAACTTTGCAAGCTGAAAAAATAAACTACTAAGAACTATTGAAACTGTGCTTATTGTAAACCAATTAGGAAGCACAAATGAATCTAACCAATCAGGTCTTGAACTACTAACAATAAATGCGCTAGTTAAACCAGCAAATGTCATAGTTATACTGATCATACCAAACCAAAGCATCATTTTTTTTGCTTTAGATATTTTAACATCTATTGGATTTACCGTAGTCATTATGAAAATAATTTATCTAGAACAAATATAATTTGAATAAAGGTTAAATAAAAAATACTAGTATACATTAGTCTTATGGCATTTTGATTATCCTTATACTTCATTAATCTTAAAGCTTGTGTTAACATAAAAATTCCTGCAACTAATATTAATATAAGTGAGGGCACACCTATGGAGAATGTTCCTGTAAAACTGAAGTATGGTAAAATTGATACCAAAATCATCCAAATAGTATAAAAGACAATTTGGAATGCAGTACCATTATCACGTTTACCTGTGGGAAGCATTTTGAATCCGGCTCTTTTATAATCATCATGTGAAACCCATCCAATTGCCCAAAAATGGGGAAATTGCCAAAAGAACTGAATCATAAATAATATTCCAGTTTCTATTGAAAATTTATTTGTAACTGCTACCCAACCTAACATAAAAGGTATAGCCCCTGGAATAGCTCCAAAGAAAACAGACAAAGGTGTTATTGGTTTTAGGGGAGTATAAACGGCCAAATAAATAATCATTGATACAAATCCAAAGAAAGCTGTTCTAAAGTTTATAGTGTATAGCATGAATAGTCCAACAAGCCCTAAAATAGAACAGATTATAATTGCCTGATATGTAGTCATATTACCCGAGGGTAACGGTCTATTTAAAGTACGAGACATAAGTGAGTCCCTTTCTCTTTCAATAATTTGATTAAATCCATTTGATGATCCAACTACTAAAAATCCACCAATAATTAAAAGAATAAAAGTAGAGGGTGAAAATATTTCAAACGCGAGCAGATATGATGCTATAGAAGATAGAACAACACTAAATGAAAGTCTGTGTTTTATCAGAATAAGAATTTCAGAAAATAAAGACTTATGCTTTATATTTAAAGTTTCAGACATTAATTATTTATGTTAGGAAATATCCTTATTGAAGTCTGAAAGTAATTGGTATACTAAATGGAACTCTTACAGCTCTACCTCTTTGTTTTCCAGGTGTCATTTTTGGAAGTCTTCCAATAATTCTAGCTGCTTCGTTTTCAAGGTTCTTATCAGGACCCCTCATTCTAATATTAGTAATTGAACCGTCTTTGGCAATAATAAAGTTTACGTAAACTCTACCTTGTATACCCATTTCTTGAGCAATATCTGGATATCTAAAGTTTTTTCTAATATGCTTATTCATCTGCTCTTGGAAACAAGCTCTTCTCTGAGATTTAGCAACTGATTCACATCCAGGAAAAATAGGGACATCTTCAATAACAGCAAAAGGAACATCTATATCTTCAAATTCATCTTCAACTTCAATTTCCTCTATTATAATTTCATCTTGATCAGTTTCAGTTGACTCTATTACAGTCTCTTCAACTTCTTCTTCATCTTCAACAACTTCAATTACTTCAGGAGCTGGAGGTGGAGGTGGAGGTGGAGGAGGTGTTTTAATCTGTTCTGTGATTGGAATATCTTCATCATCATCATCTTCAACATTTAAAGCCTCATAATCGAAAGTTTTTTCATAAGTTTTTGATTCTATTGCTTGCCAGGTTATAAACGTTACAAACGTTAGACCTATAACAAAATAGAGGTTTCTATTTTTATTTAAATCAGCTTTCGGATTTTTTTTTGGTTGCATGAATCAATATTTAATATGCTAATCTATAAAAAATTATAATTATTTCATATAGTTAACAAATTCTTTATATTTTTTTAACTATCGATAAGATTTTTGTAGTCACTTGGACTAAGTAGACTGTCAATTTGTGATTGCTCCGAAATATCAATTTTAATTATCCAACCCTCACCGTATGGATCATCATTTACAAGTTCTGGCTTATCCTCTAAACTAGGATTTACCTCAACAACTTTTCCAGCGATTGGCATAAATAAGTCCGAAACTGTTTTAACAGCCTCAACAGTGCCAAACACTTCATTTGAATCGATTTGACTGTCTAATGTATCTATCTCTAAATAGACAATATCACCTAATTCACCTTGAGCAAAGTCTGTAATACCGACTACAGCAATATTATCTTCAATTCTAACCCACTCATGTTCTTCAGTATATTTTAATTCTTCTGGTATATTCATGATTATAATTTATTTAATGATTTTTTAATTAATTCTTGTAGCTCAATATCTTTATTTTCGAAATATACTTTATTTACAATATTTTCTGCTTTAGTTTTACTAAAACCAAGAACTGATAGAGCAAGCAAAGCTTCCTTTTTAATGTCGACACTTTCTCCAGATAAATCTAAATCTTTTTTATCAAATAATTCTACTTTATCTTTCAATTCTATTATTAATCTTTGTGCAGTCTTAAGGCCAATCCCTTTAATAGATTTTATCCTATCTACATCTTCTGACCAGACTGCATCTTGAATCTCTGCAGGAGATATTGATGATAAAATGGTCCTAGCTGTGCTTGGTCCGATTCCTGAAACTGAAATTAGCTGCTGGAATATAGATCTCTCACTTTGCGAACTAAATCCAAATAAAATATCAGAGTCTTCCTTCCTCTGCAGATAAGTAAATATTTTAATATTCTCCTCATCAGGAATATTTTCATAAGTGTTTAAAGAAATATTAATCTCATAACCTATTCCATTAGATTCAACAACTATTTTAGTTGGTGTTTTCTCTATTAATCTTCCCTTAATATAGGTTATCATTTTTTCTTTATTTTTCTTTGGTTAGCATCTATCACAGAAATTGCTGACATATTTACAATTTCATCTACTGAAGCGCCTAATTGTAGAATATGTATGGGCTTATTAAGACCAATTAAAATTGGCCCAACAGAAACTGCATTATCTAATTCTTTAATAATCTTATATGTTATGTTTGCCGCATCAAGATTTGGAAATATTAAAGTGTTGACCTTTCTTCCATTTAAAATTGAAAAAGGAAATCTGTTTTTTAACATTTCTCTGTTCAAAGCAAAATCTGATTGTATAGGACCATCTACAATTAAGTCAGGATGATTTTTATGTAAAATTTCAACAGCTTTGGAAACTTTTTTAGCATCATCAAAATCTGAAGAACCAAAGTTTGAGTATGATAAAATAGCTATTACTGGCTCAATTCCAAGATTTTTTACAACTCTTGCCGTATCAACTGTAATCCTTGCAATTTCTTTGTCCGTAGGATCAATATTTAATGATGTGTCTGAGCAAAATAAAGGACCTTTTTTTGTGATCATCAAGTTTGTTGCAGCTACTTTTTCAACATGCTTAGCTTTTCCAATAGATCTTATTAAAGGGACAAATACAGATGGGTAACTTTTAGAATAGCCTGAAAGCATACAATCAGCGTCTCCATTTTCTACCATCATTGAGCCAAAATAATCTCTACCTCTTAAAAGTCTTTTTACATCATCAAGTGTTTTACCTTTTCTCTTTAATTTTTTGAAAAGAATCTGAGAGTATTTATCTATCCTTTCTTTATTAACTTTATCTTTTGGATCTATAATTTCTATTTCCTCATTAAATTCTAATGATTCCATTAATTCTTCAATAATTTTTTTACCACCTAGTAAAATAGGCTTAGCAAGACCCTCTTCAAAACAAATTTGTGCAGCTTTTAAAACATCAAGATGATCAGCCTCTGTAAATACTAGTTTCTTATTTTTTGCCTTCCTTGCTCTTCTATGAATGATTCTAATTAGTTTCTGATTACTGCCTAATCTTTCCTCTAAAATTTGAGTGTATTTATCCCAGTCCGAAATGGGTTCTTGTGCAACACCGGATTTAATTGCTGCTCTAGCAACTGCAGGGGGAATCTCCGATATTAATCTAGGGTCAAAAGGTTTTGGAATTATGTACTCTTTTCCAAAAATTAATTTTGTTTCGTCATATGCAATGTTTACCTGTTCTGGAACAGGCTTTTTTGCTAGTTCAGCTAAAGCAATAACAGCAGCTTTCTTCATTTCTTCGTTAATCTTAGTTGCTCTTACATCAAGTGCTCCTCTAAAAATAAAAGGAAACCCTAGTACGTTATTAACTTGATTTGGCAGATCAGATCTTCCAGTAGCAAATATTATATCATCTCTTACAGACATTGCTTTATCATAGTTTATTTCAGGATCTGGATTGGCCATTGCAAAAACAATAGGGTTTTTCGACATAGAACTAAGCATTTCCTCTGAAACAATATTAGCCATTGACAATCCAATAAAAACATCTGAATCTAACATTGCCTCTTCTAAAGAGCTAATTTTTCTATCAGTAGCAAAGTATTTTTTTTCGTCTGTTAAATTATCTCTGCTTTTATTTATTACACCCTTACTGTCTGTCATTACAATATTTTGCTTTTTTGCACCAAAAGAAATATATAAGTTTGTACAAGCAATAGCTGCAGCTCCAGCACCTGAGACAACTATTTTCACATCTTCAATTTTTTTATCTACAAGCTCTAAGGCATTCAGAAGAGCAGCGGCAGAAATTATAGCAGTACCATGTTGATCATCATGCATTACAGGAATATCTAGCTGTTCTATTAAGTCCTTTTCAATTTTAAATGCTTCTGGTGCTTTTATGTCCTCTAGATTTATACCCCCAAAAGTTGTTGATATCGATTTTACTACGTCAACAAATTTATCTGGATCTTTTTCATTTATTTCAATGTCAAAAACATCTATATCTGCAAAAATTTTAAATAAAAGGGCTTTACCTTCCATTACCGGTTTTGATGCATCTGGACCAATATCTCCTAGACCCAAAACAGCAGTTCCGTTAGAAATAACTGCAACTAGATTTGACTTATTTGTATACTTATAAACATTAGATGGATCTTTCTCGATCTCTTGACAAGGTATAGCAACACCAGGAGAATATGCGATTGCTAAATCTCTTTGAGAGTTATATTTTTTTGTTGGTATAACCTCAATTTTACCAGGTTTTGGCTTAGCATGATATACTAATGACTCTCTTCTTTCCTTACTCTTTGCCATAAAGATGAATATATATAGTCAAATATATATTATTAATTAAATAAATTATTCTGATTGTTTTTATTTCTTCCTAGATGAATATATCCTTTTTCTGTAACCTGTCTACCTCTAGGTGTTCTTATTATAAAACCTTGTTGAATAAGAAATGGTTCATAGACCTCCTCAATTGTTTCAGTATTTTCAGATAGGGAGGTTGCTATAGTTGATATACCAACAGGTCCACCGTTATATTTGTCAACTATTGTCTCAAGAATTTTATTATCCATTTCATCTAAACCATTTTTATCAACGTTAAGTGAACTTAGTGCAAACTTTGTAATTTCTAAATCAATTTTACCATCACTTTTGATTTGGGCAAAGTCTCTTACTCTTCTTAATAATGAATTTGAGATTCTTGGTGTTCCCCTACTTCTTCTGGCTATTTCATAACATGATTTTTTATCAATTTTCAATTTTAAAATATCTGAACTCCTTTCAACAATTTTAGAAAGCAAATCATCATCATAATGTTCAAGTCTGTTGGATATTGCAAATCTTTCTCTCATAGGGTTTGTTAGAAATCCTGATCTAGTTGTAGCACCAACTAATGTAAATGGGTTTAAGTTTAATTGTACTGTTCTTGCGTTTGGACCAGACTCAATCATAATATCAATTTTATAATCTTCCATCGCAGAGTAGAGGTATTCCTCAATTACTGGACTTAGTCTATGAATTTCATCTATAAAAAGTATATCTCGCTCTTCTAAGTTTGTTAATAATCCTGCAAGATCCCCGGGCTTATCTATTACAGGACCAGAAGTTACTTTTAATCCTACATTTAATTCATTTGCTAAAATGTGAGCCAATGTAGTCTTTCCAAGTCCTGGTGGGCCATGAAATAATGTGTGATCTAGAGCGTCATCTCTTTGATTAGATGCCTCTACAAAAATTTTAAGATTGCTAATTATAGATTCTTGGCCAATAAAATCAGTAAAGCGAAGTGGTCTTAACGCTTTGTCAAATTCATTATCTTTTTCTTGATTAATGTCCATTATTCAAATATACATTAATTGAGAAATTTTGGATGAATTACCTCCTAATGTTGAAGTTCTTTCTCTCCTTTTTTCAACGGTATATTTTGAGGTATGAAATCTTCTTTAGAACCTGGCTTTGAATAATCATATGGCCATCTGAAAACATGTGGAATTTTTCCAGGCCAGTTTCCATGCATATGTTTAATTGGAGCAGTCCATTCCAGTGTAGTTGACTTCCAAGGATTTTTCTCAGCTTTTTTTCCATAAAACATACTGCTAATAAAGTTGTATAGGAAAATTATTTGTGCAGCACCTGCTAAAAGGGCAAATAAAGTAATCACAACATTTATATTAGCAACATCATCAAAATAGGGAAAGTTAGTGTTTGTATAATACCTTCTAGGTAGACCTGCCATTCCAATAAAATGCATTGGGAAGAATACACCATATGCACTTATAGCAGTAATCCAGAAGTGAATATAACCTAAGTTCTTATTCATCATTCTTCCAAACATTCTAGGATACCAGTGATATACTCCAGCAAACAGTCCATATAGTGCAGAAATACCCATTACTAAATGAAAGTGGGCAACAACAAAATAGGTGTCATGTAAGTTAATATCTAATGCACTATCACCTAAGATTATCCCCGTAAGTCCTCCAGTAATAAATGTTGAAACTAGTCCGATTGCAAATAGCATTCCAGGATTAAATTGAATGTTACCTTTCCAAATTGTAGTTATATAATTGAATGCTTTGACAGCAGACGGAATTGCAATTAATAATGTTGTAAATGTAAATACTGACCCTAAGAAAGGATTCATTCCTGTTACGAACATATGGTGACCCCATACAATAGTAGATAGAAACGCAATAGCAAGAATTGACCCAACCATTGCTCTATATCCAAATATAGGTTTACGAGCATTTGTTGCTATAACTTCAGATGCAATTCCTAATGCAGGCAAAAGGACAATATAAACTTCAGGGTGTCCTAAAAACCAAAATAAATGCTCAAAAAGCACTGGTGACCCACCTTGATAATGCAAGACTTCACCCTGAATAAAAATATCTGAAAGGAAGAAGGATGTACCAAAGCTTCTATCCATTATTAAGAGAAGTGCTGCTGATAATAAAACCGGAAATGATACAACACCAATTATTGCAGTAACTAAAAAAGCCCAAACTGTTAATGGAAGTCTAGTCATTGTCATACCTTCTGTTCTTAAATTAAGGACTGTAACTATATAGTTTAGAGCTGCTAAAAGAGATGATGCTATAAAGAATGCCATAGAAACTAACCATAGGGTCATTCCAGCTGCAGAACCGGGTTGAGCCTGAGGAAGAGCACTTAAGGGTGGATAAATTGTCCAACCTGCTGCTGCAGGTCCAGCTTCAACAAACAAAGAGGCTATCATTAATGCAGATGAAATAAAGAATAGCCAATAGGAAATCATATTAAGAAAACCTGAAGCCATATCTCTAGCACCAATTTGTAATGGTATTAATAGATTACTAAAAGTTCCACTTAATCCGGCAGTAAGAACAAAGAAAACCATAATTGTTCCGTGAATTGTGACTAGTGCTAAGTAAACATTAGGATCCATAACTCCATCTGTTGCCCATTTTCCTAATAGAGCATCAAAAACACCAAAAGATTCTTCTGGCCAAGCTAACTGAAGTCTAAATAATAGTGACATTGCAATCCCTACAATACCCATAATTAATCCAGTTATTAGGTATTGTTTAGAAATCATTTTATGATCTATACTGAAGATATACTTTGTTATAAAAGTTTCTTTATGATGATGATCATGACCGTGGTTGTCATCATGAGATTCTATTACAACATCTTTTTTTTCAGATATATCTAGTTCGATATCCGTTCCAACTATTTTCGCTCTTCTATTTTGTTTTTGTGCCATAGTCAGGTGTTAATTTATTGAACAAACTCCTTAAAAGTTAATTGATTATCAATCCACTTATTAAATTCTTCTTCTGTCTCTACAATTATTTTCATCTGCATATTGTAATGAGAAGCTCCACAAATTTTATTACATAAAAGTAAAAAATCAAATTCATATGGGTCAAGAGGAAATTCACCCTCGGCTACAAGTTCTTCACTTTTATCAAATCTAATTTTATTAATTTTTCTAACCTTCTCCACAATTTCAGGTCTTAATCTAATTTCCTGAGTTGTAACATTTGGAATAAAGGCAAACTGATTAATCATTCCAGGTACTGCATTCATTTGCGCTCTAAAGTGAGGCATATATGCAGAATGGAGAACATCTTGTGATCTAATTCTAAATACAACTTCACGATTGACTGGTAAATGTAATTCTTGTACAACAATATCATCGTCACCATTTCTATCTGTTGGATCAATTCCAACTAAGTTTTTTCCATCAAAATCCTGTAGGAACCTAACATTTGCATCACCAAGGACTCCATCTTCTCCAGCATACCTTGCCTTCCAGTTAAATTGTTGAGCATATAACTCTACAACTAAAGCTTCATCATTCTCTTCAATAGTCATAATATCAACCCAAGTAAATAAACCATAAAGAATCAATCCTGCCAATGCTATTGTAGGTATAATAGTCCATACACCTTCTAAAAAGTTACTATCTGCAAAAAATAACGCTTTTCTTTTTTCATTGCCTCTATACTTAAATGCAAAGTAGTGCAGTAGTGCTTGAGTAATTGTTTGAACAAAGAATATAACTGCAAAAGAGAACCACAGAAGACTATCATAATTTTCTCCATGAACAGAGGCAGACTCTGGAAGGATAACATCACCATATTTAAAGAAAGAGAATATTGTAAGACCGTAGATAAAAATCAGGAAAAGGAACATAAGTTTTCCTTGAGTGTCATTGTCTTTATCAGTTGCTATTTCATCATTTTTATAATCTACTGGCTTTGAAAGTTCAAGAATCTTAGTTAGTTGCCATACTGCAATTGAGATTAAAATTAAAGATGTTAAAATAAGTAATAATGTCATTTTAGTCTAAATTATAATATTGAAACGTTTTACTTTCCTCGATAAATGGATCCCCTTTTGCAAGAATTGGTGCTTTAGAAATTTCTTTGAATACTATAAAAATAAATATTCCCAAGAAGAACAAAAATCCACCAATTTCAGAAGCTCCGAAAGACCACATATCCCCAACAGCAGAAGGCATTATCATGTTGTAAACATCAAGATAAT
>Ga0114933_10001772_pt1 | contig 23501 bp, 23 predicted proteins | sample 4SBtaG_FD_89691 | JGI IMG/M metagenome (GOLD analysis project Ga0114933, IMG submission 89691) | Deep subsurface microbial communities from Kolumbo volcano to uncover new lineages of life (NeLLi) - 4SBTROV12_W25 metaG | ecosystem: Environmental > Aquatic > Marine > Volcanic | place: Kolumbo... | reverse complement strand
GATATGCCCCAAAATGGAGATGCTCATGGTCTAGTCTGGGTTCATTACAACGAAGAAGGTGTGTCACAAGTAGTCCGAGATCAGGGTGGTTTTCACGGCAATATTAATCCAGCACAGAACATGCCACTTGAGTATTAAATATATAATTAATTCAATTTTTCACATAACTTAAGCCTTAAATAGGTGGGGTTGTAAAGTTATCCAACAAATTCATCGCCGGGATTCCATTCACAACCTGTTAAACCACCTGCTCGCAAAGCCCTTAACGTTCTAATGACTTCATTAACATTTCTTCCTGTGTCTAACTCGTTAACAGAAACATGCATAACATCATGATTTTCATTAAGAATAAATGTTGCCCTTAAGCATACGCCCTCATCTTCATCAACTACGCCTAATTGTGATGCAAGGCTAATTCCAGAATCTGCCAGCAAACTATGTCGTATTGATGAAATTAGAGCATTACTTTTTTTCCAAGCTAATTTGCAATATTCATTATCCCCACTAATACCAAACACATTCACACCCTCATCCACTAGCCTATCCATCTGTTCTATTTCAGTTGGACAGATAAAAGTAAAATCTTTGGGGTAAAAATAAATCACAGACCAGCCATCTAAGTGGGAGCGTGATATATCAATAAAATGATTATTTTTATCTATCCCAGTTAATAAAAAGTCTGGAAACTCTTCCTTGATTCCAATCATTTTTTTCTCCAAAAATGCTATAAATATTTTTTAATGTAGATTGCACAATTTAAATCTACTTGTTAAACCTGTAATACAGTGACAAATACAACGAACTCTATAAGGAGAGCACAACTAACTCCTAGGTAAACGAGACTTCGCCATCCATTGGGTAACATCACAATAGTGGCAATTGAAATAAACAAGAACAGTGGAAAGTGCAATTGGAGCGTGGACAAGCTCTCTGGAACCTTTGGCGTTGTCATAAAAACTGTAGCCATAAACAATGAAGCCAGCAAAAAAGAACCTAATAAATATCGAATTATTTCTGCTGCCAGAGACTTCATTTGAAATCTCAATTAAGGAACTTTGCTGGTGGTATCTCCGACTCATCAGATATGAGTGTAGTCAGATCGACATAAACAAATTCAAATGCTTTAGCACGAGTCTTATCTATAATTTTTTCAAGTGCGGATAATGCTAATCTAGCACTGGAAGGAGATAGATGTTCGCAAAGACATAGTGCAGATTCAGTACGCCTACCATTTTGCATATGAGCTAGCGCATTAAGCAAATAGGCTTCATGTGATGCAATGTGATGACATCCGATATCATGTAAAACGACAGTACCAGGTGCATCATCTTTCATCATCAGTTGAGAAACTACTAGCAGCGATTCATATAAATCTGCCCAACCTGCCATATGAAATACTGGCAAAACATCGGAAGAAAACGGGCGATCTTGGTAAGCCTCAACCAAACGCCTTCGAACTGCCCAAATGACCATCTGAGCAACAAATGGAAGCGCATAGAAATTTGCTTCACAAACCCTACTATCACTAGCGGGACGGATATTATTATTGTTTAGGACAGAGCCGATCACCATGAACTCCTTCTTTAAAAGAATGGTTTAATCGGCTGGCTGATCGGCAATAGAGCCTTTCTGCTGGCTATTAAGGTGTGATTATCACTACCTTTAATTAAAACTTAACAAAAGCATTTGAGCTAATGTTCTTAAATGCGAATGATACTCATTTACATTTAGATGTCAACAAGATAGTCTTCGTAAATATGAGTAGCACTATCAAGTCAAAAACCACCCTAACTGAATGCATAAATGATGTGAGGGTTTATCAAAGCAAAGATTTGCTACAAGCTAAAAAACGCGCTGAAATCCTTCATCGAGGCGAACGCTACATACTGAGGGAAACTAAAGCGGGAAGGTTAATACTGAACAAATAGTCCACTACTTAGATCTTGCGCTATACCCTACTAGGGTTCTGTTAGATTTGACTTATAAGTCTCCTGAAGGAGGAGAACACAAATCACAGTGATAGCACATGCAACTGCTATATAAACAGATATAGCAAATGTTCCACCAAACGCAGCAAATAAAGCTGTAGCAATAAGCGGTGCAAAACCACCACCTATTACTGCACCTAGCTGATACCCAAGAGAAGCTCCTGAATATCGCACCTTTGTAGTAAATAGCTCTGCTAAAAATGCAGCCTGCGGACCATACATCATAGAAAGAAAAAACATACCTATCGTGATTCCTACTGTAATCCACAAGAATGATCCTGTATCAATCATAGGAAAAAGAATAAATCCCCAAATACTGAGCAACACAGCACCTGTTATATAAATACCTCGCCGCCCTCTCAAATCGGAAAAGTGTGCTGATAACAAAAGGGCAGGTGGCATGAGAGCATTTGAAATGAGCACTGCAGCTAACATAGTACTTCGAGGTAATCCAAGGCCTGCTGGGTTTGACCCATATGCAACTACGAACGCAATTAAAATATAGAAAGTAACCTGAACCGCTAAAAATGCACCTGCTGCTAGTAAAATTGTCTTGGGGTAAAGTCTGATAGCCTCGAGTACGGGTGATGATTGACGTTGGGAGGTCATAGCCGCCTCAGCCACCTCCTTACTTTCACCTTGGCTTTCTGCACGCTCTTGAACAGCCAATACATCCTGGCGCTCTTTTATTACCTGTAATTTACGAAATGCTGGGCTATCCTCAATACGAAGTTGAATGTATAGAGCCAAGAAAATCAGGAATATGCTCAGCAAAAAGGGCACCCTCCATCCCCACGTCATAAATGATTCTGGAGATACACTAGCGTTGATTAGCAAAAAGGCAAGGTTCGCAATCACCACTCCCACAGGAACGCCTATTTGTGCAAAGCTACCGTAAAAACCCCTTCTATGCTTAGGTGCAGTTTCCGTGATTAATAAAACAGCACCGCCCCACTGGCCACCGATTGCCAATCCTTGTACAAAACGCAGAATAATAAGCGCTACAGGGGCCGCAGCTCCCGCTACAGCATATGTAGGCAAAAAACCGATTAAAGTAGTACCAAGCCCCATCATTACCAAGGCAATTACTAGAGCTCGTTTTCGTCCAAGACGATCCCCATAGTGTCCAAAAATTATGCCCCCTACTGGTCGAGCTATAAAACCAACTGCAAAAGTGCTGAATGAGGCAAATAAGGCAACCAGAGGAGGAAGGTCTTCTGGAAAAAACACTGTAGGAAACACTAATGCAGCAGCCGTTCCATAAAGAAAAAAGTCATACCATTCTATTGTTGTACCAGCCATCGCACTCAGCGATACCTTAAGAATAGACTGTTCTGATTCTGAACTAGGTGTATCGGAACTTTTTATTATTGTTTCAGACATTTTCTGCGCCCTCCCCAGAAAGGCATACAAATATGCATGACTTAATTATAGACATACAACCCTAATAACACGGTTATCTACGGAACTAACTATCAGCACATAACCACTTATTTTCTTGAGGGCATACCATGAATTAACCTAAGAAATTGTGTTTCTGTAGAAGCATGCCGATGTTCTGATAATGCTCGATATTCTGGATCTTCATACCACTGGCATGCTTTTTCTTCAGATGGAAAAGAGAAGAGAACAAAACGTCCTGAAAGACCGACTTCACCTTTCTCTAATTCGATACTATTGTCATCAAAGGTTATTAACTTCCCTTCATGACGCTTTAACAAAGGAAAAAAACCTTTTTCATACTCCCTATAACGCTCAGAATTTTTTATAACTAAATTAGCTAAAACATAAACGGGGGAATTTGACATATTTTCTCCAAAATCAGAACACTAAACCAGATGAATCATTACGGTTTAATAATTAACAATTGTAGCATCTCGGCTATAAGCGCAAGTTTTTCTTCACCCTCTATTTCAACTTTTATATCTTTTTTAATAAGCCACCGATCTGATTGTTTTTGTTTAACATCTATTATTTTCTGTAGTGATCGAATACGTTTTCCCACGTGTACTGGCGTCAAGTAACGAACCTTATCTGAACCATAATTAATGCTCATCAAAAGATTCTCAGGAGTAATGGAATGCTGCGAATTTAATTCAGGTAACAAGGATAACAGCAAGAATCCATGAACTATCGGGCCTCCAAAGTCCGTTTTGGCAGCTCTTTCTGGGTTGACATGGATAAACTGAAAATCATTAGTTGCTTCAGCAAATAGATTAACTCTATTTTGTGTGATTTTTACCCAAGCAGAGGGCTCCATCTCTGTACCAATGAGGTTTGGAAGATCTTTTATCTTAACCTTACCTGACATCTTTGCCTTAGCTATCTGACCAACCACTAATAGCTTTGGTTTCAAGATACTCTTCAATACCCCAGACACCGCCTTCACGGCCATTTCCTGACGCCTTCATCCCACCAAATGGGCTACCCATACTGCGTGGTTTCCCATTCATTTCAACCATTCCAGATCGAAGTCGGCGAGCCACACGATTTCGCTTAGCACCATCTACACTTTGAATATAATTTGTAAGCCCATAAGGACTATCATTTGCAATACGAACAGCCTCCTCTTCGGTGTCAAAAGGAATAATAGATAAGACTGGACCAAAAATTTCTTCTTGAGCAATACTCATATCATTCGAAACATCACAAAATACTGTAGGTCTTACAAAATACCCATAGTCCATTCCTTCTGGCAATCCTAATCCTCCCGCAACCAGTCGTGCACCCTCATCAATACCTTTTTTTATACAATTTTGTATTTTTTCAAACTGAATTTGACTAACTACAGGCCCAGCATGCCTACCCTCTTCAGAAGCCGGCCCGACAGCATAGGAATCAGCAATATCAGTAGCCATAGCAATAGCATCATCATAAAGATTTCGTTCCACTAGCATACGCGTCGGGGCATTACACGACTGTCCAGTGTTATTAAAACAATGTAATACACCGCGTTTTATAGCTTTTTCATCAGCATCAGCAAAAATAATATTTGCGCCTTTCCCGCCAAGTTCTAAATGAACACGCTTATATGTTGAGGCAGCATTTTTAGAAATATCTGACCCTGCTCGTGTAGAGCCGGTAAAAGAAATCATATCTACATTTGGATGTGAGCTAAGTTGGGTCCCTACACCTATACCATCACCATTGACTAGGTTAAATACACCAGCTGGGGTCCCAGAATCATGCATAATTTCAGCAAGTATCAGACCTGATAAAGGCGCTATTTCTGATGGTTTAAGAACCATCGTACAACCCGCTGCCAAAGCTGGTATCACTTTTAAAGTCATTTGATTCATTGGCCAATTCCATGGCGTAATCAAGCCACAAACACCAATTGCCTCAAAAATTATTCTATCTTCAGGTGCATGTTCTCCAAGGCTACTCTCAAACTCAAAACTTTCTAAAGCAGATAAAAACCCCTCAATGTTTCTCATACCTGCGCCAACCTGCTGAGTTCTTGCCATATCGATAGGAGCCCCCATTTCAAGGCTAATAGCTTGTGCTATATCTTCAGATCTTTGCTTATAAATATTAAGTATTTTCTTTAGTAATTCGACCCTATCCTGCTTAGCTGACTGAGACCATCCCTCGAAGGCCGCATTAGCTGCCGATACAGCATCATTAGTATCAGATAAACCACCCAAAGAAATAACACTAACAACATTCTCTGTTGAAGGATCAATTACCTCAAAATCATTAACCTTAGATGGAGAACACCATTCACCGTTAATATAGAACTGTCTTTTATCTAACACGCAATTACCCATACCTTTCTACAGTTAATCTTAAACTGATGCTGAAACAGCAAAATTTATATTTGGCTTACTCTCAGGCTTAACCAAAAGAAGTTGCACATCCCCAATTGCGCGCTCAACAAAACCACCCTCACAATAACAAAAATAGAACTCCCACATTCTAATAAATTCTTCTGAATAACCAAGAGATCGAATATCTGAAATTTTTTCAAACATTCGTTGCCTCCAATGCCTTATTGTCATTGCATAATCAAGACCGATTTCCTCAAGATGATGAAGAATCAAGTTAGGAACACGAGTTACTGAATTTTTTAAAACTTGAACTGAAGATAAACATCCACCAGGAAATATATATCTCTGAATAAAGTCAACAGACTGTTTAGCGCGCTCATATTCTGAATGAGCAATCGTAATGGTCTGAAGCAACATCATGCCATCTGATTTTAGAAGGCTATTACATTTTTCAAAATAAGTATCTATAAATTCATGCCCTATAGCCTCTAACATCTCAACAGAAACTAGCTTATCAAACTGACCTTCTAAATCCCTATAATCTTTTTTCAAAACAGTAACATAATCCTCTAGCCCTTCTTCTTTTACTCGATTTAATGCAAAGCTATATTGCTCTTGAGAAATGGTAGTAGTAGTTACCTGGCACCCGTATTTTTTTGCCGCATAAACCGCTAAACCTCCCCATCCAGTACCAATTTCAAGCACTTTATCAGAAGAGGATAATTCCAGTTTTTCACAAATCCTTCTCATTTTTGTTAGAGAAGCTTCTTCTAACGTCATACGAGGGGTTTCAAAAATAGCTGAAGAATACATTAGTGAATCATCAAGCCAGAGACGGAAAAAATCATTCCCCAAATCATAATGAGCAGAAATATTTTTTCTGCTACCCGATTTACTATTATGATTCAACAAATGGAAAATTTTGTTGGCAGGCTCAGAAAAACGAGCTAATCCAGTCTCCATATTATTTAATAACTTTCTGTTTCTTAGCAAAACACGAACCACGTTAGTTAAATCATCTGTGCTCCAATAGCCTTTCATATAAGCCTCACCAGCACCAACAGTTCCACCAAACGCAACATCTCTATAGCAACGGGAATCATGTACAAAAATCTTTGCTATATTTTCAATATCGTTATCTGAATTACCAAATTCCCAGGATCTATCTCCCTCGGTAATTATTAACCGATCCGTAGCTAAGCTCCCGAGACGATGATGCACAAACCTACGAGAAAACCCCGAAAAAAATGGTAGTTTACTTTTACCAAAAGAACCATCACTAGAACTATGAGATATTGAATTTTTCATTACTTAGCCGTTATAACTTTACTCTTATTAGGGTGATCATGAACTGGGCATCTCTTCAACCATAAACGCAATGCTTGCCAATAAATTCCTATAACTAATTTTATCGTAATTAGGGGATAAACTATGAGCAAACGTGCTAATGATCGTCCAGTTATTTCAGATCTACTGAGACTCAATATAGCCTCAAAAAATGCATCTCCGTTTTTTATATTCTTCATATGTATAAAAATACGTTCCGACGGATCAGAAAACTTCCACTCATAATCCAGATCCATCGCCATGAAAGGTGAAACGTGGAAATCTTTACTAAGCTCGAAATATTTTAAATTATTTTTCTGAGTTTTAGTGGGATCTGATAATACATAACAATACTTTTCTCCCCATGGCGTATTATTTACCTCGGTAATAATCGTCTCCACATCCCTACCTAAAGAATCAAAACAATAGTAAAAGCATACTGGACTGAACCCATAACCAAGATAACTTAACTGTGTTAATAATCGGATTGGCCCACTAGGTCGATGACCAGTTTTCTTCTCCACTAGGTCACGAACAGATTCGTCTAAAGGCTGTTCTGGGTCGCCAAGGTGATCACTACGTCTAAACTGTGCAAGAGCTAGTCCATGAGATGACCATAGCCACCGCCCACAAAATATGTCCTCTAATTCGTTTAAATCAATGTACATCATGAACAAACGATACTTAAATTCATGACTAACAGGCGAGTAGCGATGGTGCTTAATATGACCTTCAAAAATACAACTTTCCATGCCCTTATTGTTCCTCGAAACCTTCTATGGCAGATAGAGCACTTACAACACCATCCTCATGAAAACCATTTCCCCAATAAGCCCCACAGTAATAGGTTCTATTAACCCCACTTATCTCTTTATGACGTTTCTGGGCTGCCATGCTTGCCTGTGTAAATACTGGATGATGGTAAACAATTCTTTTGATAATCTTATCCGGTCGAATTCTTTCAGAATCATTCAGTGTCACACAATAGATGTTTTTAGACTTTAAACCTTGAAGAATATTCATATTGTATGTAACAGATGCAGAACCATCATGTTCTTTTGGAATGTAATAGTTCCAAGCTGCCCATGCTAATTTACGTCTTGGCAAAATCAAATCATCTGTATGAAGAATAGCTTCATTAGATTGATAATTAATAGCTCCTAAAATCTCTTTTTCAAGAGGAGAGGGGTCAGCTAATAGTTGTAAAGCTTGATCACTGTGACAGGCTAAAAATACCTCATCAAACCGTTGCACCTCACTTCCAGATGCTTTTATCTCTATAAAACCTGGAAATCGCTTAACCCATTGGACACGAGTAGACAATCTAATCTTAGAAGAATATGCACTAGCCATTTGATTAATATAGTTTTTTGACCCTCCTTTTATTACTCCCCATTGGGGACGGTTATTAATACTTAACAAGCCATGATTTTCCATAAAACGAACTAGAAAAATTAGTGGAGCTTTCTCAATGGCCATAGGATCCGCAGACCATATAGCAGCACACATCGGCAATAGATATTGGTTTATGAATTGTGGAGAGTAATCGTTTTTTGCTAAATAATCACAGAGCAACGTACTAGCATCTGCATCTACTAAATCGCGTGGCGCAAAATGATTAAAACGTAATATGTCATAAATCATCTGATAAAAGGACCATCGAAAAAAATTACTTCTCTGGCAAAAAAGTTTATTAAAATTAGCGCCGTTATATTCAAGCCCTGAACTTTCACAACTCACACTAAAACTCATCTCACTCGCCTGAGAAGGTACGGCCAGGTCTTTAAGAATCGAAGTAAATTGGGGATAAGTACGATCGTTAAAAACGATAAAACCAGTATCAACTGAGATTACAGACTCATCTTCAACTACATCAATAGTATTTACATGCCCACCAATATAATCTTCAGCCTCAAATATTGTTATGTCATGTTTTTCATGCAGTCGATAGGCAACAGTATTACCGGAAACTCCAGCTCCGATTATTGCAATTTTCATATCAAGTTTATGGTTTTTTTCTAGGACCAGGGAAAAATGTATTTGTAGAATTCACATAGTCTACATATGCAGGACGACGCGCCTTGATAGTTTTTTCAAGAACGGCTACCCCAGAAAATCTTAACAATAAAAAGCTCATAAATAATGGAGAAATAATAGCCCACCAACTTTCTGCACTTAGAGCAAACAAATAAAATCCCCACCAAATACAAAAATCTCCAAAGTAGTTTGGATGACGAGTGTACTTCCATAATCCTTTATCAAGAACCTGATTTTTATTGTTTGTATCAGATTGAAACTGGCTGAGTTGATGATCACTAATACTTTCAAAAAGAAAACCAATAACCCATAGTAAGAGTCCTAACAAATCAAGCCATCCGAGCGCTGATTGACTAGCAATTCCAGCAAGTAGTGATAAAGAAACAATTGATGCTGCAAAAGCCTGTAAACCAAAAATAATATAGAGACTCTTTACCTCAAAGTTAGGCTCATTATTCTTTCGAATTTCTTTATAGCGGGAATCCTCCTCTAGGCCCCAGTTTCTCCAGGTGAGGTAAACAGATAAACGAATACCCCAAATCCACACAAGAAATAAAACGATATAACCTCTTGGCTCTACTTGAGGGGTTAGAGCAAAATAAGCTATTGATGTGGCCGCTATCATTAACGACCAAATGCTATCTACAATACTGACATCTCGTAACCGTAGGCTCACACCCCATGCTAATACGGCAAAGCTCATCACAATTGCTAATGCCAAAAGGTAAGAATCAAACATTGGGGTGATTAAAGCCCTCAGGAATACCGGAACCATCTAATCTTCTAGAAAGCTCACTTAGCAGGGGTAATATCACTGCCCATCCTAGCCCTATCGAAATTAAGCTATCCATCTGATTTAAAAGACTTATTCCTCCAATTTTTGCGCCAGAATAATAGGTTAATGGGCCCATAAATGCACCTAGAACTAGACTCAGTAAGTACTTTTTTCTTAACCATCGCAGACAAACATTAAGTGTAGTAGCAAATAGCATCCACATTGCGATTATCCAATACGGAGCCAAACTATCAATAATCATACCTGACGGATAGGCTACAAGACCGGCTATTACAAGAAAACTATCCCATGAAAGACCTATTAATCCTGCTATACCTATGAGACTTAGCTCTCTATATGGCCTTTTTGATAAAAACAAATGCAACGCAATCACTACTAATACCACCATAGGCCCTAATACAGGAATGGAATGTGCCGCACCAAAAACACATGCAAACCAACCTATCTGAAAAGCAATAAGATTAAGATAAAAACGCATTTGAAAAATATATTTTTTGCCTATTAGTCGTAGCAGTAATCGGCATCAATTAGCGCGTTTAAATAAATAGTGACCTACCCACCATTGCTGCCCCTTTTCATAACCAAACAATTCAGAGCAAGCCATAAAAAATATTCTCCAACGCATCCACCACTTGCTTGACAATTTTTCACCATATGTTGAACACATGACAGACATAACTTCACTTTTCTGAGAGTCCATATTTTGCAACCAAGCATTTGCTGTTTTTTTATAATGGTTGCCATCCCAACGCCACTTTCCACATAAAGTAAGGTCCTCTTGAAACCTAAGGGGCAAATCATCGCTTGGCATTATCCCTCCTGAAAAAAAGTGTCTAGTCATCCAGTCACTTGGACCACTATCAACAAACTCATATGCAGTAGATCGATGACAAAAGATATGCATAAAAAATCGTCCTTCAGGATTTAACCAATTAGAAATACGATTAAAAAATAATCTGTAATTTCTCATATGCTCAAACATTTCTATTGAAATAATTCGATCAAACTTAGTCAATGGCTCAAACTCATTCATATCGTGTGTAAGAACAGTTAAATTTTTCAGATTACGTCGTTCTATCTCAGCCTCAATTGCAATCCGCTGAGCACTGGAATTAGATACCGCAGTAATGGCACTATCCGGATAATTCTCTGCTGCCCACAAGCTAAAAGAACCCCAACCACAACCAAGATCTAAAATCGTCTGGCCATTTTTTAAAAGTGCCCGCTCCGCTGTTACCTTCAGTGCGGCAGATTCCGCTTCTTCCAATGTCATCTCATCTTTAGGCCAATATCCACAGCTATATTTCAGACGTTCTCCAAGGACTAATTTAAAAAACTCTGCTGGCACTTCGTAATGCTGCTCATTGGCCAAATGAGGTACTGGCGCAATTTCACTAGCATTCATCATCTCTATGAAGCGTTGCTGATCAGATATCACACTTTCGCAGTCTAACTCTCCTATCTCAATCAGCCTTACTTTCAACAGTTGACGTATCCCTAACCGAATAACCATATCGGGTAAAAGTCCTCGCTCTGCGAGCTCGAAGGCCCTACTCCCTGTTTGTGGCATACTCCTACTCCTACTAAAACTAATGAATACATAAGGTCTGATCAGGCCTTTTTACAATACTGTGGCCTACTAGCATTCAGAGCATTGCTTTAATTTAGCGACTAAGAAACAAAAACCTGCGGCTTCTGATTTTAACTTACTAAATATGCCCTATGACTTGCTATAATTTAAAGCCCTTATATCAAGTGTAATAACCTCACAGCTTTCTGTAAAAAATCAAAGCTCAATAATATGAATAAAGGCAAGCTTCGTCGCCAGAAAAAAGTTGATCAGGCTATTCTTCTGGAAGGTATAAATTTTCAGAAAAACGAATCTGAACCAATCGAAGCAATGGCTCGACAGCTCTTTTCTTTGCTAGAAACGGCGAAAAAAGATGGTAGCGTCGATGCACCAATAAAATTTCTTCAGTCAAAAATAAATATAAGCCTAGAAAACGTTGAAACCAAACAGCTAGCATGCAAAAAAGGTTGTTCACATTGTTGTTACATTTGGGTTAGTGCAACAGCACCAGAAATTTTATTTGTATCTAAAATAGTCAAAAGGATGGGGCCAAAAACTATAGAAAAAATTAGGGAAGCACACACTCTCACAAAAGATTTTAATTTTGAAACGCGCCACAAATATCCTAATCCTTGCCCTCTACTTGAAAACGATGTCTGCTCAATTTACAACTCTCGACCAAGTGCATGCCGTTATGCAGCCTCAGGCAATGCTGAAATTTGTTCCCGTGCTTACCATAACTTGAGCGAAGAAAGCATACCTATACCAACAACACACATTAGAGGAAGTAAAGCTTATTCTCTAGCCCTTGCTATTGCACTCAAGAAAGCTGGGTTTTCATATCATGCATATGAATTTAATTCTGCACTAGTTCGGGCTATAGATACCAATAATGCTCAGCAAGCATGGTTATCAGGCGAGGATGTTTTTTCTGGAATAATGACAGAATCAGTCGATATTTTTTCTGATAAAACAGCTCAGAACTTTTACCAGAAAGCATTTTAAAAACTTAAGCAAAAGAAGCTCCTAGCAAAGGTTATTATCTAGAATCTGCTGTCCATACACCTACACCATCTTCATACCTAATCTCTGTTCCATATGGTGCAGACAATTCTGCTAAATGTTCAATAATTTCTCTGGCTAATGGTTCAGGCGCAATACGTGGGGTCCCACGCTGAGACCGAGGTAATTCCCAGCCTAATTCAATAGGATGGAATCGTATTTCTTCAATATTCTTACCACGAAATGACATCATAACGAGTACGCTTCGATACCATTTCTCATCAGATGGATAACCCACAGTAGCGTTACCATCCTCATCTACTTTAAAACGCGTATCGTAGACTTCAGATGCTAATGCATCCATACCAACATCGTATCGTTCTCGAATATCGGAGGGCATCGGATCAATCGTTTCAATGTGAAAAATAAAATTTCCTAGGGAATAAAAAATAGGACGACCCTTATAGATTTCTACTCCTCTTAGCTGATGTGGGCCATGAACAATAAAGGTTGAGGCGCCAGCGTCAATAGCTTCATGCGTAAAATCTACTAGCCAATTTGGAGGCATCAAAGATTCATTACTAGGCTCATGTGAGTGACTATTTACAATCACATAATCAGCCTGGTCACTCGCATTTCTAATTTCGCTCAAAATACGGATCTGATCATTAACATTTACTGTTTCTAAAACTTGGTCTCTGGCACCAGGAAAGATAGTACTCCCTAAAAATTGCACCTCTGCAAACTGATCAGTACTTACATTTTCACCATACGCTCCTGCAACCTCCCTAATCATCGCAATAGTTTCAGGAGAAGCTTCTACTCGACGCTCTATACGTAAAGGATTTAACCCAGGACGTCCCATTACATCAGGCGTAGCTTCTCCTGCTCGTGACATTGTCTGGAATGTTGATGCCATTCCGATAAGCGCCATCCGTCCCTTTGCAGTATCAAGATAACCTGGCCGACTAGCCCATCCTAAATTTTCACCTGCACCAGAATGAACGAGGCCTAGCTCATCTAATAATTTGATTGTTTCCCTTAATCCCTCAACGCCATAGTCAGTTGTATGGTTATTCGCCTGATTAAAAAGATCAAAACCCATCAGTTTGAGATCAAAAAGCGTCTCAGGTGGTCCTAGCTCATAATTACCCCTCATATTACCTAGCGGAGCGGGCCATCCCTCAAAATCAGCAAGACGAAATACTGATTGTTCTAAATTCATAAATGCTATATCCGCACCACGAATTAGATTTGCCAAATTGTGAAATGCAGGATCGTTTGGTTGATCGTATGGAGACACTTGCCGATTCATAATGACATCGCCAACGGCAGCAAGAGACCATTGAACATCAGAGTCATCTATCAAATTCGTCTGACCAATAACTGGGAAGACTACAAGCAAGTAGAGAATGCTTAAAAGAGCAATATGTTTCATTAGATATCCCAATTCTATAATTACTGGCAAAAATTTCAGTACTCTTAAATAGAGCTAACTCAATTCTTATTTTACTTAGAGAAGCGCCTAAACCCTATAAAGCATGAAATCCATCTTAAATTAGTAGATCATCTGCCATTATGTCAGTAGAACAGATTCAAATTAAACCATTTTCTCCGGCACTTGGCGCCGAAGTCAGGGGGATTAATCTAGCTAATGGCATTGATTCCACAACATATAAAGCAATTCGGAAAGCATTCTTAAAATTCCAAGTTCTTTTTTTTAAAGATCAAGCAGAAATGGCTGCTGAAACTCAGGTCAATATTGGCAAGCTATTTGGTGACTTACATGCGCATCCAGCTGCACCGCAGATGTCAGGTCATCCAGAAATTTTTGAAATTCACGTACAAAAAAATTCTAAGGTTGCTAATGGTGAGTTCTGGCATTCGGACGTTTCTTGTGATGAAGAACCCCCTCTTGGAACAATGTTACAAATACACATTTTGCCTGAATCAGGTGGTGACACCTTATTTGCTAATAGTTATGCGGCGTATGATGCTTTGTCACAACCCTTTAAGGAGACTCTATCTAATTTGACTGCGCTCCATGAATCGGAACATGTTTACCGCGGTCGGTATTCTGATCGTGGCGTAGACGATGATGGAAAACTTTACCCTCATGCGATACATCCAGTGATAAGAACTCACCCTGAAACCGGTAAAAAAGCTATTTATGTCAACCGAACCTTCACCACACGTATTAACGAACTCAACGAAACAGAAAGTCGAGCGATACTCGATTATTTATATGATCATTGTGAAAAAATAGACTTTCAGATTCGTTTTCGCTGGGAAATAAATGATGTAGCGTTCTGGGATAATCGCTGCGCCATGCATAGGGCAGTTTGGGACTACTGGCCAGAAGAACGTAAAGGTAGACGAGTTACTATTAAGGGTGATCGTCCATCATAAGTGTCCTGACTTATTCATACCCATAATTCCTAAAAGCAAGCTAAGCTCCACATTTAGAATCTACTGCAGAACATCACTACTTGCTGCCTGATCAATATATCTTTGCACATCCGCCTCAAGCAAAAATCCCTGATGCATTAACTCTTCAGCCACGCTTGCTACTTCCTGTACATAGTTTTCATGTGTGCCATAACGTTCCTCTAATGAGAGGCGGGGATCACCAATAGAGAGCCGTTCATCTTCTGTTACCGCAAATGGAATATATTGACCAGAACCCTCGCAACCATCATCCAAACCAAAGTCATCTCGTCGAAGTGCCCAACCTGTAGTGGTTGCTATTGGCGTTTCCACAGGGGGCAAACGAATCCCAGCGATCTCATTTCCATCCTCATCAACTCGTGAAACAAAGATGTCATAAGCAGGTCTATTATCAATAGAAGGAGGATAATTAGAAATAAGGGAATCTGAATCAAATAGCGGCCCAAAATCTAAATAGTGCCGAGTTGTTATTAGGCCAGTGTAATTTACACCTGGAATATTTGGCCAACCTAAAAACTCTTGAGGTACGCTACCTGTTTGGCTGCCTGATATTGGCTTTGCCATTACAGCAGTTCCCTCAATCTGCCGAGGAACCCGACTGGATGGTGGCTCAACCTTATCGGCTACCCACCTATCTAAGGCCACAAACAGTCCACGAAGTGCTGGATAGGGGCTTATGGGATTGAGAAATTGTTGGCAGAGCCCTCGACTAGCAACGTTACCTACCCCATGAGATGTCCCTGATATGAGAAAAAAACGAACATCGTCTGGATCTTCTATGTCTTGTCCACGGGTATCGCTGTGCAAAAGGGATCCTGCCTTAACCCAATACTCATTAGATGAATTAACCTCAAATATCTTGGCACAAGTATTACTTTCTGCACATAAGGTGGATCGCCCCGCAACCTTTCCACTTAGATGATCTGTTAGAACCTGATGTGCAAACGGAAACACACCTTCTGGATAAAGATGATTTTGTCTATTCCTCTCAGTCCTACCAGTCTGGGAAAAACGATAGTTTATTTGGTCTCCAGTCCCTGCCCCAGTCCACTTAAGCATCCCATCAATAACCCGTCTATCCTCTTCGTCAGCATTAAACCCAAGGGTTTGGAAATCATGCAAAGCGCGAGATGGTTGTGAAATTGAAAAACTGTAGGTTTGTCTAATGGTATCTGCTAACGGATTATCAACTCTTGCTCCACTCTTGGGGGCGTATCGAACAAAGGATATAAAATCACGAGTCGCTGCAAGTCCTAATCCTGACACGACTGGATTTTTAGCGATATAGGTAAATTCATATATATGCGCCTGATCAAAAGCAGTACCAATAGGAAGTAAGCGAATTGTCTGTTCATCAGCAAAGTCCCAGCCCGCTAAAGGGACAACTATAGGCCTATCATCAAGACGTTCGCGAACAGTGAGTATTGCTCCTTCTTTACTTAAATTTTCTGCCGGATAAGTTAAGGTATAACTGTAAGTTTCTGGGTTATTAAAAGTAATGTATTCGTAAGAAGGGCCGGTAATATCTGAGCCATCTGAGTTCAAGGCAATCGGAACCGATATTGTAAGACCCATATTGTCCCTGGTAGCCCCAAAATCCCAACCGTTTCCAACTATCGTGAACCCCTGATCCATAATGAAACCATTACCACCATCTTCTGCACTGGTAGGATCATTACTAACAGACACCCCATTAAGCCTACCGACACGCATCTCTCCACGATTATTCATATCCAGGAAAAGCTTATGATTACTGCGGTTCATATCAATAGGTTTTAATATAAATATGTCCATTGAGTATTCAACCTTGCCGTTAGAGTTTCTTGGGGCAAGATCAATATCAGTAATAATGGAGTTATGTGGATCCTCCGGGTCTACCTCTCCATAAGCCCGTCCGTGTAATTTTTCATACTGCCCTACAGAACCAAAACTTCTACCATCAAAGGTCGGCGACTCTACTTTTGTGATTTCAATATTAACTATGGCGGCTTCACTGCCATAAGTCATAAAAAACATAATGGCTAATAGGCTAAAAAAACTACCTACACTTCGCATAAATGTATCCATAAAATACCACCTCTGAACATGACATAGCCCCTATCTCAACGCAGCAAGATGCTGCATTCTTATAATGACCATTTCAAATCTTCTAACGATGCGACATCCTGTAATGTTCTGGAAGTAAATCACCTCCAAAATCACCTCTTTTGCTTCTCCAAACAGTATGAACATGATTAGCGCCACCTTGTACGTTGTCATATTCAAAAACAAAGTCTGTGCCTTGTAGTCGATAATAATGTGGACCACCTCTTTCCCTACTGCCCATCCAAGCAAAGCTTAACTCATCAATTTGTATTGTTTTTAGATAAGCAGCAGAAATCTCAGGACGATAGGCAGTAACCACCTCATTAAGAATTCTTTGCACTATATGTCTCTGAGTACCACTGAGGTCTGCTACAGAAACACCTTCTGGCTGAAGTGTCTGGCGCCAGGTCTCCCAATCATCTCGAGCCTTAAAAATTGGAGTAGCAAGAATCTCCATAGGGGCATTATCGGAAAGAATAGCTACTTCACGGTCTTCCTCACTGAGTGACAAAATCAAGTCTCTACCCAGATCTTCTACAACGGAATGAGGACGAAACCCAGCTAAGGCTCCCCCACGTATTTCTGCAGGATCAGCACCAAAAAAGGTTGGTGTTACGCGAATACCACCAGCGGGAGACACCCATATATTAAGTGATACATGATGTCCCTCAAAACGCCAGCCCCAATGTTCCTCCATTGAGGGAGTTCCAAAAAATGTTAGCCAGTATTGCTCATTACCACGAGGTAAACCGATATTTTCCTGGACATTCAAAACCTCCTCTAACTGCATAATATGGATTACTTTTAGATAACCCATAGAAGTTAAAGCTGTATTTAATAAGTCATGGACCATCGTACGCTGAGAACTTGTCATTTCCCCTAAGGTTAACCCTACCCTTGGCCTTGGCCAGTAACTCCAGTCCAATCTAGCCTCATCCATTATCGATAAAGAAAGTAGATTCTCTCTAGAATATCCAACCATATTTTCCACGTTGTTAGTAACGCCATTGGTTCCAAGAAAAGAATTAAAAAAATCATCTCCTTGCTGAACCGTTCCAGTTCTTGTGCTTTCTAGAATTGCTGAAGCAACAGCCACCATCTCTTCATTAACCCTTATCTCTATAGAATCAAGAGGATTACCTTCCTGCGCAAAGGCTCCTTTTCCAATGAAGAGAAATATAAATCCTATCAATGCCGTTCTGAATATCATTTAACACTCTCCTATTTCAGGCATATGGGTCCACATAAAATACTGCAAAGATGTACTTACTAGCCTCAAAGGCAATTGGAGATCAGTTACCCTCACTCCTCAGAACCTGGTCTTAAAGTAATCTCACACTCATGAGCTCTAATTTCCACTTCCGGATCCCACCGCCAGACGAAGTATCTCTGCTCTTCTATGGGCTGAGTGAAATTCACAGGATCATTTGCCCAAAAGTCATACACTAACTCATTATCTATAAGGGTAAATTGCTCAATAATCTTCATTTCCTCGCTTTGAGGAATACCATACAAGGGGGGCAACTCAAATAATGGCCAACTAATATGCGTGGTAGTAATAATTAAAGTATCTCCATTCCAGTGACCCCGAGAATATCCTAATGGCGTGGACTCTATGTCGCCATCCAATTCATCTTCTTCCATATGAATAACTCTGGTCAGGTTAAAGTTTTCTGAATGCAACAAGATATCGTTGCCATGCTTTTCAAATTCTATAGGCCGAGAACCAGCCATAGTTATGACACGCGGCATACCAGGCAAATTACAATTAAGTACAGGATCATCATGGAAAAAATCATAATTCTGCCAAATAGCCCTTGCCTCAGAAGTGAGCGGTGGCTGCTCAATTAGCTCATAAGGGGTCGGGCCCATTCGAATCCAAACCCGGAAAATATCCTCTAGATCAGCTTCTATCTCTTCGCTTGCAGAAACTGTGGTACTTCCACCACCCATATATTGATCCGACCATCGTGGTTCACGGTTTCCAAAAATCATCTCAACACCATTACTTAATAAAGCATGGGCAATAGCCAAAAAGTTATCGCGCCGGGTCGATATTGGTCCCGCCACTTTAATCATATCCCCTACATTAATGTAACCGTTATCCAAACCACGCCTAGCTAGAGTTGCAACATCCCCAGCCTCAAGCTCCCACATTTCTTCAGAACCATCTGATGAAACTGTTCTAATATTGAAAGTAACATGAGGGTTTCTCCATGACACACGAACAACTTCCCCCTCAATTTCTCGAAAATCCCCTCCAGAAAATTCTGCTCTAGAGTGATGAGCCTGAAGACTTATTGGCAAAAAGAAAAACAATATAATGCTTGACCAAACTGCTCTCTTAACCTTATTACCTAGTAGTACTTGCAACTTTATACTCCACCTTTTTTATTAAGTTAGCCTATCCACAGATTAAAGTGGATTACTATTTCTTTATACTCATACAGTTAAAGCTAACTTTTTCAATAAAAAATAACCATTATTCCGTTTTCCATCATGCTATAACACCTGCCTTTACTGTCAGAGTGATATACCAAAAAATGTTACATATGCTCAATTTAAGGTTTGAAAACCATGCTTGCAATTAAATTACTCATAAAGAAGCTTATTGCTTTTTCTGCTTGCCTTATTTTTTTTAAGCCTGCAATTGCTCAAGATTCTTCGGGAATTGACTCCATTATTAATAATACTATTCAACCACTTACTGCACTTGTATCGAAACTTATTTTTTTCACTATACCTGTACTTGGCACACAACTACCTTTGGTTGTGCTTTGGTTAATTATTGGTGCTATCTTTTTTACGGGCTATTTTAATTTTATAAATGTTAGAGGCTTTAAACATTCCATCAGGTTAGTGCGCGGGGATTATTCAAACCCCTCTCATCCAGGCGAAGTTTCACATTTTCAGGCTCTTGCTACCGCTGTCTCAGGTACGGTTGGAGTCGGTAATATTGGTGGCGTAGCGGTAGCTATATCAATAGGCGGTCCTGGTGCTACTTTTTGGATGATACTAGCGGGATTACTTGGCATGTCCACAAAGTTTGTGGAATGCGCGTTAGGAACAATTTACCGAAGAGAACACTCAGATGGTAGTGTTTCTGGTGGCCCAATGTATTACCTAGAAAGAGGATTAAAAGAGAAAGGGTTAAAACGACTTGGTAGCTTCATGGCTAAATTTTATGCCATTGGAATTGTTATCAGCTGCCTAGGAATTGGAAACATGTTCCAGTCAAATCAGGCCTATGTACAGTTCGTAAATGTAACAGGCGGAACAAATGGTAGTTGGTTTCATGACAAAGGCTGGCTTTTTGGACTCATTATTGCCTTAGCTGTTGGCATAGTAATTATTGGCGGAATAAAAAGCATTGCACGTGTTACTGAAAAACTTGTTCCATTTATGGCGATTTTATATGTCCTATCTGCCCTCACAATAATAACCATAAACTATGAGGCTCTTCCATTTGCATTTCTAGCTATCTTCAATGGCGCATTCTCACCAGAAGCGCTATCGGGTAGTGCTTTAGGTGTAATGATTGTTGGCTTTCAGCGCGCCGTCTTTTCAAATGAGGCAGGCATAGGTTCTGCGGCAATAGCACACTCAGCCGTAAGAACAGCCGAACCCATAACAGAGGGTTATGTTGCTTTATTGGAACCATTTATAGATACAGTTGTGATATGCACTATCACTTCTTTGGTTATAACAACCACTCTCTATTACGATCCAAATTTTGTACAAGGACTTGGCGGAATAGAAATGACTTCTGCAGCCTTCGAACGCAATATTAGTTGGTCGCCATATGTAATTGCTGTTTCTGGAATCTTGTTTGCGTTTTCAACTATGGTTGCCTGGTCATATTATGGGCTCAAAGGATGGACGTATCTTGTCGGCAAATCTCAAACCGCAGACTTAGGGTTCAAAACAGTTTTCTGCTTATTTGTCATGATTGGCTGCTCGATTCAGTTGAGTGCTGTTCTTGATTTTTCAGATGCTTTAGTCTTTTTTATATGCATACCAAACATCCTTGGTCTATACATATTGGCTCCAACCTTAAAGAAAAAACTCAAAGACTATAATCACAGATTAACCACTGGAGAAATCAAAAATTATCGGGAATCTTCTATACCCGACTAATCCTTACCTTTTTTCTAATCTACTATTTAGTAATAAACAGTAGTTAGCCACGCTCCCTCGTCACCATATGTGCAGAATCAAAATCTAAGCAAGGCGGGTCCTCAAGGTAAGTAGCTGTACTGGGGTTTAGATTCAAAACTCGCGGATCCATTTTCCATGGCTCACTTAAAACTTCAGGATCATGCACCGTAACCTCATAAAGAAGCGTGTCATCTATACGAGTAAAGCGTTCCTCAACACGCATTTCATTAGTATGATACCAACCAGGCCACCCAAGCCAAGTGAGGTCATTGAAGCCTACAACATCAACAATAAGGGTATCTCCTTCCCAACGTCCGACAGAATCCCCCATGAAGGTTTGGTCTTGAGAATTCAATGGATCATGATCACGCCCATCAGTTGGTATAACACGCCAAGTATTACGTTGCTGATAAAGAAAAACGACATCTGATTCAGACTGTAAAATGCGGATTGGCGGTCCCATACGTGGTACGCCAGCTGGCATACAAATAAAAGTCATATCCTCCATGTTTCCATTGATATCCAAGTATTCAATATGATTCCAGAACTCCCCTTTATAGAGAGGTGGATTTGCGAAATAACGTCTGGTCATCCCATCATCTCGCTCACCATAAACGTTATTACCATGTCGATAGTTAGGTCTACGCCCAATAATACTAGCCGAAAGGCTCACACTACCTTCACTAACAGCTGCCTGATAATCAGCAAATGTATCAAAGTTGTATTCAGTGCCGTCAGGCTCAATTGCCATAACACTACCTCCACCACCACTACTACCCCATCGACCATTTAAATCAGGCCTATCATTGGCAGTTCGAGGAGTGGAGGAAGCATCAACTTCAGACATTTGTTCTTGGTCACTTACAGCAATATCAGAGGAGGAGGCAGAATCTTGGCCAGAAGAACAAGCTATAAAAGAAGTAGTAACACCAAGTGCACTAAAGATCATTAAGCTGTAACGCAAAAAAGACATGGTTATAGTTCTATTTTTCATTTCTTATGGATCTCAATATCCCAGTTATTAAATTCTAGTTAACGGTCATCCACATTGGATCATTCTTAACCCTCGGACTGGTATTGATGCCATAAATCAATCTTCCTGCCATCCGGAAGAATAAAAGAGACAATATACCCAAAATCTGACCCATCCTTTGCTAAAGCGATCGTAGCAGTGTAGGTCTCTCCTGTTACGAACACATCGCGGCCACTTATACCTACACGACGAAACGCACCAGGTCCTGACCCAGAGATATTCCAGGAGGTTACATCACCATTTTCATCCTCAACATCTAAAAACCAACGCACATGTGGGTTTATCCACATCACACGTCTCATCACACCAGTGATAGTAGCAAGCCTATCCTGATCAAACTGAGCCTGGATTGCATGATGCGCAGTTATTGGAGTTGCCGCTAAAAGAAAACCCAACATAGCACCCACCAAACTAACTAAGCGAAATTTATGATGCATCTCTTTGTTTCCTTTAGAAAATAAGAAAATTTAAAAAATAATAGCATGATCCTGATAACAAATTTACTCTGAGAATGCGGTTCCTGCCGCAGCAATGTTTGCCGGCAACGGCATAACCACATAAGGGTTATATGTATTGCTTAGACTTAGATTTAAATCCATAACCGTAGCCCCATCAACCGTTTGTATAATATGGCCTGGCAACAAAACATCTGCCTTATAGTCAGACTCATTCCAATCCTGATAGTCAGCATACGTCACCTCTACTAAGGTACCGTCAAACTCGGTTTCAACATGTACAAGCCGGTGACCAAATTCACGCCTAGTGCCGTTTGGCATCGTATGATAAAGAAACACTTCTGGATCAAATGTGGCTTGCACAATCGTGTCATCTAATGGAGCAGGCAAGGGAAAAGTAAGCACAGGATTTCCATCGCTATTAGAAGATGCGGTAGCTAATTCCCCAGCTTCAACAGCAGCCTTTACTAGGCCCTGTGGAACAAGCCATATCTGTAACAATCTTTCACGCAATGTCTCAGGCATAGACTCTGAGTTGCCGCCTGGCTCATCTTCATCCCAAGCATATCCTCCTGCCACAACTTGCACATAACGCTGTGGCTCGGCATCACTAACAACACAAGTGAAATCAACACGCATACCCGGTACCGGGAAAGGATGAACAATTTCAGGTATTGCATAGCGCAAACTAGCTCGATAACTATCCATGACACAAGTTTCACCCTCTATGACCCTAGTTCCTGAACCTGAATAAATCATGGTTATGACACGGTCCACTTCTCTAGGTGTTCGAAGTAACCCTAGCGTGTCTGCCGCCTCATAGAGAACAGACT
>Ga0114933_10001766_pt1 | contig 23541 bp, 21 predicted proteins | sample 4SBtaG_FD_89691 | JGI IMG/M metagenome (GOLD analysis project Ga0114933, IMG submission 89691) | Deep subsurface microbial communities from Kolumbo volcano to uncover new lineages of life (NeLLi) - 4SBTROV12_W25 metaG | ecosystem: Environmental > Aquatic > Marine > Volcanic | place: Kolumbo... | reverse complement strand
TCTTGATTATAAAAAAAAGTAAAAACTGGTTTATAACCAATTTTTATATGAGTTTTAATTGAAATCACATTCGTAGGTTTAAAAACTCCAGTTAAGAAGGAAATTTTTCTAGATTTACATTCATTTAGAATTTCATTAACTAATTTTTTACCTAATCCTTGTCCTCTGTATTTTTCATTGATTTCTATCCCATTTGAATTAAGCATACCACCAACAAAACATGCACCAACAATTTCTGAATTAATTTTTTCAATGGCTAAAAATTTTGAATTGAAACAATTATGTAAAAATAATTCTGAAAATTTAGAATTTTGTATTAAAGAATTTTTTGTGTCATCATTCATGTTAATTATCATAACAAAATAATTGTAAATCACAGGTATTTATTTATCAATATGAAATCATTATAGATTATAGCTTCAAAAGGTCTTTTGCAGAAGTGAACTTAAAGCATTCTAATAAATCTGAAAATTTTTCTTTGATGTTATTTTTTCCATAATAATAATGCCAACTATAATCATCAATTTTAGGCATTTTATCATCAAGATCTTTTGGATGAATGTAAAACATTGCAGGTTGTTTATCTTGATTGAATTTCTTTATTCCTTTTTTAATCAAAAAATTTGGAAAAAATCTAAAATAAAAACCACCAGCTATTGGAAGATTGTAATTTAATAATTTAAGTGTCAACGGTGGAATTTCAATAAATTTTTCATTATTATCATTTTTTGAAATATCGTTTAATGATGGATGATAAATCCTTCTAGGTGCTGAAGGTAAACCATACAAAGGAGTTTTTACTGGAAAAATACTAGAATCATATACAAAATATCTTTTTAAAATATCAAATACCCAAGAGTTGCTTTTATTAATAGAAAAAAACGGTGCACGAAATCCTAAAATTTTTTCTCCAGTGATATTTTCAATTGTAGATATTGATTCTTCTAAATCAGCAATTAACTCATCTTGATTTACTTTTCGTAGATCAATATGTGAAAATGTGTGAGTTCCAATTTCATGACCTTGATCGTGTATTTTCTTTATTAGATCAGGAAATTTTTTTGCAAAATATCCAACAACAAAAAATGTTGCTTTAACATCATATTTTTCAAACATTTCTAATATTGGAATGGTTGTCTCAACAATCCTACTTTTGTAATGTGGCCATTTATCAATCGGTAAATCACAGAAATAATCTTCTAAATCTACAGACATGATATTGAGAGTCATTGATAATCAACACTAAGTTTTGATTTGTTTTATTTCTGAAAAATTTTCTGAGTATGATTTTTTCAGTATTATATCAGTCCAGCGATAAATAAAACGATTATCACTTTTATAATTTGTAGACATTCCTATATCATCAAAAAATATTTTCTGCCATTCAACGTCATAAATTCCTGATGATAAAAATATACCAGCATGTGAATTAGGTATTTTATAATTATAAACAAATCCTTCATTTACATGATGATTTTGATTTTTTATCAATTTGTTAGGATAAAAATCACGAATAAAGAGGTACCCACCATCAGATAAGAGATTATCAATATTTGAAATTGATTGTAATAGAGTTTCACGAGAAACCCAACCAAAAACATCATCGATAATAATTAAATCAAAATAATTTTGAAAATTGGATTCATTGTTAATTTTATTGTCAGAAATTGTTCCATGTACAAATTCAATTGAATCACCATAAATTTTTTTTCCAAATTCTAATGCCTCATTTGAGGCATCTATGCAGATAACTTCGTCTATTTTTTCATTTTTTTTCAAATAATTTAGTAAATCTCCATAATTCCCACCATATTCCAATACTTTCTTAAATTGAATATTACATTGTTTTATCTCATCATAAATAATTTTTTTAGTTGGACGTATTTCAGGAACTTCTTTATCTTTAAAATTTCGTTGAAAGAAACTATCACCTTCAACATTCAAGTAATAATCATCCTGTTTAGAATTTTTCATAATATTTACCTATTTAGATTATTTACAGATTTGATTGTATTTAATATTACTTCAGGAATTACTCTATTGATATTTTCTGGGCCAAGATTAAATGCAGGAATAACGATATTGCTTCCAATAGACTTTGTAATTTTATTTTTTAATGAATTTGTTAAAAATTGTGAATTGTATTTTGAAACAAACCCACGAGTTTCTGAAATAAAACTAAAAGATTTTAATTGATTATCTTTCTTTACAAGTCCTAAATCATACAAACTTTTAAGCCAAATTATTTTCCAATTATTTTTGTTAAGAGTAAATTGGTTTTCGGGATAAGAATATTCTACTTGAATTAGAGTATTTTTATTTTTCATGATTTTACCAGGGAATGATATTCTATTGATTTTATGTTCTACACTACCTACTAAAATTTCATGAAATTTAGATAACACATCTTTTTCAAAAACAAAATTCCCAAAAATTATCTTTTGTGGAAGATCAGAATTTGTTACAACTGACTTGATTTTGAGTATTTTTGCAAGTAAAACAGGAGTGGTACACCAAAAAAAGAGATCCCCTTGAATTAATTCATTGTTTGCCTTTATGTTTAGAATATTATTGGTTTTTGAATCAGTTTTTATTTCTAAATTTTTTACATTTTTTTTAATTTTACAATATTTCATATCAATATCACTAATTATAGCATCTGTAAATCCTTGAAAACCACCACTTTTTGGATATAAAGCAAAATGATCCAAAGACATTCTTTTTCTATCATGGAAACGATCCCATTCAGAATCACGTGAAGTTATTTTCTGTTTTCTTGGAAAGAACCAGGGGTAAATAAATCCAAAAAAATCCTCTTCTTTTCCTCCATTTTCAATAGCCCATTTTATTGTGGGATACGATAAAGCAATTTCATCAAAAGCAAAATCAGTAAATTTTTTTCCATAAATTTTTGAAATATTTTTTCTGTTCAAATTATTTTTTATATTATCACCATCTGAGTTTATTTTAAAAAAATTTTGAAATTTTTTAGGCCATTTAGAAAATATTTCATTATATGGTAATAATGTATTTTTTAAGACAATTCCACGGTCAAGTTTGAATTTATAATATTGGTTTTTTAAAACTTTTTGAAAAAATTTTGTTGTAATTAATGATCTATTTTCATCTAACGCATGATAACCATAATCAAATATATTTCCTAGAGAATCCTTTGTAGATTTGTTTCCGCCTCCCAATGTACCACTTTTTTCAATAATTATAGAATCAATTCCAAGATGGGAACAGATGTTAGCAGATACCAAACCAGACAGTCCGCCTCCTATGATTACGATTGTTTTATTCAATATCCATATATGAAATAATACGTATTTATCTAAATTGTGATTTGACTAATTTGAAAATTATAAAGGAAATAGATTTTTTATCAAAGATTAAGAAAAAAGTGATTTTGTTATATTTTGTCTTCTTTTAGAGATTTTAAATAACCTTCATTTCTTTTGTAATTTGAATTAATTTTTAAAAATTCAGGGTTTTTTGAAAGGAGATCTAAAATATCATTTAATTCAAAATCATTTCTAGGAGACATCACAGAGTATATTTTTCGAATTAATTCTAAATCTTCTTTTTGATCAATTGTTAATCTAATATGGGATAAATCACTCTTATTTTCAAAATTAAAAATTTTAAACAATTCAGGATGTTTTTCAATATAAGGGGTCACGTGTTCTCTCTCAGAATTTAATTTTGCATTTAAAGATGTTTTTTCTAATGTTTCAAATGAAAAAATTTCAACGTCTAACCCATCAGGATATGTAGCTGGATGAATATTTGATACATAATTGTAATCATGTTTAAGAAAAAATTGTAACATTTCTTCAACAATACTAGGATCAATTAGAGGACAATCACTGGTAATTCGAATTATTGGATCTGCAGATATTTTTAATGCACATTGGTAATGTCGGTTTAACACATCTATTTCATCACCAGTGAATCCAAGAATACCTGCATTTTTGGCAATATCCAATAACACTTCATCAGATTGTTGATTAGTCGTAATTAACGCAATTTGTTCAACGGATTTTATTTTTTTAACACGATTAATTACATGCCAAATCATAGGTTTATTTTCAATATCGGACAATACTTTTCTTGGCAATCTACTAGAACCGGTTCTAGCTTGAATCATTACGGTAATTTTTTTTTCTGTCATATTTTAAATAGATAAAATATGGAGCAATTACTATACAAGATCATCCCATTTAATTATTGAATCTTTTTTAATTAATTTTTTTGCCTGTTTACTAATAGTTGAATCCCAAAACTTTGGTTCAATCCCTCCTTCTGGACGTTTAATAGATAAATTTTCTTCGGATAGTTTTTCTCCTTCTTGAATATCAATTTTTGCAGTAATTGATTTTCTAATTGCTTTTTTATTTGATAGTTCTGAATCTGTAGGCGCTTTTAATCCAGTGCCTTTCATTTGTGAAATTAATGATAATTGTGAGGTTAAATGTTTCAAATCTTTAGGTTCAATAGAAAATACATGATCTGGGCCGTCAAATTTTTTATCCAGAGTATAGTGTTTTTCGACTATACATGCACCAATTGAAACAGCAGCAAGATCTACTAAAGTAGATTCTCCATTATCAGAATAGCCTACAGGAAAACTAAATTTTTCCATTATAGATTTGATTGCATTTAAGTTGGTTTCTTCTGGTAATGCTGGATAATTTGCCACACAATGTAATAATGCAATTTGATTATTATCTTCTGAAAGACACCAATTAACAGCCTCTTCAATTTCTTTGATTGTTCCAATCCCAGTAGAAATAATCATAGGTTTTTTCATTTTTGCAATATGACGAATTAGTGGCATATTGTTTAGATCAGATGATGCAATTTTAAAACATGGAACATCAATCTGGTTTAAGAAATCAGCACTAGGTATGTCAAATGGTGCTGAAAAGAAAGTAAAATTTTTTTCTTTCGCATAATCGCTTAATTCTTTGAACTCATCAAATGATAATTCCACATTCTTAAAAAAATCAAAATATTCACTAGATTCTGTTAAAAATTCTTCAGATTTGTATGTTTGAAATTTTATTGCATCAGCACCAGATTCAATTGCTTGATCAATCATTTGTTTTGCGATAGATATATCTCCATTATGGTTTAATCCTGCTTCAGCAATAAAGAATGGTTTGTATTTTAAGCCTATTTTTCGATTATTAATAATTATTTCATGACTCATTTTTGTTTTTTCCATACTGCTGTCATCATAGTACCGGGAAATGGTGGTGAAACTTTAATTTTATTATTCTTATTTTGATGAGATAGTATAATTGCTTTTTTCATTTCATTAAAATCATTTTTTGGATTGGCATAAGGAGTTTCTTCATACTGATAATGCTCACTAACAAGTTCAAAATCTAATTTTTTTAATATTTTTGATAATTGTTTAACGGTAAAGAAATGAAGATGTAACGGAGGTACAAATTGGTTCCATTTTTCTCTAAATACATCAAAAGCAAACGAATCACCTACAGGAGTAGCAGTGATATACAAATATCCACCAATTTTAGTTATTTGTGCACATTTTTTAAGAATACTTAATGGATCAGAAAAATGTTCAATAACACCACGCATCATTACTAAATCAAATTTTTGAGAAAAATTCAATTCTGTGAGGTCACCAACTTTGACATCTATTCCTAATTTTCTTGCATGATCGGCAGGACTCTGTTCAATTTCAACACCAAATTTTTTCCAATTTTTTGAATTAAAAGTAGAAAGAAAATGTCCTCCAGAACACCCTACATCTAGAATTTTACCTTTATTCAAAAAATTTAAAATAAAATCTCTATCAATAAGATAAGCTTGTTCTCTTTGTTTCCAAAGTTTTTGTTTGTCTTGCCTTATGATGTAATACCCTTGATAAAATTTTTCTACATCAGCATTTGAAGGACGAGGGTTTATTGAAATCATTCCACAGTTAGTACATTTTCTTGCAACAAAAGAATCTTTTTTAGCCCAAATAGAAAAAATTTTTTTATTACAAATTATACAAGAAGAAAGTTTTTTAGTAATTTTAGAATGATTTTTTAATTTATGCAATGAGTTAAATGAAAAGAAATGTAGTTAATTACTTTTTGTGTGATATATTAATACGTCACCAAGCAGTCCAACCGCCATCAACAATAAGATTTGCTCCAGTCATATATGAAGAAGCATTAGAAGCTAAAAAAAGAATTGAGCCTGAATAATCATCTTTCTTTGCCATTCGTCCCACCATAGTTTTGTAAGAGTAATTTTTCATAAAAGAAGAATCCTGATTATTTTTAACACCACCCAATGAAAGAGTGTTAACTCTAATTCCTTTATTATGCCAATATGATGCAAGATATCTAGTTAAATTTAGTATTCCACTTTTTGTAACAGCATATGCAGGAGAAGAATTTAATTTACTTTTACCGTAAATTCTTTGATCTGCGCCTGTGAGACCATAAATTGAACTAATATTTATGATATTTCCATATTTTTGTTTAACCATAATTTTTCCTACTTCCTGGCAGCTTAAAAAAACACCAGTAAGATTTACAGAAATTACTTTATTCCAAACTGAAAGGGGAAAATTTTCAAATTCCACGGAACGTTCCTTTGGACCTTCAGGAAATATTGCATTATTTATTAGAACATCAATTTTAGAGTAATTTTTAATAATTTTTTTTACCATTTGATTGATTGATTGTTTTTTAGTAATGTCTACTTTAACAGATAAAGGATTTACATCAAATTTTTTTCGTAATGTAGATTCTATTTTTTTGCATTCGTGAAAATTTAAATCAGCAAGAACGACATTTGCATTTGCTTCACTCAATAATTCAGAATATTGCTTTCCCAATAGACCAGATGCACCAATTAAAAGTACAACCTTATCTTTAAGATCAAATAAATTTTTTGATTTCATTGAAAAATATTATTTATAGATGAATATATCTATTCAGTATCAATTTTAGTTAAAGATATTTTATAACGATGTCCTTTGTAATTGAAAAAACAAGGATACCTTTCATTGTCAGCAATTCTTAAGAGATTAAATTGTTCAGAAATTGATTTAGTAACATCAATTTGACTATCTGCAGGAACTCTACGTGGAAAATGAGACTCATCTACTTCTTCTTGAACGATTTTATTAACTGAATTCATATTTTTAATAGCAAAATCCATTAAATTTAGTTTAATTGGGAAAATCTGTTCATTTATTTCATCAGATAATTCATGTCCATCAAGTTTAACAATCTCTTTTTTCCAGATGTCTCCAGAATCAACTTTATCTACAGCATCCAATAATGTAATTACAATTGAATTTAAGCCAGATAGTATTTGCCATTGAATAGGAGACCATCCTTTACCATGGGGTAAATCACTTTCATGAATCACCAAGGTATGTTTGAATCTACTTCTTATGTCAATTTTAATAATTTCCAAACAGGAAATTAAAAATAATAAATCACCAGATTTAACGTCTGAACTATTATTTACAATTGAAATATTATGATCATTTGAATTAGATGATTTCCATTTTTCTAAGTATGGTATAATTTTGTGATTTTTCTCAGTACATAAAATAGTAATATCCATACAAAAATAATACCACTTGAGTATAAATAGTGATTATTTGATAGAGTAAGAAATTTTAGAAAAGGTTGAAATAAAAATAAAATAAGTTTTTGTGTTGAGAATACTTTTTAGGACTTCTGGGGGGTCTGTTCCAAATAAAGAATTAGGTACAGGACACATTTTTAGAACAATTAATCTTTCAAGGCAATTCAAAGGTCAACAAAAATTTTTTCTAGTGGAAGATTATGGAGGAGTAAAAAAGATTCTTAAAGAAAATAAAATATCTAATATTAAATTTCTTAATCCAAATATTTCAGTAAAAGATGATTATGAAACTACAATGAAAATCATCAATGAGAAAAAAATTGATTTGGTAATTGTTGATAAAATTTATACTTCAAAGAACTATTTGCAAAAATTAAAAAATAAAATTTTTACTATTTATGTTGCAGATCAATTTGAATATGAATATCCGGTAAATATGGTAGTAAATGGATTTATTGGTTTAAAGAATAGCATAAAAAAAAATAGATATAATTCTAAATGTTTAATTGGACCATCATTTCAAATTTTATCAAGTAAATATGAAAAAAAAATGAAAAAGAAGAAAAATAATGATCTTTTGGTTACATTTGGAGGTTATGATGCAAAAAATTTACTTGGTAAATTATGTGATGTTTTACCATATTTTTTAGAAGATTTAAAAATCAAGATTATTTTAGGGCCAATAACAAAAAAACCTCAATGTTTAAGTGAAATTGAAAATTTGTATAAAGAAAAATTAAAAATAATTAATTTTTCTAATGATCTAAGAAAAGAAATACTTGAATCAAAAATAGGATTGTGTTCAGGTGGTATTACAACATATGAATTTGCTAGTTCAAAAGTTCCATTTGCAATAATCAGTCAATATAAACATCAAAAAATTACAGCATCAGAATGGAAAAAACATGGTTTCGGAATAGATTTGGGTCAAAATGATAAAGAACTACCAACAAGAATTAAAAAATTTTTAGAAGATATTTTAGATGAAAAAATTAATTTGAAAAGGAATAAAATTTCTATCGATGGTCACGGTGCAAAAAAAGTAAAAAATGAAATTTTAAAAACCTTCAAAGAATACAGTAAAAAAAAAATTGTTAAACTGTAGAAAATTTAGTATTTTTAAAGAAATTTTTCCACCAATTACTATTATTCAAATACCAAGAAATTGTTGAAGTAATCCCTTGATCAAATTTAATTTTTGATTTAAAACCAATATCTTTTTGCAAAAATTTTGATTTTATGGCATATCGTTTATCTTGACCTAATCGATCAGGAACAAATTTAATTAAATCTTCAGACTTATTCATGGATTTTAAGATTTTTTTTACAAGTGATAAGTTGGTGCATTCATAATTTCCCGGGATATTATAGACTAAATGAGAAGTATTTGCTTGAAGGATTTTCATTATAGCTTTACAATGATCTGAGACATGAATCCACTGCCTCACGGCTTTGCCATCACCATGTATGGGAATAGGAATATCATGTAATGTATGTAAGATAACTTTTGGAATTAATTTTTCAGGATATTGATGGGATCCATAATTATTTGCACACCTTGTTATGGTTGCATCTAGATCATATGTTCTAACATATGATTTCACTAGCATTTCTGCAGCAGCTTTAGTAGCGGCATATGGATTAGAAGGGGATAATGGATCGTCTTCAAAAAACGATCCTTTTAGAATATCACCAAAAACTTCATCCGTGGAAATTTGTATTAATTTTACTTGTTTATTTTTTCTAAGTTCTTCTAAAATGGTATGAACGCCTAATACATTTGATTTTAAAAAAGATGTAGAATCATCAATACTTCTATCAACATGAGATTCTGCAGCAAAGTTTACTACACAATCAACTCTATTGATTAGTTTCTTGATTAAAGATTTGTTACAAATGTTACCTTTAACAAATTTGTAGTTATTAGATTGAATATTTTGTAAATTTTTTGGATTTGATCCAATCAACATAGCATCCAAGTTAATTATATTAATTTTTTTTGTAGAATTTAAACACATGTGAATAAAATTACTTCCAATAAATCCAGATCCTCCAGTAACTAAAAGTTTCATTTCTGTAATTTGAGAAGATTATCTATTACATAATCTTGTTGACTATGAGTAATTTTTGGATATAATGGTAAAGAAAGACATTCATTAAATGCATTTAAAGAATTTGGGAATTGATTATTTTTTTGTGTAGAATTTTTAAAAAATGAAAACATATGGAGAGGTTTGTAATGTACAGTCGTATGTATACCCTTTTTGAATAATTTTTTATGAATTAGATTTCGTGAAATACCAAATTCAGGTTTAATTCTTATTACATAGAGATGATAAACATGATTTTTTACATTAAATATATTAGGAATTTCAATACCACGTGTATTTTTTAATTTTTGTGAATAATATTTGGCAGCATTTTTTCTCATTGAATTCATTGTTTTTAATCGTTTTAATTGAGATATTCCTAATGTTGCTCTAATTTCATCCAATCTAAAATTAAAACCAGGAATTTCAACATCATATTCCCAAGGTACATCTGTTTTGTTTCTTTGAAGTAATGTTCTAGATAAACCATGATTTCTTAAACTTTGTAATTTTTTTGCGGTTACTTTGGAATTAGTAATAATCATTCCACCTTCAATTGTAGTAATATTTTTTGTAGGATAAAAGCTAAAACAACCAGTATTACCAAAAGTCCCAACATGTTTCTTGTCAAAATAAGTTCCTATAGAATGTGCACAATCTTCAATAACTTTTAGATTATGTTTTTTTGCAATTTGTGTTATTTTTTTCATATTACATGAAAGACCAGCAAAATGTACTGGAATTATTGCCTTTGTTTTTTTTGTAATATTTTTTTGAATTAAATCAGGTGATATATTTAGAGAGGAATCTATATCTACCAAAATAGGTTTTGCTCCACTTAGAACGACAGCATTTGATGTAGCTATAAATGTCATATCAGGAATAATTACTTCATCACCTTTTCCTATCCCCAATGCAACTAATGATAGATGTAGTGCTTCAGTACCATTTGAAACACCAATTGCAAATTTGCTTTTTGTGAGTTTTGAAAATTGTGATTCAAATTTACGCAGTATTGGACCGTCAGTAAGTTGGGGTGATTTTAGCGCTGAAGAAATCGAATTTAGATCATCATTAGAAATCCATGGAATGAAAAGAGGAATCTTCATTATTACTCAAATAATGAATGATGTATCATGATAAAAATGATACAATTTTTAACTACTCAAAATTTTTGATTTTTATGAATACTGCAGTAATTACAACTGGAGGTTTAGGCACAAGAATGCTGACTTTTACTAAAAGTAATCCAAAAACAATGTTACCAGTATATACAAAATCAAAGGATGCCTCATTAACACCTATGTTCAAACCTTTGATAGAGTATATTTTTGAAAATTTGTATGATTGTGGATTTAGGAGATTTTGTTTTATTGTTGGTGCTAAAACAAAATCATCAATAATTAATCATATGGAACCTGATGCAAAATTTATCAAATTATTACAAAGTAGAAATCTGCCAGAAGATAAACGCTTCATTAATTCGCTTTTAAAATTATATACTAAAATAAAGAGTTGTGATATCAAATGGATTACACAAGATACGCCTAGTGGATTTGGAGATGCATTACTTGGCGCAAAAAATTTTGTTAAAAATGAAACTTTTTTGTTACATGCAGGTGATACATATTTTCCAAACTATCAATTCTTAAAAAAATTTATTTCAATGCATGAAAATTCTGAAAATGTTTCTGGAAGCATATTAGTAAAAAAAATGAATAAATTAAAGGGATATGGTATTGCTCAAACAAAAAAACAAAAAAGTGAAAATATTGTAATTAATTTAGAAGAAAAACCTAAAAAACCAAAAAGCAATCAGGCAATGCTTCCACTATATGTCTTTAAATCAGAAATTTTTACTGCATTAAAAAACACCGATATAGGATACAATAAAGAACTTCAAGTAACTGATGCAATTATGACCTTGGTAAATAACCAAAAGAAAATTTTAAGTTATAATTATGGAGCTAGTAAATGGTTTGATATTGGACGTCCAAGTCATTACTTTAATGCTTTAACATATTCCTATAAACAGAGTTTAATTAAGAAAAGATAGGCCTAAATAATTAATATTTAATTTATAATTTATGTCTCCAAAAATTTCTATTTCTAATGATTTTAAACAGCGAGCAAAAAAGGTAATCCCACACCAAACTGGGACATTTAGTAGATCAGCCTCGCATTTTGTAGAAGGGGTATATCCATCATATATTGAATCTGCAAATGGTTCACATTTTACAGATGTTGACGGGAATGAATTTATTGATTATTTGTGTGGCTTAGGACCAATAACATTAGGATATAATTACAAGCCAGTAAATGATGCAATTTCTGAACAATTAAACAAAGGAATTCTATTTTCACTACCTCATAGAATTGAAGTAGAAGCATCTGAATTATTTTGTCAAACCATTCCTAATGCTGATAAAGTAAAATTTGAAAAAACAGGATCTAACGCTGTAACAGGTGCTGTTAGAGCTGCTAGAGCAATAACAAAACGAGATATTATAGTATATTGTGGAGGTGGAGGGGTTTGGCATGATTGGCAAGCTGCAATGGTAAGTAGAGATGGAGGAGTTCCAAAATTCAATGCAGAACTAATAAAAATTTTTGAGTATAATGATATTGAAGGGCTTGAACAAATTTTTGAAGATTATCCAAATCAAATTGCTGCAATTGTAATGGAACCAACTTCATTTGAAAAACCAGAAAATGGGTTTTTACAAAAAGTTAGGAAAATATCTAATACAAATGGAGCATTATTAATTTTAGATGAAGTAATTACAGGATTTAGATTCGATCTTAAAGGAGGTCAAAAATATTTTGATGTGAAGGGGGATTTAGTATGTTTTGGAAAAGGAATGGGGAATGGACTACCTATTTCAGCAATATCGGGTCCTGATGAATTTATGAAAATATTTGACGAATTATGGGTATCTTCAACCAACAATAGTGAAGCATTATCATTGGCAGGAACAGTTGCTGTAATCAATGAAATGAAAGAGAACGATACAATTTCACAATGTTGGAAGATAGGTAAAAAAATGTTTGAGGGGTGGAATAAAATTACAGAAGAAAATCATTTGAATTCAAAAATTTCAGGCTATTCAGTAAGAATGAACATGCAATGTTTTGATTCAAAAAATAACCCATCTCCAGAATTAAAGGCACTTATTTTACAAGAAATGATAAAAAATGGAATTTTTATGTCTCCTAGTTGGGTTGCGATATCATATTCACATACAAAAGAAGATATTGTAAAATCACTAGAAACATTAGATATCATATGTAAAAAAATTCAAAATCAGGTTAAAAATGAAAATTATGGTAAATCAATAGAAGGAAAAATGCCAACTACTGTTTGGACCATGAAAATTCCACCAACAAAAAAAATAAAAAAATAACCAAATTTTATAAATCGATCTGTATTATTTTCCAAAGCATTAAGATTGGACCACTTGCTTGAATTCGTTTTCCAGTATCTAATGTCATAGTATAAGTTCCCATATGATCAATTGTAGATTTAGGGATATCTATGTCAATTTCAAAATTATATGATTTGACAGATTTTGCACCCAATTCATAAAGGAATTTCTTAAATTTAGGATAGCTGTAAATATTATAAAATTGATTAAAACCATTTTTAGCTTTTTCTTTTTTAAATTCTCTAACCTTAATTTCAAAATCAATGTCACCATCATAAAATAAAGAGCTGAGGAAAATGTGTTTTTTTGTTACAGCAAAAAGAGATTTCATACATTCATCATAATATGGAAGCCAGGAAATAGTTTTCCAGTTAATGGTAACATCAAATTCTTTAGGATATTTCTTAGGGATATTATAAAGATCATCAACTTCAAATGAAACATTTTTTTTATCTGAACATAATTTTTTTGCTTCATCAATTAAAAAAGAAGTTTGATCAATTCCAAAAAATTGAGAATTAGGACTTAATGAACTAAAAAAATAATCAAGATGTCCTATTCCACAACATGCATCTAAAATTTTATAATTATTATTTTGAATGATAGGAGAAATTAAATCTTCAAGTTTTTGATCTAATTCTTGTTTTGTATCAACATATTTTTTCATAGAATTGATGAAAAAATCTTTATCATGTTCATCTGGAAAATATTCATAATTTCTACTCACGACTAAAAATCATTAATGAATATTAATAAAGGTTAGAAATTTTTTGAGACATATTGATGTCTCTTAATAATTATACATTATAGGTAGGGATAAAACCATACAACAAATTTATCATTATAGATATGAGAATTATTAAAAAATCATCTGGTAAAAATATCAACTCTCATCAAGTATTTTTAAAGATGATTAGAGGGAACTAGATATGAATGAAAACCAATCTTCAGGGACTAAAGGAATTTCTACAATAATCACGAAATATTCAATATTTTTAATGTTAATCATTAGTGTTGGTTTTGGAATTAGACTTTATTTTTTTCCATATGATGTGCCACTTACAGCAGACGCATTATACTATTTTTGGTATAGTTCTGATATATACCAAATTGGAGGACTACCTGGGGATTGGAGTCCAGGAAACAATGGTTGGCCAATTTTAGTAGGTGTATTTTTTTCGATAATCAATACTGAAGATATTTTTGCGTTGATGCAAGCTCAAAGATTACTATCATTAGTAATATCTATGGCAATAACAATTCCAGTATATTTTTTATGCAAAAGATTTGTATCAAAAAAATTTGCATTGGTTGGAGTAGCTCTAATTGTATTTGACCCAAGATTAATGATTAATTCATTTCTAGGAATAACTGATCCATTATTTTTGTTATTAATTACATCTAGTCTTACAGTATTTCTTTATTCAGATAAAAAAACGGTATACATAGCATTTGTATTAACAGCTTTGGCTACTCTTGTCAGATCAGAAGGGTTAGCAATATTTTTAGTCTTATCAATATTATTTTTCATTAAATTTAGAAATGAAAATTATAAAGTTATATTCAAATATTTATTAATTTTATTGATATTTGGATTAGTTCTGTTACCTGCAAGCATATACAGAATCGAAGTAACTGGAAATGATTATCTTTTCCAAAGAGGATTAACTCATGTAGATAGAATTACATCAAACATTTCTTCAGATAATAATTATGGCAACAATATTGGTGCAGGACTTGAATTATTTGGAAAATATTTGATATGGGTTCTTTTTCCAAGTTTCATAATTTTCATACCATTTGGAATTTATCTGATTTTTAGAAAAATTACTTTTGATAAATTAGCCATAATTCTTTCCTTAGGACTTTTAGCTCTTCCTGCATTGTATGGATATACACTTTCTGCACTAGATACAAGATATCTCTATGTGTTATTTCCCATGTTTTCAGTTTTAGCAGTTTTACCAATAGAAAAATATGGGTCAAAATTTTCAAAACCAAATCTACTAGTGATTATAATTATTTCATTATTAGTTATTTCATCATTAGTAGTTTATGATTATTTAAAAATAGATTATGAACATGAAAAGGAATCATTTGGAATTATGAAAGATATTTCAAATTTTGCATCTGGGATAAACGAATTTTTTATTGAATCTAGATATGTCCCAACAATTTATACAATTCATCAATGGCCAACTACTTACAAAAACATAGATTTTAAAACGTCTGTAATCAAATATGAAGAAAATAATTCTTTATTAAAATTCATTCAAAATTCAAAAGAGAAAGGTCTATCACACATAGTTGTAGATAATAAAGAGAAACGTCCAAAATTTATACAGGAGATTTTTGTGGAAGAGAAAAAATTCAATTTTCTAGAAAAAGTGTATGATTCAAAAGATGAAGGTTATAGTTATCATGTTAAAGTTTTCAAAATAGATTTTGATTTATTTAGTTATAAACATGATAAATAAAAAATATTTTTATAAAATCTATTCCCAATTGAATTCCATATTCAATAAAGTGGATAATTTTGAATTATGAGGGGCAAATAATTTGTTTAGTTGTTCTCTAGTTGATTTTTTCATCACATTATATTTTCCAGAATTAAGTGAATCTATTTTTCCAGGATCAAAAGAAGGCAAACCAAGGAATTCATATGCGTTAATTAATGTATTTGATGAAAGATCTTCTGTTTTGCAAACAAAGAATTGTTCTTTAGGAAAAAACTTAAACCATTCAGAAAGTTGTTCAGCATATTTTCCCAAATTTAGATAATTATATCTCTCAAAAAAAACAACATCATAATCATTATTGGATAATAAATTTTTATTCTCTTGATTTAATTTTTTTTCTCTATGAAAAATTGCATCTTCAAAGGATAAAGATTCAGTTCCATTCCTTACATTATGATTATAATGAGAAAATGCTCTATCAATGGGATTTCTTAAAACTGCAATGAGTTTAACTTTTGGAATTAATTCAAAGACACGTTTGGGAGCTAAAGGATGAAAGAGGTATTGAGGGGTAGCCTCACCAGTTAAATAAGAAATTCCATTTTTTTTCATTTCATCTTTTTTTGGAAAATTTGATCTGTACCAAGCGTTTGAGCCATAGTAATAATCAAAATAATGAACCTCTTTAATTGATGCAGGAATCACATTTGGGTGATTGATAATATATTGATGGAAAGTAGTAGATCCTGCTTTCATAGCACCAAGTACTAAGAAATCAGGTAATACTCTAGAATTTGAAGTGAATAATCTTGAAAATCCAACATTTGAAATTGAATAAGGGTTGATTTGAGGGTGTCTTAGTAACCAATTTCTAAGTTTTTTTCGTATCGCCACAAGTAAAATTAAAAATTTCTTCTAATGAAGTTTTCTAAAAATACTTGGAATATGATACCAAATAAAAAATGAATATTGTGTCACAGTAAAATTTAGCTAAAATTAAGTTCTTTTTATCAATTAGTTTTAATGAATATAGATTGAGAAGATAAAGAAGTGAAATGGGCAATATAAAAAACAAAATTTTGGACATATCTTCAGTTGGACTTACCGATATGGTTGGAACTGCAACTGTAGCAATTTTTTGGTTTTATATGGCATCAGAACTTGGACCAGAAAATTATGGGGAAATAACATATCTTATTTCAATAGCTTCATTGGTTTCCGGATTAGCACTTTTTGGATCAAATCATACAATTTGGATAATGACCGCTAAAAAAGTAGATATCGAAGCTACAGTTTTTCTTATTACAACAATCACTACTTTAATTGGAGCATTAGTGATTTTCATTTTATTTTTGAATATAGGAGTAAGTTTAGTGATTTTAGCATATGCTTTACTGTCATTAGCAATTCCAGGTTTTTTAGGACGTAAACTTTACAAAACTTATTCAAAATATATTTTAACTCAAAAAATTCTCATGGTAATTTTTGGCATTGGAATGTATTATGTTATTGGTGAATTTGGAATTTTAATTGGAATAGCAGCATCCTATACTCACATGATTTATCCACTAATAAAAAATGCAAGAAAATCTCAAATAAATTTCAAATTATTAAAAGAGAGAAAAGAATTCATTTTAAATAATTTATCACTAAGTATAAGCAGAACAGTCTATGGATCTTTGGATAAATTAATTATTGCACCTTTATTAGGTTATACGATTCTTGGGAATTATTCTTTAGGATTACAATTTTTTTCCATTATTAGTTTACTGCCTGGTACTGCAGTAAAATATTTGATAGCACAGGATGCATCTGGCATTGCAAATAAAAAATTAAAAAAAATTATGGTTATTGCTTCAGTAATTATGGCAATTTTGGGCATCACAGTTGCACCAACTGTATTGTCATACATATTTCCAAAATTTTCAGAGGCTGAGGAGATAATAATGATTATTAGTTTGGCAGTAATCCCAATGACAATTCAATCAACCCATTTCATGCCAAAATTATGGGCACAAGAAAGAAATCGTTTAATATTTTATCATGCAATAGTAATCGTTATTGTTCAAGTAGTTGCAATTTTGTATTTAGGTTCATTATATGGTGCTACAGGGGTGGCAATTGCTTTTGTAATAAGCAGCACTGCTGGCTGTGTATTCATTGCTATTCTTGACAAAATTACAGAAGAAAACACAAATGATAAAGAGAAAAATCAATAGAAATTCTATGCAGGATTAATTCCCAATGCATCATATTCAACACCAGATATTTCTTTTAACTTATCATTGATAATACGTCTAGTATCAATGATTAATTTACGTTTCATAAATTGAATTTCTTTTTTTGAGATTTTTTTGAAATGATGATCAGAATTCATAACAATAGCACAATCAGAATTCTTTAAACAATCAGAGATTGAATTACAATAAATGATATCGTCACCAAATAATTTTTGAGTGTTATTTATTGCTAATACATCAAACACTTTGATCGTGGCATTTTTTTTCAAAAGATCTTGAATTAATTTAATAGAACGTGATTCACGAATATCTTCAGAATTTTCTTTAAATGATAATCCAAGAATTGAAATAGTTTTTCCAGAGAATTTTTTAAGCCTATTTTTTAATGTGCAAATAATTTGATCTAGTTGATGTTCATTAACATTTTTTACGCTACTAAGAAGAGTAGAGGATACCTCAAAGGATTTGTATACATTGATGAAAGATGTCAAATCTTTTGGTAGACAAGAACCACCAAATCCAGGACCAGCTTTTAAGAAATATGGTCCAATTCGAGGATCTAATCCAATAGCTTTTGCAATATCATCAACATTAGCACCTGGAATTTTTTCACATAGATTTGAAATTGAATTAATGAAGCTAATTTTGGTTGCCAAAAATGCATTGTTACTATATTTTATTAATTCTGCTGTTGAAAAATTTGTAAAAATCCTTGGAATTTTTTTAGAGTAAAGTTGTGAATAAAAATTCTTAATTTTATTTTTTGATATAGATTCTTTAGTTCCCATTACTAAAATGTGAGGATCAAATTGATCATCAATTGCAGAACCTTCACGTAAAAATTCTGGATTTACAACAAAATAGTAGTCAGTTCCTAACAACTTTTTATTATTTTTTGATAAAATGTCAACCAGTTGCTGAGATGTGTTTGGCGAAATAGTACTTTTGATAATTATTAATGGTTTTTTGGAAGTATGTTTCAAAAGTTTTCCAATTTGAGAAATTACATTTTTGACATATGTTAAATTAATTGTAGATTTTTTATTTGGAGTTGGAACACAAATGTAAATTACATCTAATTTGTTAAATATTAAATCTAATGAATCAATAAATTGTAGATTTTTTGTCTGTAGACATTTTTGTAAATAATTATTTAATTTTGGTTCAAAAAATGTAGATTTACCACTCTGAAGAATAGAAAGTTTTTCCTTATTATTTTCTACACCAAAAACATGAATTTTTTTAGAAGCTAAAAAAACAGATAAACTCAATCCTACAAAACCTTGACCAATAACAGCTACATTCATACTGTTTTTAGAAGATCAAGGGAATTTAAAAGATGAGTTTTTTCTTCAACAGTATTTTCTAAGGAATGAAGAAATTTATGGTTGATTTTCAATTATTTTTTCAATTTGAATAGATGCATCAACACAATTACCTATTTTTCCAGAAAAAATGGATATAACATTATCTGAAATTTTTCGAACAAGGGTAGGCCTAGCATCAGTATCTTCAATTTTAGGTAAAACAGTTCTAACAGTAAACATTGAACCTATGTGAGATGCTTTTTCAAACAGTGGGAAAAAATTTGAGCCAGTTTCTTGAAATTTCTTAAAATTTGTAATTGCAGGATTTTTAACTATTCCCTTATCTAAAATAGATTCAAAATCTGCAGGAATTTCCGGGAATTTTCCAACATTCGTATGATGTATAGCATGAACAACATTTCCCAATACAAATTGATTGGAATAACCAAAGGGATCTACACACATGAATGGTCCATCCATGATAACTATACTTTTTTTATTCATTGTAGAAGGAAGTGTAACAATAGGTTTTTCACAAATTTCAAATTGAAAATCTTGAATGAAATCTGGGAAATTTTTCAATAGAAAATTTGTATTAGCATATGTTGAAACAATCACCATATCATACGAGTCAAGAATTTCTTCAGTCACAAATTTATTCAAAAAAACATTCACTTTTTTAGATTTTAGTTTTTGCCAACATATTTTTTTCAAAATATTTGGATCAAACAGACATTCTTTAGCTTTAATTGTCAATGAAACATTTGAATTATTTATCACATTAAGATTAATTTCTTCAAAATCTAAATTTATTTCTCTACAAAAAGTCAAATATTCTTCTCTAGAAGTTAAGCTGTCATTTTTTGATATACAGTAATAATGTTCAAATTGATCAATTATGGCTTCAGCATATTCATTTTTGAATAATATTTCAGATTGTAATGATGAAAGAGCTGTTTCCTTACTTCTAGGATAGTGGTATCCACGATGTAATCTATACTGATTTATTCCAGATGCACTTTGTAAAATATCAGAATTTTTTTCGTATAAATCAACATTGTGATTATTTGAAAGTCTAATAGCAGTAGTTACACCAAAAATTCCCCCACCAATAACTGCAATTTTCATCTCTTAACCCGTTAAGAAACCATACATAAAGTTTTTAAAACTTCTAAGGAGGTTTTTGCATTAGTTAATTTTTTTGGATTAATCATTGATGCTTGGATAAACTCTTTTGATTCATTTTCAAGTGCAGTTTGTTTTGATTCAAATATTAGTTTAAATTGATTATTTCGTTTTGAAAATTTGTATAATAATTCATCTTGCCAAAGATAACAATTTTTGTTAGTGATTATTGTAAGTGATTTTTGTTTAGTATTAGAAATTCTATTAATATGAAAATGACATTTAATTTTTTTAGAAAAAATAACATTAACATCAATTATATCAGATTTTGAAATAAATTTTTGAGAATTCTCAATAATAATTTTTTTAGGGATTCCAACTAATTCATTAATTATACAAATTTCGTGATAAAGTAAATTCAAAATAATTTCCTCATTAAAAGTACCTGTTTTTAACCAAATTCCAGATACTGATTGAATTTTTTCATTGATTAACAGCCTTTTTAATTTAAAAAATATGGGGTGATACAAAAATACATTTCCAACAAACAAGCATAGATTATTCTTTTTGGCAATTTCAACGAGTGTTTTTGATTCAGCTAGATTTTTGGATAAAGGTTTTTCTACAAACACATGTTTGTGATTTATGAGAGATTTTTTAACAATTTCCTTGTGAGTCTTGATAGGAGTTGCAATTATTATTGCATCAATATTTTCATCGGTTAATATCTGATTGATATGATTTGCAATTTTTATTTTTGGGAAATTTTTCTTTAACCATTGAAGATTTTGTGCATTTCCAAGAGTATAGCAATATTTTATTTTATTTTTTTTATTAAATGTAATTAATAATTTCTTACCCCAAATTCCTAAACCAATAATAGCTAAATTCAACTTAACTTTTGATAATTTACTAATACTTATAGATGGTGCTAAAAAAATATTCCAATTTTAAACATGAAATAATTGCATAATGATGAGAAACTAAGAAATATTCAATACATAAAATTAATTTATGAAAGTTGCACTAATTTCAGCTTTTTTAGATGATGGATATGAACATGATTTAGATGATGATTTTATGGAAAAAGTTGTATGTCAAGAAGATCATTTTTACCACAGGATCGCACATGCTCTGAAAATGAAAAACCATGAGCCAACAGTGTTTTATATTTCAGTTGAAAAAGAAATGAAAAAATTTAAGCATAAATATGGTCATCAGATCATTCGAATTCCAGCAAAGAAAATCCCATTTATTCATGAACCGTTGGTTTACTCTCCTGAATTAATAAAAAAAATAGAAAATAATTTTGACATATGTCATTTAGTTTCAGGATATTATGTAATGTACAAAGTTCCGGACATGTTTGATTATATTGTAAATAAATTACATGGAAAAATGCCCATTATTGCACGATGGGCAGGTGGAAACCATAAATGGTTATTCCCCCTAAGAAAAATAATTAAAAAAAGATCTCTAAAAAAATGTGATAGAATAATCTGTGCTGGGAAAGATGAAATTTCTGTTTTAAAAAATGTATTCAAAATTCATGAATCAAAAATTGAATATATGGTAAATCCTCATGATTTGAATTTGTTTAAAAAAAGAAGCAAGATTGATGCCTGCAACATGCTTAACATAGATCAAAATACAGATTATTTTCTATATGTAGGAAGATTAACAATTAATAAAGGACTGGAGAATTTACTTGAAATTTTTAATGAATTGCAAGTTATCTATCCAAAAATAAAATTAGTGTTAATTGGTGATGGTCCATTTAAAGAAAAAATTGAAAAATTTAAAATGGAAAATAAATTACAAGAAAAAATTATTTTAAAAGGTAGACTTTCACATAATGAAATTGCCAATTATTATAATGCAGGTTCAATTTTATTTCATATAGGAATTTCAGGCGGTCTACCGAATGTAATTGTTGAAGGTGTGTCTTCAGGTATTCCTATAATTGCAAGTCATAACAATGCAAATATTGATTTTGTAAACGAAAAATTGGGTACAGGATTAATCATTGAACCTGGTGATACTGATCAATTAAAAAAATCAATCATAAAAATAATGAATAATACAAATAATCATACGAATGAAATTCCAGAAATGATTAAAGAATTTTCATATGAACGATTTGGAGAAAAAATAGAGGATTTATTTAAAAAATGCTTGAACGATTAAATACATTCTATATCAGTAAATGTAGGAAATGAAACAAAAAACTGCTTTAATTACAGGTATTACAGGGCAAGATGGAGCATATTTAGCCAAATTTCTACTAGAAAAAAAGTATAAAGTTTTTGGAACATATAGAAGACTATCAACTCCAAACTTTTGGAGATTAAAATATCTAAATATTGAAAATGATATTTCATATTTATCAGCAGATTTATTCGATCTTTCATCAATGCTTGAGGCAATCAAAACTTCGCAGCCTGATGAAATTTACCATTTAGCAGCACAAAGTTATGTTGGCGCATCATTTGAGCAACCAATTACGAGTGGAGAATATACAGGAATAGCAGTAACAAAAATGCTTGAAGCAATTCGAATTATCGATCCAAAAATAAAATTTTATCAAGCATCATCCAGTGAAATGTTTGGAAATATTGGTATGGAGCAAAATCTGAAAACTCCATTTCAACCTGAGAGTCCATATGCAGCAGCAAAATTGTATGGTTATTGGATGACAAAAATCTACAAGAATGCCTATGGAATGTTTGCTACAAATGGTATTCTGTTTAACCATGAATCTCCATTACGAGGATTAGAATTTGTAACAAGAAAAATTACCAATGGTGTTGCTAGAATTAAAATTGGTTTAGACAAGAAACTTGTATTAGGGAATTTAGAAAGTAAGAGAGACTGGGGCTATGCCCCAGATTATGTAGAAGGGATGTGGAAAATTCTTCAACAAAAAGAGCCTGAGGATTTTATTTTGGCAACAGATGAAACACATACAGTAAAAGAATTTGCAAGAATAGCTTTCGAAATGGTTGATTTGGATTGGAAAAAATTTGTAAAAACAGATAAAAAATTATATCGACTTGTCGATGTTAATACATTAAAAGGGGATTATTCAAAAGCATATAAAAAAATGCGATGGAAGCCAAAAACAAAATTTAAAGAATTAGTAAGAATAATGGTAATGGAAGATTTAGATCGTTGGCAAAAATGGAAATCAGGTGAAAGTTTTCCATGGGATGCAAGTAATTATACAAATGAAAATAAAATGTTATTTAGAAGATATAATAAAATTT
>Ga0114933_10001765_pt1 | contig 23544 bp, 13 predicted proteins | sample 4SBtaG_FD_89691 | JGI IMG/M metagenome (GOLD analysis project Ga0114933, IMG submission 89691) | Deep subsurface microbial communities from Kolumbo volcano to uncover new lineages of life (NeLLi) - 4SBTROV12_W25 metaG | ecosystem: Environmental > Aquatic > Marine > Volcanic | place: Kolumbo... | reverse complement strand
GGCTACAAGGTGAGATTTATTATTGGACTATTGCTCGGGCGGTTAGCTCAGCTGGCTAGAGCGCCACGTTGACATCGTGGAGGTCGTTGGTTCAAGTCCAATACCGCCCACTCAATAACCCTCTGTAGTCGCATTACCTGCTTGACTACAGAGGGTTTTTTTGTGGCACAATAGCGGTCAACTACTTAGCAACTTAGGAAATCGCCATATGCATCTGTGTGCACGTTTAGGAGTCGTTCTGTCTTTGGTGCTTAGTAGCATCGCTAGTGATGCACATGCTGAACAAGATGAACCATGGAAACTGATTTATGCCAATCTTGAGCCAGATCGGTTGGAGCAATCTTCAGACGCCAACATTCAACCGCTTTTAAATGGCCCCGGAGCGCATCTGCGGGTAATAGTATCGCATGTCGGCTCGGATGCCGATCATGTGAGTGATGTTTTAATCAATGGTGTATCGCTAAATGAAACCTTATTAAAAGGTCGTTCGCACCCACAAGTGCAGCAGTTCCCTTTCTACAAACAACACAGTATCGAGTTTGTGGACGGGGGTGCTCCCAAACCCCTTGTAGATGCCGGACGACCACTTTGGTGTCGCATTCTGCCATCCGGCACCCGGGAATCCAGATGGACGGAAGTCGTTGTTCGAATGCGTACCTGGGCCGACCAGAGAATTAATGTTCAATTGGTCATGGGCAGTGGTTTCAAAATGAGCGTTCCAGTGCGAACCGATGACAGCCAGTCGCCTAAGCTGCTAACTCAATTCACACATATCGGATTAGCCACTTTCAACCGGCAACTAAACCAGCTATATGTTTATGTCCTGACACCACAGGCATCCGTTTCCAATCCTGTTTCGATTAAGACTGTTCGTCTCGACGAACAAGATGTAACAGCGAGTTGCCAGTCGCTGAAGGGCTACAGCACCACAGGCGTCGTACCCTTTACGGTCAATTTGAAAGCCGGATGGAAAAAAGGCAGCTTTCATCTACTCGATTGCACACTGAGTACGGGAGAACGGCGGGTGTGCAGTGTGCGTGCATTCAACGGATTCTCAACGGCAATGTTCGGCGCTAATTTTGGCGGTCCACGCCCATTTATTGAAAAGGGTTTTGAAGAGTTTTATCAACACTATATCGATTCATGGATCGCACCCGGCGGGACGGATGCCTGGCGACAGATCTGCGAAGATTGGTGGCAACAGATGGCTGGTGAGCTTGGTATCCGACTTCAGCCAAACCATCACCATGCAGGGCAGACCAGCGACGAAGTCCGTGAATTAGCAACGTCCGATAAGCAGACGTTTGCTTATTGGCTGTTTGATGAGCCGGATATCAATGACTATGGTGACGGCGCAGCCCATGGTATTCCATTAACGCTGCGTCTCGGCATCCATGCCCAGCGATTAGTCGAGTTGTCAGAGACGCTTCGATCAGCAGATCCAGAACATCCGACTACTTTCGTAGTCGACAGCACCTTTCGGCCTCAAAACTATCCAACCTATGGCCAGGTTGGGGATTTGATGCAAGCAGATATTTACTATGCTCTGGCAGCCACCGCGAAATTTACTCCCTGGGATCCTTTGCCGTTTATGTATGGCAGCTCCCGAAGTGCACGAGATGCCTTTATGCCCAAACCAATGCATATCGTCGTTAGTGCCAGCCCTGACGGAGGAGCACGACCGCCAACGCCTGAAGAAGAACGCATATCGGTCTATGCGTCTATTGCTGCCGGTGCTAATGGCATTTGTTACTACTGGTATAACGCCAATAAGGAAGCCGGTTGTCAGTGGGTCGTTGATACTTGGGCGGAAATTGCAGTGCTTAATCGCCAAATGCAGCTGCTCGCACCATGGATTGGCGTAGGATTTCCAGTGCACCTTCCAACTAAGTCGGATGAGCAACTATGGGTAAAAACGATTGCTGCGGGTACAGACTCTATTCTCGTCATTGTGGTGAACCAACAGTACATAGCGTCGCCAGAAGGATTTTCGGGAACACCCATAGATGACGCATCAGTTCATCTTGAGATACCGGAGGGATTCAAGGTGACATCCGCGGTTGCGATTGAAGATGCCGGCCCTACATCAATAAAAGCAGCGCAAGACACCACAGGTGTCACACTTAGGCTCGGAAGTATCGATGTTGGAAAGCTGATCTTGCTCAGCCGCAAGGCAGGAAATCTAAAGCAGTTGAAGATGCGTTGGCAAGATCTTGAGCGATAATCGGTCGTGGGTAGTGCTATAGAGTAAGAACCGACCGGTTATTCAACTTTGGTAAACATCAGCAAACGCATTTCCATGGCCTGACTACCTGGGATTTCTGGTGCATCAAGTGTGAGTACACCGCTGCCCTTTTTGAGGTCCATCGTTCCCAATGTCATCGATTTAAAGTAGCGAATATCACCCTCTACTCTTTTGACGCGATCCTGTGCAGTTCCAATGAATGGCGGATCGTGCGATTTCTTTACGCGAGCACTCAGCGATTCGTCGTTCAGGGTAAGCCGAATCGTCGCTCCGACATCAGGCTTAGGGCACGCGTAATAAACTTCCACTGCGTATTTTCCGGAATGAGCTACTTCGACATCCCAGGTAATCTTCTCGTCGGTCGATGTCCAGTTAAAGAAGTAGCTGCAATTTGGAAAGCGATTGGAACGTTTAATCTCGCCGTGTGGGATGGCATCTCGAGCAGGCATTTGAGTATACGTGTAATCTTCATGGCCAATAAGAAACGGGCGGTCGAACTGGTCATACCCATCAACGACGTCACTGCGAAAAGCTTCCACGCGTCTCTTGAGATCAGCTGTAACATCTGGCAAGTCCTTTGACACATCCACCCGTTGTCCCGGATCTTTCGTCATGTCGTAGAGCCGTCCCTGATGGTCCAGACGATGGGTTGGAGTGCGTGCACTTATCCTTCCTCGCCAATGCGATAGGATTACTCGATTAATAGGCACATCGACCCTGCCAAGCAGCCATTGAGCAAGACTCGAGCCGTCGAGCTTTTCCTCATTGGTCAAAGGAACACGACACATCTCTGCCAAAGTTGGTAGCAGATCCATTACGCTGCTTAATTGTTTGACTTCCAAACCGGATTCGATCTTGCCCGGCCACTTCACAAAAAGAGGTGATCGCACACCACCCTCATCGGTAGAGCCCTTTCGGCCACGCATGTCGTCATTCCATCGTGTGCCGTTGGGGCCGTTATCGCAAAAGTAGACAACGATGGTGTTATCCGCTACGCCGAGGTCATCAAGTTTCTTAAGCAGGCGGCCGACGTTCCAGTCGATGTTTTCGCACATCGCCAGGGCTGCACGTATGTGAGGGAGATTTTCTTTTTCAGGCTCCCTGTTATGCATCTCCAGTTCTTTGTCTTTGAATTTGTCCCACCAACGATCTGGTACCTGCATCGGAGAATGCGGGGTGTTATATGGCAGATAAGCAAAGAATGGCTCGCCACTCTTGCTGGTGACCGATTCTTCGATGAATTCCATGGCCTTGTTTGTGAAGTCATCAATCACAAATCCATCACCACGTACGATTTTTCCGTTGTGCTCTAACATGGGACTGTAGTAATTTGCCCAGTGCCCGCTGCAGAACCCGTAGTACTCATCAAATCCCCGACCGTTGGGATGGTAGGGGTACTGCATACCGTTGTGCCACTTACCGAATGCTGCGGTTCGATATCCGGCACTCTTGAACATGTCACCGATTGTGACCTCACCAAGATTCATGCGTTCACCACCCGCAGAAGTACTGAACACACCGCTGCGAGCATGATGTCTACCAGTTAGGAATTCAGCACGCGTCGGGGAACATACTGGGCAGACATAAAAACGATCAAATCGTGCTCCATCTCTTGCCAGTTGATCGATGTTCGGCGTTTGGAGATTGGTATTCCCATTAATGCTCAAATCGCCCCAACCTTGATCATCCGTGAGGATGACGACGACGTTGGGTCTCTCTGCTGCCTGAGAAACAGACGACGCAATGATCAGCATGCAGAGTGCCTGGATAACCCTCTTCATTTGTGAATTCTCTCAATACGTCGACTTATGGTTTTAGCTGCCAATTCTCGTCAAAGAAATTCGCATCTTTTGGAATCCCTGGAAATCGATAGATAGAATCATTCGGTTCGGGCTTCGTAGCAAAGTCGACTATGGCGTAGTCCGGAATCATGGATACCTGACGAGCGTTATTTAGATAAGCGTATTCCCGATAAGTGAACCCGCTATTGATAACGATGTATCTTTTGGGATTTAGTGGATTGGGATAGATCATGATTGGAGCATGCGTCTTGGAATCAAATGTCTTGTCGGCAAATCCAACGGACTCGGCAGTCCAGGTCAGTGGCAGGTCCTTAAGCAACTTGCGAATAAATCCATTTGATCCCGGGTCGCCCCACAAAATCAAATTGTGATCCAACAGGTCCTGGCCGGTCACTTCAATGTCTTTTTTGACTCTCGCATGACCACGGAAGTGCTGTCTCCAGTGGGCAATTGCATGCTCTTGTTCTCGTGTAGCCCACTCACTAACAGCATCATTTAATGGCACACCCGTGGGTAATACCATCATGAAACTATCCATAAATGCATCGTCAACCGGACCTTGTAGATTATGAGTTTTTGCAAATCCCGTAACGGGTTTTGCACCCATCGCCCATTTGCCATTCTCGGATCGGTGGATGGTCACCTTAAAGGATAGATCACTTTCCGGTGCATCACATTGAATGACTTGTGGTTCACCGCCAATTTCGGCGATTGCAATGATGACTTCATATTGAGGATGCAGCATTGAAGTGCCCGATGGCATATTCACTGTCAACTGATCGACGTTCTTGCATTCGATTAAGATGCGATTTGAGTCGCGAACTCTGGCAGAAACGCGAGCACGCTCCCAGTGTTGCTGCATGCGATCAATCGTCATCCAGAGCATCCGGTTGTACTTAAGCGTGTAGGTCACCAGATTTACTTCGGTTGCACTGCGTGGATCTTCCCGGCCGGTCTTTGCAAGTCCGTCCATACGAAAGGCAATTTCCTTTTTTGCATCGGGGTGAATGCTGTGTCCCGTCTTGGGCCCGATCAAATGCAGGAGATTTAAGTTGATCTTTGCCATGGCGGCTTCCATGACATCGGCGGCTTGTTTTTGAATGTCATTCTCACCGCTGTAAGCAACCGTTGGGCAGTGAATCAGATTGATTGCCCAATCATCGCAGTCGTACATGTGCCATAACTTTTCCTCCCACCAATAAGGTTTGAGAGTCTCTTTTTGGAAGAAGTCTAAGAACTCGGGTGTTTCCGAGAATCCCGCTCCGGGATTCGCAGCAAACCACTGATCAGAATAGTGCACGGCGAACTGCCAGCAGGCTGCACCACCCATCGAAAACCCACGGACGCTAATTCGGTCGTCATCAATGGAATATTGCTGCTGCACATGCTGCATCGCTTCAACAACATCAACTTCGCCAGCAAACTTAAAGGCGTTGCTGTAACGACCATATGGATGCAGAACAATGCCGTCTCTTAGCTGATACTGCCCGGCATTTTTTGCTCGCTGATCAATGAAATTAGTCTCACTTAATGTCTCTCCACGACCATGAAACCAGATATCCAGGCGGGTCGGTGTTCCGTTGTATCCAACTGGTATGACCAAGCCATAGGGTTGGGCGGAACCATCCAGTTTTGATCGGTACCCACGAACAATCAGTCCGGTGGCCTGTGTCCACGGAGCTTCATTCTTTAGAAGAGATTCAGCACGTGACTTGCCTTCCTCTAATAACGCCAACGCTTTTTTGATGTCATTCGGGTTGAAGAATTCATTATGTTCCAGATTATCCTTCACACCACGATGATATATCTCGACATCCGGTATCAACGACTTCGCGTGATCTGTTCCGTTGGCTTGGATTTGATCGAGCATCTGACCAAGTTTTTCGATCCCATCTCGCAGTTGAGCAGCCTGCTCTTCCGGAACTTCAACTCCGGGCCTTGGTATCTGCCGCACTTCCTCCGGGTTATTGTCGCCTTCTCCATCAGCAAAGAGGAAAGGTGTAGATAGAAGAAGAAAAAGCAGTGCAATACAGGTTGGAATTCTATTTGGTGTCACACAAAGCTCCTCAAGGTAAATCGCGACTTGATCGCTGTAACAACGATACGGTCTGGAAATCATTGCCGCTTGAATTCGGACGCTATCCTACCAAAGAATAGAACCACTGAGGGGCAGGTAGAAGGATGTGGTTAGTAGGTTTTGATTGGATCAAGTAAGTCCTGTGGATTAAACGCCGTGTCGCTAGACTCCAACCACTTTTGATAGTCGTCCTTGAGTTCTGAATCAGCGTCTTCCGTTGGCGCATATTCTATCATCATGTCCGTGATCAACTCGGGGCTAATCCCCTTAGCACGCCACCAATTGCAATTTGTAAAATCAGCATCAAACAGGAAAGCTCCATCAAAGTTCGCACCGAGCAAATTGGTGTTTGTGAAAATAGCGGCTTCAGCATTACAGAATGACAGATCAGCATTCTCGAGATTGGCACCGCTGAAATCAGCCATCAATAAATGTGTTTCTGCCAGATTGGCTCCGCTGAAATTCGCATCGACTGCAACCACTTGTTCCAGCGATGCACTGGTCATTACAGCATCCGTAAACATGGCATTGGTGAGAACGGACCGCAGTAGTTTTGCATTGGAAAGGTCCGCATTGGAAAAGTCAGCATTCTGAAACTGTACGGTGACCAGTGAAGATCTTGTCAGCACGGCATTGGAGAAATCGGCGCTGGCAACATTGGCTTCATCCAGCTTAATCCAATGCAGGTATTTGCTGCTGAAATCCAAGCCGTGCAAATCGAGGCCATCGAGCTTTGGCCCAAGCCATTCTCGATGGTCATTATCCAATAGCAATAAAAATGCTTTCTTACGATCAGCTTCATTGGCATCGTCATGGCAGACCAACCAAAATGCATCCAGCATGGGGTTGCCTTGACGGCTGATTGTCATGCGTGTGCAGTATCCAATCACAAAGACCAGCAGAACTATCGCAATTAACTTCTGCCCGGATGCACCGCTTTTAGATGGTGTTTCATTTGTTGGATTGGACTGCACGTGTCGAGCGGCCTTCTTGTAGACTCTAGTAGTAGGTCAGCACGTTTACTCTCGTGCTTTCACAGCAATGTTTTAACGTTCACAAAAGCCTGATACCACACCAAGTTGCATGACCAAAGAGCATAAATCCCGCTCCCGCTGGTGGTTTCCACTGGCTGCTGTGATTCTGAGCACGCTGCCGTTTGTGGTTTTGGAAGGTGTATTTGCATTATTTGGTGTTGGTGATCAGGGTACGACGATTGATCCACTGGCAGGTTTTGACGGCGCGAGACCCCTCTTTGAAGAAAGTGCAGGCGGCAAATATGTGACGGCACTAAACCATGCCTTGTACTTTGGAGAGCAGCAATTTGATTCGGAAAAGGATCCCAACGACGTACGTATCTTTTGCCTTGGTGGGTCAACCGTGCGAGGCCGTCCGTATGCCGTTGACACTTCGTTTTGCAAGTGGACAGAGCTGGAGCTCAATTCCCGTGATCCAAAACACTCCTATCAAATTGTCAATTGTGGCGGACTATCTTATGCGAGCTATCGGCTGACTTACATTGCGAGGGAAGTACTGCAGTACAAACCCGATGTACTAGTGGTAGCAACCGGACATAACGAGTTTCTTGAAGATAGATCGTTCGTCGGTGTGAAGGAACGGGCAGACTCTGCGTTAACCTCGTGGTTTTTGTCGTTGCGTACGGTGTCACTTGTACGCAGCTTGTTTGGGAAAGGCGATGTCGAACAACAGCGACAACTACATGCAAACAAGATTCCATCTGAGATAGATGTAAGGCTGGATGAAAACAGTGGATACGCATCATATCACTGGGATGAACAATGGAGAGAGCAAGTACAAAACCAATACATCGAATCACTGCAGACGATTGCGGACATATGTAAAGAATCGGGTGTACCACTTGTGCTGGTTCGCCTCGGTAGCAACGTCCGAGACTGCCCACCCTTTAAGTCGGAACTGCGAGCGGATGTTAGCGATAAAGATGCGGCGACGTTTGACAGGTTGATGCATGAAGCTCAAGGCCAGACAGATAATCCGGAGGCGGCGCTTGTGATTTACCGTCAGCTGATGGAAATCGATAGTAATCATGCACTACTGAATTATCGAATCGCACGATGTTATGACCGTCTTGGTGATCTTGAATCAGCCGGTATGTATTACCTGGAGGCCAAGGAACTGGATGTTTGCCCATTAAGAATCCTCCATTCAATGGATGAACAGCTTCAGGTTTTCGCCGCGGAACAGGATATTCCGTTAGTTGAGGCAGGTGAAGCAATTCGGGAATTGACGTCCGAAGGAATGCCCGGAGATGATTTCTACAGTGACCATGTACACCCGACGATTCGGGGGCATCAGGTGATCGGACAAGAGTTGGCAGCCTCAATTGCAGATTTAAAAGACATTGATTTGAACAGCACCTGGTCGTCGATCGACCGCGTGCACCACTATCAATCCTACCTGGACTCTTTACCAAAGGCATATCTCTCCAACGGTCGCCGCAGGGTGCAATGGCTGGAGAATTGGGCCCGCCGTGACCGCATGATCCTGGACGTAACACCATACGACATACGTACACGAGTAAATGCTGGCTGGAAGGAGTTGGGGTTTGGTGACTTAGAAGCTGCTCAGAAACAGTATCGCGATGCACTTAATCAAGGAGAGGGCGCTGCTCTTGAGATCTTAAACTTTGCGCACCATCTGGCCGCCTCGGGACGGTTAGCGACGGCTAAACAGATGCTCGAATGGCTGCATCAGGAAATTGAGCATCCTGATATGGAACCGCCGGTCCAATTGGCAAAGATGATTAATTCCAAGCTAATGGGTGAGGAGGCAATGGCGATTCTGATATACGACGATTACTTTGGTCGTTCAGAATACTCCGATGAATACACGAGCCAGTGGTTGAAATTGTATCCCGCGTGTTGGACGGAGTTAGCGGCAACCTTGAGTGAGTGAGAGTAAAACCTCAATCACTTTGTCCAGTCGGTAATGACGTCAGCGTCGACTTTGCCCCAGTAAATACGGACATCACGCAGTCGGCCTTTAAAGAAATTAGGGTTTTGGTAGTTACCAACAAATGACCCGCTATCTGCACCGACGCTAAGGCCATCTGCAGGTCGTGCACCTACGAATTGAACTTTCTTGGGGGCATCGGTTGCTTCACCATTCACAAGCAATTCACCGTTACCCTCTGCATCAACCCGTACGGCTACATGAGTCCACTTGTCGATGGGAATTTGCGGCCCACGCAGTTGCCTGATCTGGCCTTCCTGACGAACAACATAAAGCAGCTGTCCGTTGGCAAGTAACAAAGCATATCCCTGAGATACACCACCTTGCGCGATGATCACACCTCGCTTAGTGGTGGGTTTGATCCAACCACCCACCAACATTGGCTTGTACGATGGGTCATTCTGTTCACTGGAAGGAGCTGAGAACGCAGGCTGGCTACCGTCTAACTCAATCGCCTTACCTTCATCATCCAGGATGGTGCCGTTGTAATTCCCTTTACCAAAGTCGAATTGCTGAACCAGTTGCGTCTTAACTTTCTTGGTGCGCATTAAGTCAAAGTTAATGACAGTCCCGTCGTCACCGTATTGCTCCTGCAACTTTGCTAACTCCGCTTCCATATCCTTCTTGATCTCTTGATACGCTGGATCGTCATAGACGCTGTTGAGCTCATTAGGATCTTTCTGTAGATCGAATAATTCCCACTCTTCGTTTTCATAAAAATGGATTAGCTTGTAACGGTCAGTTCTGACACCGTAATGCTTTGCGACCGAGTGAGCACCGGGGAATTCGTAGTAGTGGTAGTAGACGCTCTTACGCCAGTTTGATGGCCGTTTGCCTTGAAGTACCTCCACTAGGCTAAGTCCCTGCATGTCGTCGGGAATGTCTGCACCAGCGATATCGAGAAATGTCTCAGCGAAATCCAGATTCATGGACATGTCCATACTTACGCTGCCCGGCTTTACAACGCCTGGCCATTTAACCATCAGGGGCGTACGGAAGGATTCTTCATACATCCAGCGTTTGTCGTACCACCCATGGTCGCCGAGATACCAGCCTTGATCGGAGGTATAGATGACGATGGTGTTTTCATCGAGACCGGATTCCTCCAGATAATCAAGCACACGGCCAACGTTCTCATCAACTGAGTCGATGCAGCGTATGTAATCCTTCACGTACCGCTGGTACTTCCATCGAATCAGGTCGTCACCTTCCAGATTCAGGTTTTTGAATTCTTCATTCTTTTTGGCGTATGCTTCATTCCAGACTTTAGTTTGTTCTTCGGTCAGCCCACGTGGTGGTGCAATCTTCAGATCATATTCGGTCAGATGTTCCTTGACGGTCATCGCCTGATTTCGTGCGGCACTTGTCCGACCTTTATAGTCGTCGAACAAAGTTGCGGGCTCCGAAATAGTCACTTCGTCGTACTTGTTCAGATGCTTGGGGCCGGGCTGCCAGTTTCGATGTGGTGCCTTGTGCTGATACATCAAGAAGAAGGGCTTCTCCGAATCTCGTTCCTCTTTGAGCCACTTCAATGTTTCATCAGTGATGATGTCCGTTGTGTAGCCAACGTGATTGACGATTCCTCTTGGTGTTTTCATGGCAGGGTTGTAGTACGGTCCCTGTCCCTGGAGAACGTGATAGTAGTCGAATCCAACGGGCGTGGAGCGGAGATGCCACTTCCCAATTACAGCTGTCTGATAGCCCGCCGCCTGCAGGAGCTTTGAAGCGGTTTGTTGATTGCCGTTAAACGTATTGCCATTTCGTACGAATCCGTTCAGGTGGCTGTACTTTCCGGTTAGCACAACGGCACGCGATGGACCGCAGATTGAATTGGTTACAAAGCACCGATCAAAACGCATGCCCTCATTGGCGATGCGATCCAAGTTTGGTGTCTTGTTGACCTGACTGCCATAGGCGCTGATTGCCTGGTACGCGTGGTCATCGGAAAAGATGAAGAGGATATTTGGCCGGTTGTCTTTGGCCAGTAATCCGCTAGCGATGGTCAATGTGAATAAGAGACTAAATGAAAAGAGTTTCGATCTGTTACTCATTTGTTTCTTCTGCTTTTTCCCCAGCGACGACGTTGATTGTGACATTGGTAATGTTGCTTGAGATTTTCACTTCCGGTTTTAGATCTGAATCGGATTGAGCAACGAGTTGAATATTTTCCAATTTCTTGGGAGGGGCGTTTTCCGGGAATCGTACTTCGAGTTTGAATTCCGTTTGATCGGCCGGAACCTCAACAACAGGTGCCGGATATTCGCCCGGAAGACCACGCAGGGTTACTTGTACAGGCTTGGTAAACCCTTCCGATCGCGTGATGGTGCCACTGAGCATACCAGTTTCTCCCACGCCGGCTTTCGCCTCGAGGGTTGCCTCACTAGTAAGTTTCATTGAGAGAGCGTCTGCGGGGTTTAATGTAAATGCCGTTGTGGACGCTGTCGCCACGACCGATTTTTCATCAGCACTAAGTAGCTCTGCGACGACCACAAACGACCAGTTGCGCACCCCTAAATCAGCAGGCACCCATACGTTGACAGTGTGCTCGTTGATGTTTGCTTCGATGACGCTATTCTCGGCCAAACGCAACGCCCGGTCCGGATCGTCGACCTGTACATCCTTGTTGTTTTGCTTGACTGTTTTTTTCGGCATCGCTTGAGATGTGCGTGAGGTGAACCGGATTTTTCCCGCCGTGCCTTCCGTACGACTGACCTTCACGGCTACCGGGATAAACGTGCCTTTGAACCCGTTTAATTGGTCCGTTGCCTGTGCCAACTGTGCCTGAATTGGAATGTGTGTCGTTGCTGAGATACCAATCCTTTGACGCACCCATGGTTGTGCACGAAATTGCGGGTTGTCTCCAATGACTGCCACTGCCCTGACATTCGTGTTTTCCGCTGCACTTGTTCCGATAATTTGAAATGTTGAATTCACATCGCAGTCGGCAGGTGCGGTTAGAGTCAGTACACCATTTGAGTCTCCGGCAGGAATCTGCGATCCGCTTAACGAAACCGCTTCCGGCAATCCAGTGACCGAAAGATCGATGGGGCCGTTGTACCCCTGACGAGCGACGCCAATTTCAATGGTCTGCGATCCACCTGCTGGAATCTGGAGTCGATCAGCCTTTGCGGTAAGTGCGAAACTCCCGGCCGAGATATCTTCAATGTTGATGCGATAGACATTGATCGGACCACCATTCTTTGTGCGATCTTCCATGCGAACAGTGATGAATGTAGCATCCCCGGGTACCGTTACATCTAGTCCGGGATCAGGCAATGCGCCTCGGTCGTCATTTGTACCCAGATTTTGACCTTTTTCTGCGATGACAGTTATGATTCCGTCGACGGGTGCTCCGGCACGTTGTGAATATGTATCCAGCCGGAGTTTCGATCCCGGCTTTACCGCAACCTTGAATTCATCCACTTCGCCTCGTGCTGAGAGTATGCCGTTGATTGCCAGAGGTGCTGTGCCAGCATCCTGAATCCCGTCGTCATCCGTTTCTACGTATTCCGGATTAGCAGATGTATGAATAAGCGGTCGCGAACCTGATAAAGAACTCTCACTTGGTAGATTCAAACCGTCCTGTCCGACGAGTGTGCCGTTTGCGTCCGCGTTTCCATCGTTACTGCTAGACAGAAAACGCAAAGATGTTGTTTGTCCCTGTTGGACGCCCATTGGATAGACCAGGTCGACAAATTGAAAGCTACCAATTTTCAGGCGATACGTTCCCGGGTTAGGCCCCTTATAGAGAACATCATGCATTTCAACTTTGTATTCGCCATCCTCGGGTAGTACGGCTGTGATTCGAGCATCGCCGCGTAGTGCCGGAGTCGCTGCACTAAATGCGATCTGGCGTCCGGTAGGATCCAGCAATCGAAGTACCGGCCGGATGCTGGAACCAAGTCGCTGGCCTTCAACTTCGACGACGACTGACTGATCTTTGCTGCCGGTGAATGATGTACGTAAGATGGCACCACCAGCAAGATTTCCCTGAAGTGCAACCGGGGTCGACTCAACTCGTTCAGCAAAGGGGATGGTTGGCAGGGTGTCGACGCTCACCGCCAGCGCGTTTGAAATACCACGCTCATTTTTCACTCTCAGTGAATGGATTCCTGGCGAAGCATTTGCAGCTAGAACGACTTCGAATTGTACCGAGTTATCTGCAGCACCATCGAGGGTCTTCTGTGTCAGGATCGGCGTCGACGAAACCAGAACGGGTGATGGTAATAATTCCGATCCTGAAACGGTAATAGTCACTTTGCCACCAACCTGCAGTGCCGGCACGCTGAGGCTACTGATTGTGGGTGCCGCGAAAGTAACGGTTGCAGTTGCAAGAAATGCGATGATGAGATTCGAGCATTTAAATGCTGTACGGATCATAAAGATTACCTGTCAGATTGAAATGGTATATCAAAAGCCGGGTACTGGGCGTTAACTGTTTAATTTAACGCAAATCCTCACCGGTTGTAGTGGTCGAGAACACAGTCGAATCGCATAGTGACATGCCGGTTGCCATCTGCGGAGACAGCGACTGTCAGATGAAAACTAGAGTAATTCAGAGATCGGGTCGCCGTGAGGCAAAATTGGTATTGGCCGTCCACGTTGGTCATGCAGGTTTTGAGCGGGATCGATACCAAGAAACCTGTATACCGTTGCAAGGAAGTCGTTAGGATCCAACGGCCTATCAACTGGATGCTCGCCGCGAGAGTTTGTTGCACCGATGACTTGCCCCATGGGCATTCCGCCACCGGAAACGAGGATCGACATTGCGTCAGCCCAGTGGTCGCGACCTGGCGCAATTGGCTGAGCCGCACGTCCCATGTTTACCTTAGGTGTTCTACCAAACTCGCCCGTTGCAATGACCAGGACACGTTTATCGAGTCCCCGGTCGAAGATGTCCGTGATCAATGCGGATATTGCCTGATCATACATCGGGAGTCTTGCTGTCATGGATTTGAAAATGTGTTGTGCATCGCCATGGTCATCCCATGTCGGCACAGCTTTTGTCGCTCGTCCGAAATCCAGCGAGACCATTGAACATCCGGCCTCCACCAGTCGTCGTGCCAGCAGGGCACTTTGGCCCATGCGATGGTCTCCATAGCGATCTCGCGTCGCTTGGCTCTCTTGTGACAAATCAAAGGCGTTAGCTGTGGATGATGAGCTAAGTAAGTCGACCGCTCTTGTCTGGAATTCATCCATTGCATGCAGGCTGCCGTTTGCATCGATGTCGCGACGAATGCGATCAAATTGTGACAGGAGGTATCGTCGATCTGTGATCCTCGGGCGAATATCGTCCGATACCCGGACATCGCGCACGTTGTAGTCAGGTAAATGTGGTGCAGAGTCAAATACGAATGGTTGTGCAGTTGGGCCCAGGTAGGCGGGCCCACCACCTTTTAGAGCCGTCTTATTAGAGATGAATCGAGGAACGGACGAGCCAGCAGTATCTCCGCGAAGTTTTCCTACGATGGTGTCAAACGTGGGATAATCGCTCGTCAGCTTACTGATGTTCTTTGGAACATAACCAGATAAAAAGCGAGCTGCTCCGCCGGGGTGATCCGTGATCTTATGACTTACGGAGCGAATCAGTGTGAATTTGTTGGCCAGCTTACTCTGCAGCGGTAGGTGTTCACAGATGTCCATTCCTGTGACAGTTGTTGAAATGCTGGTGAAATCTCCTCGATATTCGACCGGAGCGTCCGGTTTCATATCGTATGTCTCCATATGGCTAGGTCCACCCTCAAGCCACAGCAGGATTACAGCGGTGTCATTGTCGGGCTTGGATGCAGCGGCACGAAGCCTGTAGAGATCGGCTAACCCGATTCCGCCCAAAAATAATGAGCCGGCTTTCAATAATGTCCGTCGACCGAGTTGTGTTCCCGAATGAGTCATTTCTTTATGGTGATGTGGTTCGATTAAAAATCGCTGGATTCCAAGTACTCGTGCAATCAATTATGCCAGAACATGAATCAATGTTTGAGTGCAAAGTGGTTTGCCACTGCTAATAAATACCTGTTAGCCGGCCGGAACGCTGCCCCCAAGTTATTCAAAACTGGTTCTAAATCGGAACAATCGGAACAACCCAACCAGATTGAATTAAGACAGGTAGAAAGGTAAAAGAATTCGGCTCTGTTAATACGTAACGGTTAATAGTGACTGGATAAAACACGATAAGTAGACAAGAAAGATAATTTGCGTAAAGTAGATAATCTTTGTGCGGCTGGATTCTGAGTAGATGTCGTGGGGACGTTTGTTCGAAACAGGCCACACTCGTTCATTAAGGGACACCGTTACTTCGGTTGTTTCTGGTGATTGTAGAACAGCGATGAGTGCTTCCGTCGCGATTACGCTGAGGTATCAGTTCTACGTTTACCGGGACAAACGAGTATTTAGGTGTCCCTTTTTTATGCGCTGGCGAGATCGCGGGAATTGCGTGCCAGTAACAGGCCCAGCGGGTTCGGCTACGCCGAGCCCCGCGGTTGCCATAGCATCAGGTGGTTAGTTCTTTGGAGCGAATGGATTTGCCGGTGCGGCTGGCTTATTTCCGCCTGCAGCCGGTGCTCCAAAGGGATTTGCCGGAGCGGCCGGTTTATTTGCACCACCGTTATTACCGCCGGCAGCCGGTGCTCCAAAAGGATTCGCTGGTGCAGCTGGCTTATTTCCACCCGCTGCTGGTGCACCAAAGGGATTCGCGTTTGTAGCCGGAGGCGTATCTGCTGGCGGTGTAGCACCGGTGGCCGCAGCCGGTGCACTTCCCTGACGCTCCAGTTCCAGTACTTGTTCCTTGCCCATTGCGACCAATGTCACCGTGCACGTATCATTGCCTTTTAGCTGCACACCAAAGTGTGTGCGGGTTCCGTCGGCTTCGGAAGTGTATCCTACGTAATCATACGTTCCAGGTAGTTCATCGAAGTCGTTTTCAGCACCTGGCTTAATGGTGTAATCTGCAGCTTGGGATTGTTCCTGTCCCATTATCGTTACAGCAATAGTTGCCTTTGTGTCCGTAAACGTAAGGGTCATACTCAGCTGAGCCGATGGCAGAGGCTGTAGCTGACCCATTGGATCACGTAGAGAAATCTGAGTTGTTTTCCAGCTGCCAAGCCATGGCTTAGTGGATCCTGTTGAGCCACCGGTGTTGGCTGGTGCATTTCCAAATGGATTAGAGGGTGTGCTTCCGGTTGCATTTCCACTTCCACCTGCAGGATTATTCGCAGCAACCGTGTTGGCATCACCTGCTGTCGGCGGAGCAAGCGTCTCACCTTTGATGGGTTTTGCCTGGAATTGAATAATTGCGAGATTCGTAGCAGTTGAATCCTCCGGCTTAGCACTACCGAAAATACCTTCAGCGTTTTCACCTTTGAAAGGATTGCTGGCGGAGATGTTATTGAGTTGTTCCTGGGTTAACATTGGTCTGGCGACAACTAGCGGCATCGGTGTCGTGTCTCGGATTACATCTGCTTCACTCGCCTTGAATGCTTCATAACGTTCACGCAATCGAGCCTTTTCCACAGCTTCTCGGTCAACCACGGCTTGTTCACGAGCCTTCTCTATTTGAAGGCGAGCCGCGCCCTGAATACGCTGTAGCGACTTTGATACAGGATAAAAACCAGCAATGTCATCCGCTTCAGCATTTGCCCCTGCTGCAAAATCTGCTGCTGCCTCATCCGTCTTGCCTTGTTTCAGATTGATAACGCCTCTGTAGTAAAAAACGCGAGGGTCGTCTGATTCGTTGTCGATCGCCTGAGTAAAAAGCGCAGTGGCTTCATCGAGTTTTCCATCGAAATAAGCATGTACACCGTTTCCGTATAACTCAGTCAGTGCGTCTTGCGCATGCACTCCAGATGTGCCAACAAGCGTAAGCGCGATCATTAACATGAGAATTCGCTGAATTCGACCTGTCATAACTTCTTCTTCCCTAACAAAAAACTGACGAGGATCCTCAATACACGGTGCGTCGGCAGTAGTAAATGCGATAAACTCGGAATGCGCACCGGTAGCGTAACTGGAATCATCCTATTTTTAATATCGGCGTGAGGCAAGCAATTATGTGGTCACTCAAGTGATATCGATGCCGCCAAATTTCGCCTAAACATCCTGTTTTAACACCACCCGTTAAAATGGTGGGGTCAATGCCCATGGATCCGCTTCCCACATACGATCGAACCAAAACGTACCAGTGGAATTACGACCACGCGCCAGCGATTCAATCCGTTGAAATTGCAGAAGTACCGGGCGACTTCAAGTTTTGCGGCTTGCAGGTGGATTCGCCTCTGGGCGTGCCGTCCGGACCACTGCTAAATGGGAAATGGTGCCTCTACTACGCAAGCCTCGGATTTGATGTCGTCACATACAAAACTGTACGTAGCGGTACCCGTCTTTGCTATGACTTGCCAAATCTCCAGCCAGTACTGTGCGATGATCTGCACGGCGGGGAAGGTCCACTTCCTGCAACGTCTGAAATGCACGGCAGCTGGGCGGTCTCTTTTGGAATGCCATCTACTAATCCTGCTGTTTGGAAAGCGGATGTACGCGAGACTCGTGATCAATTGCCACTCGGGAAATTACTCAACGTGTCGGTGGTTGGAACCGTACAACCAGATTGGGAATTTCAACAGCTTGCTGACGACTATGCCCTTTGTGCGCAACAAGCGACAGAAAGTGGTGCGGATACTGTCGAAACTAATTTCTCATGCCCGAATGTGTCGACTTGTGACGGCCAGATCTACCAGGACCCAATTCAGGCTGAAATAGTAGCGCGAACGGTGAGAAGTGCAATAGGTGATACACCATACATTGCCAAAGTTGGCCGCATTACAAGCAGCTCCGCATGCAAGGAACTTGTGCATGCACTCGCACCGTTTGTTGATGCGATTGCCATGACAAATAGCATTGCCACGCAAGTCCGAGAGTCCGACGGGAATTTACTATTCGGGGAAGCGCAGCGCGGAATCTGTGGCGAGGCAACACTGGAAGCATCGATTTCGCAGGTGCAGGAATTTCACACCATCATCGAAGAAGAATCCCTCGAGCTTGCATTGATTGGAGTCGGTGGTGCTTCCTGCTATGACGATGCGCAACGATATCTAAATGCCGGAGCACACGCCGTGCACATAGCCACGGCTGCAATGATCAATCCACTCACCGCCAAACTCATTCGCGATAAGTGGTCGGCACGGTAGCGATCATGGAAGTCTCATAACAAGCAATCTTCATCGCGATTTCCAGCGAGGTAATCAAATCTAATGCGTTGTGGTGCAGCACGCTGCGCATTTGCCAGGCATCACCAGTGCGTACATAATCATGGTAGGCCGATGGAATATCACGACCGGGTATATCCCCTGCCCGATGTCGATCACAGACATACGTTTCGATCGTTTGAAGCTTGCAGTTTGGCAGCATCTTTTTCCAGTGCCGCCGCGAATGATGAAGTAAGTCGCAGTGGACAGTTGGCCTGTGATTTACCAAGTCCGGATGAGATTGGTCAAGTCGATGCATGATGCAGCGGTCCTGAATTACAGGCCAATCAAAGCTCTTTCCATTAAATGTGACGAGCACATCAATTGACCGGAGCAGTTTTCGAAGTTGGTACAGTAGTGACGGCTCCTGAGAGTAATCTGTCGCCAGCAGCTGGACCAGTTGTAGTTGCCTGTCTTGCATTAACATCATGCCCGCCTGAAAGACGACGGAGCCCGCAAAGCCGCATGTCTCAAGATCCAGCAATGCAATGCGGTCAGGAAAGAGTTCAATGAAGGACTGGAAGACGTTATTGATGTTTGAGCGATTGTCCGGTTCAGCTCTCGCTATAAACTCTTTGCATCTGGCCATTTTCTCGAACCACTTTGGCAGCTGATCCCATTGTGCAATAACCGGTTCAGTGGATTGCCAGTGCTTCCCAAACGGCGTTTTGATGAACTGTCCCTCAGGCAGTGAACTGGTCGAGGTCCGGTGTCCCTCTGGTGCAGGAGGATTTTTGTCAACGCGCCATTTGCTGGAAAAGGCTCTCAGTTGTGAAAGTGTCTGACCGCTTAACATTTTGAGAGTTCCATGTTGTTGAATTGCATACGAGGTTTTGTGCGGAGATATCGGCGTCTTGCATCAGCGGCTGGCTGCTAGTACTTCTGTCGCACTGCCAGTGCTGGCTTCCGGATGGAGTACAAGCTGGAGTAATTTTGATGTGGCGTGCTTGTCGGGGATGGGATAGCCGCGCGTTAAATCCGGATCACTATGAATTGCCGGTCGTAGATTAGGCAGTCCAACACAACTAGGGCAACCATCATCGCATTGGCAATTGCTTACCAGTTCTTCACAGAGTTCGAATAAGTCCGTGAGTCGGGAGTACCCCTGCTCGCTATACCCAAGTCCACCGGGGAATCGGTCGTAAATAATCATGGTTGGTGTGCCGAGGTTTTTGCTGTCAACGACGCCACTAATATCGCGGTTGTCACACATTGCAAGCATAGGTAGTGCAACAACCACTAGGTTTCGTAATCCACACAATCCTTCGCTGACCTTAAACGATGCTTGCTGCATGGCATCAGAGATCGCTTGTCCCGGCGTGAACCAGAAGGCAGTTGTTGGAAGATTCTGAGCAGGAATATCCACGCTGCCGTAACCCACATTTTCACGTGTCGAAAACTTGATCTTCTTAAATGAGACAGTCTTCCAGCTCACATCTACTTCGCCAAAGGCCAGTGATGTATCCGGGAGTGCTGGCCGGGATTCCAGTTCATGCTGGATCTTTACGTTGCTATCGAGCACAGCCTGAGTGTAGTAATCCATTTCCTGGCGCTCTGCATAGGCGACTCGTCCTTCCAAATCCAATTCACGAATGAAAAACGTCTCGCCGTGATGCAAGTAAACAGCCTCTGGATACACCAATTCCGGCGCGCTGATAGCATCAACATTAGCAATTACCTTATTTGGCGAATCTGGATCTTTAGAGATTTCAACGATGCTGAATGTGTTATCAGACATGTGCCGCAGGCTAATCTTATGAGCTGGATTCTGACTACCACTGAAGTAGTACTTGTCTGCTACATGGTTTAGTTCGTGATTATTGTGGAGGATGTCCGTTATTGGTGTTGCACATTCACCAAATTCAGCCAGCCCATCATCATCCAGCGGTAATTCAAAGGCAGCGGCCTTTAAGTGGTTGGCCAATACGTATGGATTTTCAGGATCAACAACTGCCTGCTCCGGCGACTGACTAAAGAAGTACTCAGGATTACGAATCATGTACTGGTCAACCGGTTCATTGCCAGCGAGTAACACCGACAGACTCTCGTCATTTCTGCGCCCGCTGCGCCCTGCCTGCTGCCATGTGCTGGCGATGGTTCCGGGATAGTGTACGAGCAGTGTTACATCGAGCGACCCAACATCGACTCCAAGTTCCAGAGCGTTCGTGGATGCCACACCGCGGATTCGCCCCTGAAACAGGTCTTGTTCCATAGCCCGTCTCTCTATCGGCAGGTAACCGCCGCGGTAAGCACAGATGCGATTGTGATGAGGCGACTGGTTGTCGAACAGCCGTTGTTGTGCGTACCGACTGATGAGCTCAGCTGCCTGACGAGTACGTGTAAAAGCAAGCGTCTGACCACCTTGCTCAATAGCTTCACACATCCACCATACGGCATCATCGTTGGCGCTGGCTCTTGCCAGATTGTCACAGCCCAGCTCGCTCGGATTCCAGAGGATGAAGTGTTTGCGACCGCGCGGTGATCCGTCGTTATCAACGACGACTGGTGCTCGACCGATTAATTTATTGACGAGCTCGCCGGGGTTCGCAATGGTTGCGCTTGTGGATAAAAATTGTGGGTTGCTGCCATAATGCTGACAGACTCGTTTGAGCCGCCGTAGTACGCAAGCGACATTTGCACCGAGGATCCCGCGATACATGTGTACTTCGTCCAGCACAACGTATTGCAGATTAGAAAAGAATCTCGCCCACTTGGGATGATACGGCAAGATCGCTGCATGAAGCATGTCTGGGTTTGACAGCACTAAGTTTGACTCAGCCTTGATTCGCCGCCGCTGAGAAGTAGGGGTATCGCCGTCATATACACCAGGCTTGAATGGCAGTTGTTCCGGGATTTGTCCCCAGTTGTCCTGTGGCCGATTCAGCAATGGATCATCCACACCGGTTAGCAGTTGCAAGAGGCCTTTGAGTTGATCCTGAGCCAGTGCCTTAGTTGGATAAAGATACAATGCTCGCGATTGTGGGTCGGACAGACACGTTTCAAGAATGGGGATGTTGTAGCACAGTGTTTTACCGCTGGCAGTTCCCGTTACCACGACGAGATCACTTCCATTACGAACGGCTTTGATCGAATCTACCTGATGAGAAAACAGATTATCGATTCCACGTTGCTCAAGCAGTTGGCTCAATGCGACTGGCAACGGTGACTCAAGTGATTTGAATTGGCCATCACGAGCATCGAGTAACTCATGATGCATAATCTGTTGCTGGTATTCCGGATGCTGTTTTATCGATTCGATCAGAGCAGATATTTCCATCGGACATTTCCTTGTTAGCGCGGAATTAACAGCAAAACTGTATAAATGTACACATCTATACAAAAGTATAGTAGTTAGATCGATTGGCCAAGGCAATTGAAATAAGCAGGAATTAGGCCGGTTTCGACAAAAACAGTAATCGCAGAATTCTGGTGATGCCGATATCAGTAACTCCCGGTCGTTTCCGGCAGAGGGACCAACATTTATCGTTGATCTGGATCACCATGGAGCTAGTGCACAGCACGCCCGATCCACATCAGTCTCGAAGCGACTCCACTCGTCGCAGTCGACCGGGTTGAACTTATAGTTCATTATTCATTGAAAAGGGCGGCATCCCTTCAAAGGATGTCGCCCTTTATTTTTATCTAGTTGGGTTCAGTACCGAAATCTAGTCGAGCCGCTTTACTCGAATGTTTCGGTAGTAAACGACGCTTTGAGGGTCGTGTGCCTGAAGAGCAAACGTGCCATTTCCCAATCGGCGTTCGAAGTCCTTGCTGAATGCCTCTTTGCCGGCAGGTTCCTTGTAATCGACTACCGTCTTGCCGTTAATCTTAATCGTGATGTGATTGTCCTTAACAATGATGTGCTGTTCCCAGAACTCACCATCTTTTGCCGGTGGATTGCCAACGTTTACCACACCATAAAGACTCCCTGTCTTCTTGGGATCCTTATGAGTGATATTTACTTGAGCTTCGTAGCCGTACTTCGGCCAGCCTGATTCCTGGTAACGAGTGTGGAAATAAATTCCGGAGTTACTACCAGGTGTCGTTTTTACTTCTGCCTTGAATTCGAAGTTCTTGAACGGCTTGTTAGCACCCACATAGAACAGGTGGCTGCGGGGTCCGTCACAGACAAGTAAGCCATCTTTGAATTTCCATGAATCTTTATTTTCGCTGGCCTTCCAACCCTTCATTGACTTGCCATCAAAAATAGTTTGGAATCCCTTTTCTTCAGCATGTGATGAAGTCGATACGACGAGTGCAAATACGAGTGACAGGAGTACAGCAAACTTTTTCATAGTTGTCTTTCCAAATATTGAATCAAGTCGAATTGGCTGCCAGACCAAGCAGAATTCTGATTGTACATCGATCTTTATGATGAGCTCGTTACACAAATACATCAAGTGGTTTGAATTGTCCACCAAGCACGTCAGCGGAAGGCCATTTCATCCAATTCTCAAGCACCGATGCATATAACTCTCGGAAATCAAATTGGTGCTTCAGATCACCTTGTTGCAGGTCAGTTAACGACGGGTGACTCCCATGAATTCCAGCCTTCACACGGGAGCCGGCAAAGAACATTGGAGCCGCGGCACCATGATCGGTACCAGCACTGGCATTTTCTTTGACGCGTCGACCGAATTCACTGAAGCACATGACCATTACCCTATCACCGTGGCCGCGTTGCGTGATGTCATCGACAAACGTTTTGACGGAACTGCTCACCTGTCTAAGCAGACTTGTATGAGCATCGGCCTGCTGCGCATGCGTATCAAATCCATCGATGGATACATAGTAAACTCGAGTAGCAAGCGGGCTATCGATTAACTGAGCTGCCGTCTCGAGTTTTCGCGCCAGTGCAGAGTTGGGGTAGGAGACAGTGGAAGTATTTTTGGATCGAATTTCTTCTAATTGCTCACTTGTTCGGATCGCTGCCTGAGTACTCGATTGCACAAAACCAAGCAGTCCACCGTTTCCTTGATCGTCACCCTTTGCCACTACGTTGGAGAGCGTCTTGGAATCTGCAGGCAACTTGAACTGTTCCAGAGATTTTACCGATGCAATTCGTAATGAACGGCTTGAAAGAGCCAGAGGTTGTTTTTCAGGACCAAGGTGCAATCCTGGAATATCGGTTGAGTCGTCCTCTGTTTGAGTGGCCAATATGCTGCCGAGCCAGCCTTCTTCACGTATATCGTTCTT
>Ga0114933_10001764_pt1 | contig 23549 bp, 24 predicted proteins | sample 4SBtaG_FD_89691 | JGI IMG/M metagenome (GOLD analysis project Ga0114933, IMG submission 89691) | Deep subsurface microbial communities from Kolumbo volcano to uncover new lineages of life (NeLLi) - 4SBTROV12_W25 metaG | ecosystem: Environmental > Aquatic > Marine > Volcanic | place: Kolumbo... | reverse complement strand
GAGCGCCGTCTTCCCCATCCCGAGGGAGCCTTCGATGAGGACCAATCCGCCGTGGCCATCGAGCGTGCGCCGCCACGCGGTGCGGAGGGCTTCGAGCTGGGGCTGTCTTCCATGAAGGCGCACGCGACCGAGAGAGTATCCATCCTCGCCTCGTGCGCACATCCCCGTGATGGTGGACAGGACCGACATCGCGACCTCCTCACAGGGGTACGCTGGGCGCGCCCGATCGGCGCACGACGCCCGAAGGCTGCGTGCCGGATTTTGATCGCGAACCAGACCGGGTCGACGAAGGAGAGCCGCGCCTACGCCTGACGAACTCGAGGCCGTAGGCGGATAGGACCGACAAATGCCCTCCCGCAGTACACCACCTCGCCAGCTAGGCCAGCAAGCCTACGGGGCCGGGGGTGCTGCCGGAGCGTCGATGCGTTAAGCTGCCTCGATGCGCCACGTGGCGATCGCCGGCCTGCTGCTGGCGCTCTGGCTCCCGAGCGGCCGCGCGGCGGCGTGCAGCTGCTCCGGTTTTCCCACCTTCGCGACGGCGCTGCGGGCGCACGACGTCGTCTTCGAGGGCGAGGTCGTCCGGGTACAGAGGACCGACGACGGCACGCTGGCTCGCGTGCGCGTGCTGGATGTCCGTCGCGGTGGTCTCCGGGTTCGCTCGGTGGTCCGAGCGCTCAGCACGAGGGGCCCCGGCACGTGCTCCGGTCCTGTGCTGCGGCGAGGACGGCGGCTCTGGATTTTCGCCAGCGAACGGCCGCGTGGCAGGGCTCCGTTCACGCTCGGAGCGTGCGGTCTCTCCGGCCGGCTCCGCCCCCCCTCGAGCGCGCCCGCCGGCTCGGTGGGGACGGTGTCCATCAACTCACAGCCTTGGGCCCGAGTCTTCGTCGACGGCGTCGACACCGGTCAGCGGACCCCCATGCGGAACCTCCGCCTCCCTCCGGGGCGGCACGTGCTTCGGTTGGTGACCCAGGACGGCCGCTCGGTAGAGAGAGCCATCGACGTCGAGGCGGGAAGCTCGGCGAGGGTCCTTCACCGGTTCTGAAGGCGGCGGGAGCGCGCGTCACGGATCCGCGCCCAGGCTCCGCTCTGCCCCCAGGACCATCGATACCGTGCCTTGCTCGCGCGCGAGCTCGAGGACGGCTTCGAAGGACACGACGGCCTCCTCGTGGGCGCTCCGCGAGAGCGAGCGCGTACTGGCGAGCTCGTAGTAGTGAACGGCACGCTCGGGCGTATCGGCCGCGTCGAAGTGGCCCGCGAGTACCTCAAACGCGTCGTCCTTCTCCTCGGGGTAGACGCGCTCCATCTCGGTCGCGACGGACCGGTGGAGACTCTCGCGCCTCTGTGGATAGGACCGACAAACGCCCTCTCGACGGTCAGACCTCGAGCCGTCTACACCTACGCGTCGCTCCAGCTGGCGCGCCTCGTCGGTCGAAAGGACGGGCGTTGGAAGCTCGAAGTCGGCGCAGAGCTTATGGCCGTCGAGGGGGCGCCGGCCGTCGACCTTCGGCTGCTCGAACAAGGGCTCGAGCGCGGTGGCCGAGTGCTCGCCGAATCGACTCCGGCCAGTGAGTCGACGATCGCGGGTGTCGTGCAGACGCAGCGCGCGGTGACGGATGAACACCGACGACGAGGTTGACGTCCGATGTGAGAGCGTTTCGCGTCACCGGCAAAGGTGGCCGCCTCCAGGGGGCCTCATGACATCGAGGCTTCCCGCCCAAAACGGCCATGGGGTACGGTTCGGGCGATGAACGAGGCCGTCGAGCGCCTACTGCGGGACCTGGAAGAGCGTCCGAAGGACGCGCCACGCCTGCTCAGTCGGGCGACCGCTGGCGCTGCAGGCGAGCCCGTTCGCGCTGCGTTGAGCCACGACCCTCGGTTCGCGCCTGGGCTCCTCAGCGTCTGTCAGGACCCGCTCTTGCTGGCCGAGGTGAAATGGGTCGTCCAGTTCCTGGGCCGCCAAGGTTACGAAGCCGCGGTTCCAGCGCTCCTGCGAGCGTGGAGGGAAGGGGTCGTCGGCCTCTCGGATCAAGCCGGCCGTGCCGTCATCGAGATGCAACACCGAGCGGGCATGGAGGCGATGGTCGCCGATCTCGGTCACCTGCGCGGCTTGCTCGCCAACGTCGCACTCGAGGCCGCTGTGGCGTTGGGCGATACATTCGAACGAGTGTCATCGGTCTTGGGTGACGACGGGCTAGCTCGCGATGTGTTGAGCTTCCTCGGCCGACGCCGAAGCGTCTTCGATTCCGACGACCGTTGGATGTCTTTCGCGGTGGAGGCGTTGCATGGTCGGTCACCGGACGTCGGGCGAACCGCGCACACGACGCTGAGTCGGATACTGTCCAAGCGTGAGGTGGCGGGTCTGATGGCCGGGCGGTCGGCGGAGAAGGGCGCGGCCCGCGGCAAGGAGCCCACCCCGGCGGCGCTCCGACGTGCTCGCTCGGCGATGGTCGCGCTCCGCGACGCGTTGGGTAGTGGTTCCTGGACCGCTCCGGGCCCCGAGCAATCGGCGAGGCTCGACACGATAGAGGCTATCGTCGGGCCGCTCCCGGCGATGGCGCGAGCCCTCTACGAGACGATGGATGGCATTCGAGTCGACGCTCCGCGACCTGCCGATCGGTTCATGTTGTACCCGTTGACCGAAGCGATACAGGAGGCCAAGGCTTTCGAGCGTCGATACCCGCCGACGCGGACCGCCCGCGACCTCATCCCAGCCTTTCTCTTCCCAGTTGCTCCCGATGGCTACGAGAAGGCGGGACTGAGCGGAGGCCCCCCCGTCGGTTTCGAGATACCCTGCGACCGCGACGATCCGCGCCTGTCGAACGTGAGTCGTCGCCCCAAGCTGAGCACCTTCGTGCGGCGTGCGCGGGGTCGAACGACCCGAAAGAAGACGCAGCGATAGCCCTCAAAGCCCGCGCGACTCGATCGATCCGTCCCAGGCAATCGAAAGTCTGTTTCAAGAGATCGCACCCGCGGACTCTGAGTCTCCGCGACAAGGTAGCGTGCAACGTGCCTGCGGTGCAGGCCCGCAGCTCCGAGACACCGCCAAGGAATCACCGGCGCAAGCCCTGAAAACCCACCTCGCGTAGTCGATGGGAGCGACAAGGCCTTCCGAACGTCTCGGTCCGCCCGGAACGTTCCCGTTACTCCGTGGAGCGTTGGTCGATGGGAACGTAGCCAACACCGACGCAGGTGGTGAGACGTTCTTCTCCGGCCGCAGCGAGTGAGCTGTACATCTCGTCGATGAGCTCGTTCAGCTCTTCCTGTTGGCCTCGACCGCAGCGGCCCGCTCAGCCTGCTCCTCATCCCCGAGCCTGAAACACTCGTCGGTCGAAGGAGGATGGATTTCGCGAAAAACCAACTCCTGCTGCTCGCAGAGCTCGAGCTGGGTCGTCTCCCAGCTTGGTCCCTCACTGCATCCAGCGACAGCCACGACCGTGAGGAGGATCGCCCCTTCGATTCCGTAGCTTCTCATCGTGCCCCCCGGTGTGTCCGACCGCTCCGCGCGTCAGTCGCGTGGTTGATCGACCTCTTCATCAGGGCTCGACGCCAGCTTGCGCCTCTCGGTGTCCCGAACACCATCGGCGCGCTCACTGCTGACATCGTATGCGCCGCTCCTCGAGTCGCTCGAGCGTGCCAACGTCCGTTTCCATCTGCGGCGCCGCAACCCATGTGTACGGCGGTTCTTCGTAGGGGTTCTCCGCGTGGAGCTGCAGGGGCGTCCACTCAGCGTTCGGACCGACGCGGATGTATGCGACGGCCCGCACACTTTCGATGAGAACGGCGCCAACTTCGCCGTCCGCGTGGTCTCGACGAACGTATTCCATTGCAGCACCGTAGGCAGGGGTGTCCGCTGAGGCACACCCGGTTGGGCGCGGTGCAGGAGGTGCAGGGGCTTCCGCCGATCCACACCCGACTAGGGTCAGCGCGGCGATCACATGAATCCACTTCATCTTCGATGACCTTTCAATCACTGAACGCGACAAGTAACCGAGAGGCGCAAGAAGACATCGTTCTTGCGCAAGAAATGCTGTGAGCGGGTAGGACCGACAAACGCCCTGTCGGTCGCCGGCGGTGATCGGCGCGGGTGCTGGGCGACCGCACCGGTGGGCGCGCCGGTGGGGGTGGAGGCGATCGAAGGCTCGGTCGAAGGCTCCGTCGCGGGCCGGGCCTGCGGGGCGCTGGGCACCTCGATCGGCGTCGGAGGTGCCGCTGATCGCTGGCCCGGCCGCTGTTCTCGCGTGGCCGAGTCGGCCGAGTCTGCACTCGCGCCAGACGAGCCGCGACGTCGCCCCTCTTGGAGCTACTCGGAAACAACGGCAGGGGAGCCCCGCGTCATCATCCCGGCTCCTGGCGGCGTGCATAGGTGCCGAATACCCCGAGCTCGAGACCCGCCGCCATCGCCCCCCCGAGCTCGCGCGCGTCTTCGACGAACGCCTCGTCGAACTCCCCGATGTAGAGGCGCGGAGCCTGCACCGCCTTCCACCCGAGGCCGGTCGTGATCGACTCGACGCCTCGCCGCGTTCCCGTGCCGTCGTGGCGCCCGCGGATGGTGAGTGCGTAGGGCATCCCTCGCGTCTCCTCGAGGCACGGGTAGTAGACCCGGTCGAAGAAGTCCTTCAGCGCGCCCGCCATGTACCCGAGGTTCTCGGTCGTCCCGAGCAGGATGCCGTCGGCACGGAGGACGTCCTCCACCCCGGCCTCGAGCGGCCGGATCCAGTGCGTTCGCACTCCTTCGATCTCGGGAGCGGCCGCTCCCTCGAGCACCGCCTCGACGAGGCGGCGGGTGTTCGGAGAGGGCGCATGGGCCACGACTAGAAGGCGCTTCATGGTCGACCCGAGAGTAGCTCCCCGGGCGCGCTGCCCGCAGGGGCAACCATGTCGCATGCGGTCGCTTACGCCTGCGAGCGATGAGCTGGTACTCGCATGCACCCCTCGCTTTTCGGACTCAGCATGAGCGTCGGGACGACGATGGCCAGAACGCCGGAGCGCGTTTCGTCTAGCTGGCGGCTCGGGCTTCACGCTCGAGGTGCCGCTCCCGGAAGAAGAGAAACAGAGGCATCGAGAATGCCCACGCGACACCGAAGGTAAGCGGCACGAATACCCACCAGTGCTTCATGCTCAAGCGCCGCGCCTCGTGGATCATCCAGACGAGCGACACCGTGGAGCCCACCCAAAAGTCCGCTGCCACGGAGCCGAGCATGGAGGAGCCTTCGAAGCCGATCATGAAGAACGATTGCGGGGTGAATCCGAGACCGATCTCCTGGAAGGCGTGCAGGTTGAACCACCACGTCGTGCTCGCGCCGATCACCGAAGCGCTCAGGTAGAACCATTTCATCGAGACGGCTCTAGCACGCGAAGTCGAATGACCCGATCCGAGAGGTCGACGGGCCAGCGCGAACCCTGCCCGGCCCTTGGCCAGGCCCACGAGTCCAACGGCGCTTTGGGAGCGCGCGGAGACTCGCCAGATCGTCGGCGCTCGTGGAGGTGCGCTGGCTTCCTCGACGCGCGGCGTGCGCTATCCTCGGCGGATGCGACTCCTGGTCTTCCTGGTGCTCGTCGCGCTCGCCCCGTCGACTGCGTTCGCCGACGCGATCATGCCATTCGAGGGCGAGTGCCCCCCGGGCACCCGTCGCGGGATCTCGGGGCACGCCGAGAGCTGCATCCCGATCGTCTGCACCAGCGACGCGCAGTGCGGGTCCGACGCCGAGTGTGTGACGCTGTGTATCTGCATGGCCCCGCGGCCGGACTACGGCTCCGGTCGTGTGGAGGTCGTCGACCCGCCGATCGTCGACACGGAGATCGGGTTCTGCACACCCGCCGGGGGTTGCGCGGAGGGGCGAGCGGACGAGCGCAGGCAGTGTGAGCCCGAGTCGTCCACACCCGCGTTCGCGAACCATCGATGGACCGGCGAGTCGCACTCGAACTCGGGCTGTCACGCTGCGCCGGACGCGGGTCACGCCTCACCAGCTGCAGGCTTCGCCCTCGTGCTCCTGCTCCTCGCCACGCGCCGCCGCGCTCTGCGTGATTGACGCGTCTCCGTGATCACCCGGGGGAGGGCTGACCAAGCGTAACTTCTTGACACGCACTCGAGTTTGGGAGGGGGCATCGACGCGCGCGCGTTCCCAAAGAGGCAGCCCGACCCCCTCTGCCGCGCGGGTTGCAGGTACCGTTGCACGAGCGCCGTCCTCGCAATGGGGCTGTTGGTCCGACGCTCGCGGTGCTCCGAGCCGTCCCTCAGTGGACTCCTAAAACGGAAGACATCGCGGCTGCGATGGCGTCGCGGTGGCGCGCGGGGAGCTCGTCTCCGAGTTTGGTGAGCGCTCGCATCGCATAGCTGGCGGCGATGCGGGTCTTCGTTGCCCTGCCCTTCTCGCCATCCGTTCTCGTGTGACCGACCGCGAGTGGGATGCAGTCGTCGAGTCCTGCGCTCCACTCGGCACGTCCGTGCTTGATCGAGAAGACGTGACCCGTCAGCGCTTGCAGTGCATCCTCGACCTCGGCCGGTTTGCCGCGCTCGAGAAGGAGCGCCACCGCCGGCAGGACGTCGGCGATCGACACACGGACCCTACCGGCAATCTGCTGAAGCGTCCGCGCGACGGACTTACGAGCCGCGGCGGGGCCCGTGACCGCGGCGAGAATCAACGCAGCGTGCGGTGTGACGCTCGGATAGCTGTCGTCGTCCATCACCGCATCGTTCACGTGTGACTCGAGCGCTCTCAGGATGCCCAACCGGATGGCGCTGTCGCCCTCAGCGTACGTCCGCTCGATGAACGCCTCGTCATGGCGCTTGAAGGACGTGCGCGCGAGGACCCACACAGCGTGCTGGCGGACGAGCTTGTTCTTGTCACCGAGCCGCGCTCGGCACTCGGCTAGCGTCGTTTGCTCTTCGACGGCCCCCGCATCGATGGCTCGCCACAGCCACTTCGCTGCCGTCAGCCCGACATCGAACTTTGCGTACCCGCGCCCTGTGGCCCGCTCCCCGAAGAGGCCGAAGAAGATCTCGCTGCGAACGTCCCGGTGGGCCAGGACCCAAGCGATCTCAGTCCTGCGGAGCACCGACACGCAGCCGCCGAGGCGCTTGGCGCTTTCGACCGAAGGCGAGGCCAAGAACGCATCGATGCGCTGCACGCCGGCAGGATCGAGGTCATCTGGGTCGACGGGACGTCGCGGCCGCTTCTTCGGAGGCCGAAGCATCGTCAAAGCGACCGGGGCGAAAGCGGTCAGGCTGTCTTCGTCACCGTGATCGAGGAACTTCTTGACCTTGGCGAGGGGAAAGACATGGCGACCTTCCGCCCGGAGTATGGCCTCGAGGTCCGGGCCTCGCCCGAGCTTGGCGATCGTGGGAGTGGCGCTGACCGCTGTGTCGAAATCGACCCAGAACGCGGGAGGGTCGGCCACCTTGCGCAGCGTCTCTCCGTAGTAGGCGCCGAAGCGCCTGAGCAACTCGTCGTTCCATCCCTTGCGCGCAGACCTCACCAGCGCCTCGAGCTCAGGCAGCGTGGCGAACGTGCCGTCGAGCTCCGAATGCTCGCTCTGCACCGCGGCCGCGAGTCGGCTCATTTCGTTAGCGACTTCGTTCAGCTCAGGCATGACCCGGACCCTACAATGCTCCAGAGGTAGCTCCAGACCCTTCCCGTTCCGACCCCTACCATCAACGGGCCAGCGGAGCCGTCTCCGCACCGGTCAACGAACGGATCGAGCCGCCCGTGTCGACGGAGGCAGAGGATGTTATCGAGGGCGAAGAGAGCCCTGGTGCTGTGAACGTGCCGCGCCGACAGATCACGACGACCAACCGATTTGGGAACGCTGGCCCAAGGGCTGCCAGAGCCGCGCTTTCGGGACACGAGACCGGGGGCGGCTGCTCCGAGCCACACCCACCAGACAAAGAAAAACCCCCGTAAAAACGGGGGTTTATGAGTGGGTCATGAAGGACTCGAACCTTCAGCCAATGGATTAAGAGTCCACTGCTCTACCAATTGAGCTAATGACCCGGTTTGCTAGCGCGCTCGGAGGGATTCGAACCCCCGACCTGCGGATTCGAAGTCCGATGCTCTATCCAGCTGAGCTACGAACGCGTGGTGCGGACCTAGTAAAGTTCTCTGAACTGTCAATGCGAAGGGTGACCGACGGGGCTCGAACCCGCGACGTCCGGAACCACAATCCAGTGCTCTACCAACTGAGCTACGGCCACCAGAATCGAAGCGGCATCATAATCGCTGTTTTCGGTCTGTCCAGCACAAGAAGACGGAGTCCGTCGATCATTCGAGAGGCTACTCTTCAGCATGCGTGATGGGAGCTGTCCGAAGTGCGGGGGTCGACGGATCGCGACGACGAAGTTGGTGGTCTACGTGGGCGGCGGCGTGAGCGGGCCGACGGTGGACTTCTACGTCTGCGCGCAGTGCAAATACTGCGAGCAATTCATGGTCGGTTCGGTCGAGGAGCGCGTGAGCGTGCTCGATTCTTGGAGCTGGGTGCAGCGCGAAGAGGGCGGTCCGTTCCGAGGCTGAGGCGCTCAGCGCTTGGTGACGATGATTTTGCCGTCGCCGTCACCGGTGTATCGGCGGCGGGTCCACTCGGCCATGGCGATGCCGGCGGCGACGGTCATCGGGTAGCTGTGGTTGATGCCGAACATCGGGATCGCGACGACTTCGTCCGATGCCTCGAGCAAGACCTCGCCGACCCCCTCGTCTTCGTTGCCGATGATGAGCACGCAGTCCTCCGGGAGCTTGGCATCCCACAGACCGACGGGGCGATCGTGGTCCTTCTCGAGCGCGCTCAGGAACCAGCCCTTCTCCTTCGCCATGTCGACGAAGGCCTCCTCGCTCTCGACCTTCACGATGTTCTCGAACCGCTGCATGCCCATGGAGCCCTTGCGGTAGTACTTCTCGGTCCCGATGAGGAAGATCTCTTTCACGAGGAACGAGTGCGCGGTGCGGATCACGCCGCCTACGTTGAAGGGGTTCTTGCTGCGCCGGATCGCGACTCGGAACGGATGTCGGATCCGCTCGAGCTCTTCCTTGACCTCCTCGATCGGCATGCGCAGCGGGGGGACCTTGGCCATGGCGTCAGGCCTTCCACTTGATGGAGCAGCCCATCGCGGCGTGTACGTCGACGTTGTGCGCTCTGCCGTCCAGCGTCGCTTCGATGACGTCCCTGAGGTCGTGATGCTGGACCTGATCGAAGGAACGCCAGTTGTCGTCGATTCGGCCGTTGTAGACGAGCGCTCGGTCGCCATCGAAGACAAAGACGTCTGGGGTGCACGCGGCGTCGTAGGCGCGCGCGACCTCTTGTGATTCGTCGAAGACGTAGGGGAAGTTGAAGCCCCGCTCGGTCGCTCTTGCGCCCATGTTCTCGAAGCTGTCCGACGGGTAGCGGGTGGCGTCGTTGGCGTTGATCGCGACGAGCCGAACCCCGCGGGACTCGAGGTCCGCCTGCAGCGCGACGAGCCGCTCCTCCGCGGCCACGGCATAGGGGCAGTGGTTGCAGGTGAAGACGACGACCAGGACCTTCGCGTCAGCGAACGACTCGAGCGACCACGTCTGACCGTCGACGCCGGGGAGGGAGAAGGGTGGCGCGACGGTTCCGACCGCCATGCCGTTGCTGGATGCGAGCGCCATGCGGGCACCCTGGCGCTCTCCCACGGCTGCGTCAACGGGTGGTATCGTGCGCGTCCTGAACGGGAGGGACATCACGTGTTTCAGCAGTTGATCCAGCAGTTCACGCAGTCGCGCCAAGGGCAGACGGCGTTCTCGCGGCTCCAGGCGCAGGGGTTCTCGCAACAACAGTCGCAGGGGTTTCTCGGCGCGGCGGTCCCCGTCGCGGCGCAGTCGTTTCACCGGGCTCAGTCGGGTGGCTTCGCGGGCAACCGGCCCGGTGGGCCTGGCGGGCTCATGGATGTGGGCAACAGCCACTATGTGACGAACTTCTTGAGTGGCGCCGTGAGCGGTTTGATCCGCGGACAGGGCGTCATGGGAGCGGCGGTCGACGGAGTGCAGGGCGTCGCCGGTGGCCACGTCGCGCAGGTGATCGCGACCCGCTTCGGCCTGCCCCAGCGCGTCGCTGGCACCGTCGGGGCGATCGTCACCCCGCTCGTGATCGACTGGCTCTGGGAGAAGATGAACGGCGGCGGCCTCAACCTCGGAAGCCTCTTCGGAGGCGGCGGCGGCGGCGCGCCCGCGTTCGGCGGCAGCGCGCCCGCGTTCGGCGGTGGCGCGCCCGCGTTTGGTGCGGCCGGCGGTGGTGTGAGTCCGACCGTGCAGGGCGGCCTCGGCGGTATCATGGGGCAGGTCGGCCAGATGTTCGGCGGCGGCGGCGCCCCACAAGGCGTGCCTCAGGGCGGCGGCGCTCCGCAGGGTGGCGGCTGGGGCTCCGGAGGGGCCCAGGGTCAAGCGGGCGCGGTGAGCCCGACGGTTCAAGGCGGGCTCGGAGGGCTCTTCAGCCAGTTCATGGGAGGGAACAACCAATGACCGCAGCACTCACCCTCACGACCACGGGGAGCGGGGCGACCTGGGACGAGGCCTACGAGGACCTCGCCTTCACGGCCTTCGCCCTCGGCACACAGGCGGACGACGCGGCCCTCAACAAGCTGCTCGTCGAGGTCCGCGGCGTGTTAGCCGACTGGGAATTCATCGAAGCCGATCGACGCCGACTGCGCGGCGCGGCGATCTCGGCCCGGGCTCACGTCCGGGTGGCTGACGCCGCGCTCGATCTGGTGCTCGGCAAGCTCGCCGAGGCGCTGCTCGCCGAGTCCGACGGCTCCAAGGACGCAGAGCTCTACCGACGCTTCTTCCCCGAAGATCACGAACGCGTGATCGCGCTCGGGCTCGACTCCGAGCTGCCGATCGCGGGGCTTGCGATGGCGCAGCTCGACCAGGGCGAGGCGGTCCCCGACTCGGTGAAGGCCTTCGTGCCTTCGATGCGACAGTGCCTCGCGGTGGGCAACGCCGCCTTGATGGCGCGCGCGGACGCCTACGCGGATCTCGGCCGGCTTCAGGCCCGCGTCGAGGCGTGGCTCGAGACGGCGGACGCGGTCACGCGCAATGTGCACGGAGACTTGACCACCCTGGGGGAAGAGCGCGGCCTCGCCTACCGGTGGACCGCGTCGTTCTTCTCGCGCTGAGCGCTGCCGGCGGCCGGCTCAGCGGAGCCGGTCGCGCATGCCCTGCACGACGCTGTCGGCGTCGAGCTGAGATCGCACGGTGAAGCCGAGGATCTGGTTCGCGTAGCCGTCGTGGGCCTCTTGCGACTCGTTCGGCTCGCTATGGGAGTGCCAGTAAGAGCCGGCCGTCGTGGCGAGCTGAACCGCGTCCGCAAACGCGTGCACCAGCCCTGCGTTTGCCGGATCAGCGTTCTTCTGGCGGTAGCGCTCCACGCTGGCCTGGTCGTGCCCTTCCTCGGGCTCGGCCAGATCACGGGCCGCGGTGGTGAGCTTGTGCACCGCATCGACCGCATGCACGATCGCGGTCGAGAGCACCGCTCCCTGCTGCGTCTCGTACCACTGCCGGACCTCGCGGCGGACCTGCTCGGCCAGCTCCCACGTGGACCAGATCTCCTCGAAGCCCGATCCGCGTTGAGCCCACCGGATCACCGCGTTGACGATCTGGGTCGGCCGGACGTCGGTCGCGCCGCCGCTCCAGTCGGACCAGGCGTCACCGCAGCACTTGGCGGTCGCCAACAAGACGGTGTCCACAGGCACGCCGCCCGCCGCCGCCATCTCGATCAGAAAGCGGGGGTCCTGGCAGGTGTCCCACGCACGCTGGTAATCCTTGCCCGCCTCTTGCACGAAGAGGAGAAGATCGTCGGTCACCAGCCCCGCACGATTCGGCAGCGTCAGCCATCGCTCCGTCGCCATGGCGAGGGACTCTACACGCTTCGGGCGCGCCCAAGAAGCCATCTCGTGAGAGTATGGGTCGATGGGTGTCGACTACGTCGTGGACCTCGGGTGCGCGCCCAAGGAAGCGTTGAGCACGCAGCAGATTGTCGATCTGCTCAAAGCGCGCAGCCGCGCCGAGTACGTGCGCGACATGATGCGCAGCCAGGGAGACACCCGCTCGCTCTCGGAAATGACCTTCGAGACCGTGGTCCTGCGGCCTGAGGGGCCCACCCGGGAGGAGGTCAGCGTGCAGCGCCTCTTCGACGACGCGGCGGCCCTCGACCCGCTGGCGGCCTCCTGCGAGAGCTGCGTGGCCCGCTGCACCCCGCGACCTTTTGGTTGCGTCGGCTACGTGTCCTATCCCGTGACCGGGGAGACCGAGGCCTGGCTGCTCGACCAGCTCCCGGACCGCCTGGATTCATCGGGTGGCACGATGCTCGAGAACGCCGTGCGCGACTTTCGCTGGGACGGCAGCTACACGGAGCACCTTCGAGGGCAGGGCGACACCTTCCTCGAGCTGGACACCTCGCCCGCGCGGCGGTGGCCGTCCGGGTTCGAGATCACGGGTGACCAGATCTGGCAGATCCTCTTCGGGCTCGGCCATCTCTCGCCGGCCCATTCGATGATGTGCGCGCTCTTCGTCGGCCTCATTCCGCACGGGACCCCGCCCGACGCGCTCGCCAACCTTTCGCGGGACACCGCCCAGGTGGCAGGGCACGCCCTTCGCTATGGGGTCGATGACGCGGACCATCAGGTGGGGGAGCTACAGCGCTTCTTCCGGGCCATGGGCCTGGCGGCGGCGATGAACGTCACCGTCTTGATCGACGGATAGCCGCCCCGATCGACTCACACGTTCCTCCCGTGGACTTGCGCTGATACCCTCAGGACCGTGCCCGCGGTCCAGGTCCAAGTGCATTTCGGCGCCGCCATCGAAGACGTTGGCGAGCTCGTCGGTGCGTTCGACCTGATCGCCGACTTTCATCCACAGATCGCAGGCTGCGACGCGGATGGTGACGGGGTCGGAGCCAAACGCACGATCTGGCTCTCGGATGGCCAAGAAGTCGAGGACCGCCTCAGCGAGGTGCTCGGCCACGGATACGCCTACGAGGGCGTCGACTCGCAGAACATGCGTTCATGGCGCGGACGCATCGAGATCGTGCCCGACGGCGATGGCACCAACGTGTCGTGGACCGTGGACTATGAGCCGAAGGACGGGGTCGACGTCGACGCGCTCGACGCCCAGCTCCGCGGCGTGCTCGAGGAAGGCCTCGCTTCCGCCCGGCGGCTGCTCGCCGGGAGTTGAGGCGGCTCGAGCCCTCAAGCGCGCGGCTGCCTTGACTGGCGCGGGCGGTTGAAACAAGCCCCGTCATGCCGTCTCCGTTTCGGATCTACAACACCCTCAGTCGCCAGTCCGAGGACTTCGTGCCGATCTCCGAGGGCAAGGTCTCGCTCTACTTTTGCGGGATGACGGTCTATGACCACTGCCACGTCGGCCACGCCCGAGCGATGGTCACCTCGGACATGGTCGCCCGGTACCTCCGGCACCGGGGCTGGGACGTCGAGTTCGTGCGCAACTACACCGACGTCGACGACAAGATCATCCGCCGTGCGGCGGAGTCGGGGGAGGAGCCGCTCGCGTTTGCAGAGCGCTTCATTCAGTCGACCCAGGAAGACTTCGCCGCGCTCGGGCTGGTCAAGCCCACGCACGAGCCGCGCGTCTCGACCTCGATGGACGAGATCGTCGAGATCATCGGCCGGCTCGTCGAGCGGGGCCACGCGTACGAGAGCGAGGGTTCGGTCTGGTTCGATGTCGGCACGTTCCCCGAGTACGGCAAGCTGAGTCGTCAGAAAGTCGAGGAGCTGCGGCAGCCCGACGAAGCGGTGCCGGGCAAGCGCGCGCCGGTGGACTTCGCCGTGTGGAAGGCGGCCAAGGACGGTGAGATCTCGTGGCCGAGCCCGTGGGGCAAGGGCCGCCCGGGCTGGCACATCGAGTGCTCTGCCATGGCCTACAAACACTTCGGCCCGCAGATCGACATCCACGGCGGCGGCCTCGACCTCGTGTTCCCTCACCACGAGAACGAGATCGCGCAGTCCGAGGCGGCGCACGACCACGGGCCCTACGCGAAGTACTGGATGCACAACGGCATGCTCACGATGGAGAGCGGCCAGAAGATGGGCAAGAGCCTGGGCAACGTGTTCGGCATCAAGGAGGCGCTGAAGCTCTTCCCGGCCGAGGCGATGCGCATCTACTACCAGCAGGTTCACTACCGCTCGCCGCTGCCATGGAACGTCGAGGCATTGCCCGGCGCTCTCTCGCTCCTCGCGCGCCTCTACGAGGCCCGGGACGCCGCCGCGGAGATGGGCGGCGAGGAGAAGCTCCAGAACGTCGCTCGCGACCTGGGCAAGGACGCCCAGACGGTCGTCGAGCTCGCCGAGTCTTTCAGCGAGCGCTTCTACGCCGCGATGGACGACGACTTCAACACCGGCAAGGCCATCGGCCTGGCGCTCGAGCTCGCGCGCGCCGTGAACCGGCTCTCGAACCACAAGAAGGCCAAGAAGCGGGGTGGACCGATCGCCAAGCTCGCCATCGAGGCGTTTGGGGTGCTGCGCGACGCGCTCGGCCTGCTCGAGCTGAGCGGTGAGCAGTTCGCGGAAGAGGTCAAAGACAAGCGGCTGCCGTCGATGGGCCTCACCCGCGAGGACGTCGACGCGAAGCTCGCGGCTCGGGTCGCCGCACGGGCGGCCAAGGAGTGGGCTCAGGCGGACGCGATTCGTGCGGAGCTCGAGGCGACGGGGATTCAGGTCATGGACCGACCCGACCGCGTCGATTGGCGGATCCGGCTGGACGTGCGCGACGAGGCGAGCGAGGAATAGGGGACTTGTCTCGACGGCTCATCGCTCTTGGATCATCGGCAGGGCCGCGTTGAACCGGCACGCGGCCAGGGTCGCCCGATGGACGGTCCTCCCCGCAGTCCTCGGGCTGGTCGCGCTCGGCTGTCAGGCGGAGCTCGTTCCGCCCCGGGGCAGCGTCGAGGTCGCGGTGCCGTACGCCACCTCCCGCGCCCCCACGGGCACCACCGACCCCCGGCGGTTTTACGGTCCTCAGCCCGGCCCGCGTGCCCTCGGGGTCGTGCGGGTGAGGGTCCCCCACGACCCGCGGACGGGCGAGCGCGAAACCGGGGAGCCGGTGCAGCGAACGACGCTGACCGCGGTCGAGCCAGCCGACGCGCTCCCCCTCGACGAGGGCGCGATCCTCGTCTTTGTGCACGGCTTCAGCGTGTCGTTCCCGAACGCCGCTCGACAGGCGGCTCAGCTCGCCTACGACGTCAGCCTCGAGGGGCGCGTGGCGCTCTTCGCGTGGCCCTCGGCGAGCCTCTACGGTGGCGACGAGGTCCGGGTCCTGAGGGCGGCGGTCGTCTTGAGGGAGTGGCTCGAGGAGCTGGCCGAGCGCGACTCGCCGGTGCACCTCATCGCTCACGGCATGGGCGCTCGGGCGCTCGCGACGGCCCTTCGGGCGCTCGCCCGGGACGAGGCCCCGGCTCACTTTGGAGAGGTGATTCTCGTCGCGCCGGACATCGCCGCGGATCTCTTCATCGATGAGATGGCCGCCCAGATCGCTCCGCTGGCAGAGCGCGTCACCGTGTACGCGTCGGCCAACGAGCGCGCCCTGCACCACGATCTCGAGGCGGAGGCGCTCGGCGACACGGAGAGCGGCCTCCCGATCAGTCCACACTTCGAGACCATCGACGCGAGCGCCGTCGACACGAGCCTCTTCGGTCACGCGCTCTCCCCTGATCGACGCTCGGTCGTCACCGACGTCGCAGCGCTCCTCGCCGGCGGGCCCCGTCACCGGCTCGAGCAGCACATCGGCCGCGCCACACACTGGTCGCTCGAGGGGCCTCCCTTCACGGCGCTCTGAGCGTTTCGTCCGGCCGTGCGCCGTGTGGCATCCTCGCGGGCCATGACGTGGGTCCTCATCACAGGCGCGACGAGCGGGATCGGGAAAGAGACGGCGCTCCGTCTCGCGAAGGCGGGCGTATCGGTCATCGCAACCGGACGCAGTGAGGACAAGGTCGCCTTCCTCCGTGCAGAGTCGGCCGCGGCCGGCTTGCGTCTGCACGTCTTGCAGCTCGATGTCGACGACGCGGCCTCTGTTGCCGCCGCCGCCGCCGCCGTCGACGTGCTCACGTCCAAGTACGGCGTGGACGTACTGGTGAACAACGCCGGGTTCGCGCTGATGAGCCCGGTCGTCGTCTGCAGCGGCGAGCGCGTCGAGCGTATGTTCGAGACCAACCTGATCGGCGCGGCGCGTACGATCCGCGCGTTTCTGCCGGCGATGCGGGCGCGGGGCCGAGGTCGGATCATCAACGTCTCGAGCGTGCTGGGGCGCATGGTCACGCCTCTGCAGGGCGTCTACGCCGCAACGAAGCATGCGCTCGAGGCGATGAATGACGCGCTCCGGCGAGAGGTGGCGCCGTTCGGGGTGGAGGTGGTCCTGCTCGAGCCCGGCGCGGTGGACACGGGGTTCAACGACGTGGCTTTTGGGCCGCTCGGCGAGCTCGTCGATGACGCGTCTTGGGGGCCCTCGGTGCGGCGACTCCGCGGAATCGAGTCGCTCTACCGCAGCACCGCGGCGCCGGCCGAGGTGCTGGCGGAGGCGCTCGAGTTCCTCTGCCTCGGGGCGAATCCGCCGCCTCGAAGCACGGTCCCTGCCCTCGCGAGGGCGCAGCTCGAGGCAGTGCGGGTGAGCCCCCGTGGAGCCCGCGAAGGCGTGCTCCGCATGGCCATGGGACTCTCCGGCGCTCCAGGCTCACCCGCCGTCCCGAGCCGCAGGGCGCTCGTCACCGGGGCGGCCGGCGGGATCGGCCGAGCCACCTGTTACCAGCTCGCGAAGAGCGGGTACCAGGTGATCGCGACCGATGTCGATCGCGCCGGCTTGGCGGAGATGAAGGCGCGCGCGGCAGAGCAGCGACTCCCGGTCGAGACGCGCGTGATGGACGTCACCGATGAAGCTTCGATCGCTCGCGTCGCGCTCGACGTCGAAGTCGACTTGCTGGTCAACAACGCCGGCTATGCCGAGATCGGCCCGATCGAGCTGGCGTCCGATGACGCGTGGCGCGACCAGCTGGCCGTCAACGTCTTTGGGCTGCTCTCGGTGACCCGCGCCTTCGCCCCGGCGATGATGCGGCGCCGCTTCGGACGCATCATCAACGTGTCCAGTGTGGTCGGACAGGTCACGTTCCCCTTCCTCGGGGTCTACGGCGCTAGCAAACACGCGATCGAAGCGCTGACGGACGCGCTGCGCATGGAGCTGGCGGGCTTCGGTGTCGACGTCGTCGCGGTGCAGCCCGCGTTCATTCGCTCGGGGTTCGCGGCGCGGGCCAAGGCGAGCCTCGAGCGCTACGACATGGAGTCCGGGCCCTACGGCGCCGCTACCCACCGGATGGAGGACATCCTCGATCGCCTCGACAGGTTGGGCGGCGAGCCGAGCGATGTGGCGCGCGCCATCGCGAGCGCCGCCAAGAGCGCCTCGCCCGACGGGCGCTACCAGACCCCGCTCTCGGCGTGGCTCGCGGTGCGAACGGTCCCGTGGCTCCCGGTGCGCGTGGCCGACGGCGCCATGGCGCGCTTCATGGGAATTCGCTGAGCGCGCCGGGAGAGCGGGTCATCACGCCCCGCACCGCGGCGAGCAGCTCGTCGCGGTTGATCGGCTTGTCCAACACGGTGACGCCGGGGCTGGAGACGAAGTTCTGGATCCGCGTGGTGACCGCGCCGCCGCTGATGAAGAGGGTGCGGCCGACGAGCTTGGAGTGACGCAGAGAGAGCTCCTGGTAGAACTCCGCGCCGTCGATCTCGGGCATCATCAGATCGCAGAGGATCACGTCGAAGCCTTGGTCTTCGTCGAGCAGCCTGAGCGCCTGGTCCGCGCTTTCCCTCAAGACCACCTCATGGTGACGCTTCAGCACGCGCTCGAGCGCTCTGCGCAAGGGTGCCTCGTCGTCCACGACCAGCACGCGGCCCCGGCTGGGTGCGGTGGGCTCGGCTCCCGCGGACGCGGGTTGGTCCATGGCCTGCGGCACGAGCCCTGTGTCCTCGGGCAGCCGCAAGGAGAAGCGGGTCCCGACGCCCACTTCGCTCTCCACGTCGACGTGGCCGCTGTGTGCGCGGATGGTGTCCAGGCAGAGCGAGAGCCCGAGGCCCGTTCCGTGACCTCGCGGCTTGGTGGTGAAGAACGGCTCGAAGAGCCGATCGAGGTGCTCCGGGCGGATCCCCCCGCCGGTGTCCTCGACCTCGATGACCAGCTCGGAGGTGGCCTCCACGAAGCGCGTGGTGACGAGGATCTTGTTGGTCGCGGAGGTGCCTTCCTCGATGGCGTGGGCGGCGTTGACGAGCAGATTGACGAGCACCTGCGAGAGCCTTGCTTGGTGGGCGGCCACGTAGGGCACGGCGCCCAGCTGGGTCTCGACGGTGGCGCGGTGCCGGGTCTCATTGCGGGTCAGGGCGCACGCGTCCCGGACGATGTCGTTGATGTCGACCCACTGAACCTCGTCTTTGTCGATGCGCGAGAAGGAGCCAAGCGCCCGCACAATCGACTGGATTCGGTGCAGCCCGTCGAGGTTGTCGCTGAGCATCTCCCGCTGTTCGTGCAGCCGGTCGAGAACGTGGTGCTCGCGCAGGTAGACCGAGAGCGCGTGCGCGCCGGCCTGACCGATCTGGGGTTGGAGCGCGTCCGGCAGGGACTTGACCATCCGCTCGAGCCACGCAGCGTGATCCTGAAGCAGGCTCGTGTTCGCGAGGAGGAACGCCGCCGGGTTGTTGACCTCGTGCGCGACGCCCGCCGCGAGCTGCCCGATCGAGGCGAGCCGGTCCGCGCGATGCAGGCGTTCCCGCAGCCGCTCGCTGGACTTTCGCTCGATCGCGTAGCGAATGCAGCGTCGTAGGCTGGTCGCCGTGACCTTGCCTTTGACCAGGTAGTCCTGCGCGCCATCCCGCACGGCCAGGGCGCCGAGGTCGTCGTCGTCCACGCCCGTCAGCACGACGATCGGCACGCCAGGCGCGGCCGAACGAAAGGCCCGAAGTGCGCTCGTGCCCTCGCCGTCAGCCAGGCCGAGGTCGAGCAGCACGACGTCGATCTTGGTGGCGTCGAGGAGCTCGAGGCCTCGCTCCGTGGTCTTCGCGTGTTTGAGTTCGAAGGCCTCAGACCGCGATCCGCCGCGCAGCTGCCGGCCGACCAGCCGGGTGTCGACCGGATCGTCCTCGATCAGCAGGACCCTGGTCCGCTCTTCTGAGCGAACGCCCGCTGGCGTCTCGGCACCCTTGGCCTCGCGCAAGTCCCCCCCCAAACCAGTCGCTGAGCTTAGCCCACTTTCGCCTCGTTGAGGATCCGAGCTTTGGGCTCGAGGAGGTCGCGCATCAGCTCCAGTACCTTCGGGGAGAGCACGAGCAGCTCCTCGAGCGGCATCGTGCGCATGGCTCGCTCGAACCACATGTCCATCGCGGCCATCATCGCCGTGACGGTCTCGACCAGGAGGTCGTGGGGCACGTCATCGCGGACCGCTCCGAGCCCCTCGCCGATGCTGAGCACCCGCCCGACCCAGGCGCGGCTCCGGTCCATCAGGCGCATGTACGTCGTGTCGCCCGGCCCGCGGGCATAGAGGCTGCGCATGAGTGCGGCCGTGCGAGGATCGTCGAAGAACTCGCTCGTGAGGAGGTCCGAACCGGTGGCCATCATCTGCCAGAACGCGGCGGCGTCGGTCGGGGACTCGACCCCGTGCATGAGCTGCTCTACCCGATCCATCACGTCGTCGAGCACCGCGCCGTACGCATCCCCCTTGTCGGCGAAGTAGTAGTACATCGCCCCTTTGCTGATCCCGGCGGCGGCGATGATCCGGTTGAAGCTCGCCGCGTCGAAGCCGTGCTGAGCGAACTCTTCTGCCGCCGCGTCGAGGATGGTGCGGCGTTTGTCTTCGGGCAGCTTGTCGAATCGGGGCAGCGGCATACGTCGGAGTCCCTGAGATCTGTTTAGACCGATGGTCGAACTCTGAGGTTCGTGGGGTGTTCGGTCAAGGGCGGCGCCTGGGGAGCTTGAGCCTGCCGACGTGACCTACGCCGCCTGCGGACATGCCGAAGAAGTGGGTCGCGCCCGCCACTGCGAGCCGATCAGATGAGGGGAAGCGTAGGCGACACGCATCTCACCATCGTACACCCAACCTGCAGAAGACCGCCCTCAGCGGCCGACAAGTCAACAAGTCAACACTACGTCCCCATGCCGGGGACGTAGTGTTGACTTGTTGACTTGTTGGGGGTGCGTTGGGGCGGTGGGGAATTGAAAACGGCGACCGGGGTCGGTCGCCGTTGGGCTGGCTCGTCAGTGCGAGCGCTCTACGGGGTCGGGGTCGGGGTCGGGGCGGCCGGGGTGCGGGCCGGGAGCAGGCGCGTGATGTCACTCGCCCAGAGCTGGCCGGTCTGGTTCGTCGCGTAGAGGCGGTTGCCCATGACAAAGACGAAGCGGGTGTTGCGGCCGAGGTCGGAGTAGCCCGAGCGAATCACTCGCGCGCGGCCCCAGTTCGGGTGGATGTTGTGCGCGACGATGCCACCGTCGTTGAAGACGACGTAGACGGTCGGGCCGATGTTGAACGCGTGACGCACCTGGCGAGGAGCCGAGAGCGCGACCTGGCCGATGCGGGTCGGCGGGGAGACGGTGTTGCCGACGCGGTGGACCCAGATCTCACCCTGGCGCGTGACGTTCACGAGCCGGCCGCGAATGCGGAACATGTAGATCGGATCCTGGCCCTGCGTGCCGACGGGCGCGCCGCTGATCTGCTCGGGCGGCCCGATGCTCTCTCCGCGAATCGTGTGCGTGTACACGTTGCCGCGCTGCGTGACGACGAGGATGCGGTTGGTTCCCCACGGAATCACGTACTCGGTCGGGTCGCCGGCGTGACCGACGGTGTGCCCGCGCAAACGGATGTGCATCTGAACGGAGTTGCCGTTGACGCGGTTGAAGTAGACCTCGTCCGCCTGGTTGACCCAGAGGATACGGTTGCCCGTTCCACCCCAGATGAACCGCGCGTGCACCGCTTCGGCGGCGACCGGGGCTCCCTGGATTTGGCGTGCCGGCCCAATCTGAGCTTCGGCAGTAGATACGGTGAACGGTGCAGCGGCCAGGGCGGTCAGTACCGCCAGGGACATGGTTAGAGCTCTCACGACGCCTCCATTGGAGAAAGACGGAACACGGGACCCAGGCCCCACCCCATCAACAAAACCTTGGTGTCCGTAGCAGACGTCACGGATGTGCCGTGCATTCTATGCGCCCCCCACGGGCGCGTAGAACACCAGGCAGGAGCCGTCGGAGTCAAGGGCCGTGAACCCCTCGACCAGCCGCCGACATCCGGAAGCGCTCCCAGGTCGGAAAGAAGGTGGTGAGGACGGCGCCGAGCAGGAGCCCGCCCGCGAATCCGCCGAGGTGAGCGTCCACCGCGATCCCCCCGGAGCCCCCCGAGCGCAGGACGTAAAGGTCCATGCCCACGGCTACGATCGCGATCAGCGCGGCATGAAAGGGCGGGACCGGGCGGGCCAGGGGCCACGCCATCGCCCACGGGATCTCCCAGCGAAAGGAGAGCAAGACGTAGAAACCGGCGACCCCGCTGATCGCTCCCGACGCGCCGATCACGTAGGTCGCGGGTCCTTCGACGTGATGCACGACGAAGGCCGCGGCGCTCGCGATCGAGCAGATCAGAAGGCCGAGGAGCACCCAACGATCGCCGGCGACCTGCGCCAGCAGCGTGCCGAAGAACCAGAAATACGCGAGGTTGAACGCCAAGTGCATCACGTCGCCGTGCACCAGGACGGTCGAGAAGACGGTGCCGATGGTGAGCCAGGCGTCACCCGACCCTGGATGGGTGCCCAGCGTGTCGATGGCGCGGACGAGCTCCTGGGGCACGAGGGCGAACGTTGGGGCGAGGCCGAAACCCGTCAGCGCCTCCGCAGCGAAGACCGCCACGAGGGTCAAGGTCACCGCGATCACCGCGCGGCTCATCGTCGGGTCTCTCATGCTGACGCTATAGCAAGGGTTCGGGCTTCTCGCGGCACGCCACGTTCGGTATCGTCGCCGTCCCAAAGGGACGAGGGATGAGCGAAGACCGCGCAAAGCTTCAAGAAATGGTGACCCTCTACAAGCAGGGTCTTCTGGTCAATCCCAAGGACGTTCGCAAGCGCTACCAGCTCGCGGCGGCCTATCACAAGCTCGGCGACCTCGAGAAGGCCATCAAGGCCTACTCGAGCGCCCGCAAGACCAAGAGCGACCACTTCGGTTGTCGCTACGGTCTGGGCCGGGTCTACCTCGAGATGGGGGACATCGCCGAAGCGGTGCCCGTTCTCGTGGAGGCGGTGGCGATCAAGCCCGAGAGCGCCGAGTGCCAGCACGTGTTGGGCGAGGCCGCGACAAAGGCAGAGATGCCCGAGGCGGCGGCGAACGCGTACCTCGCGGTCACGCAGCTCGAGCTCGAGGCCGAGACGCCCGAGTATCCGGACGCACCCAAGAAGGGGGGCGCGGCCTGCGCAGCCCAGGAGCGCTGGGCGGACGCGGTGATCTGTTTCGAACGCGGGCTCCAGCTCACGCCGAACGATCCCGAGCAGCTGCACCTCCTGGGCAAGGCCTACAACCGTCTCGAGCAGTGGGACAACGGCCAGCGAACGCTCAAGGCCTTGGTCGACATCGAGAAAGAGCACGTGGACGGGCTGAAGCTGCTCGGCGAAGCGTGCATGCACACCGGCGACGACGAGCAGGCCATCGACGCCTACCGCCGCGCGCTCGATCTCGATCCCGACTACCTCGACGGGTACATCGCCATCGGCGGCGTCTACGAGCACATCGGCCAGGACCAGGAGGCCCACAACTCCTACAAGATCGCGTTGCGCTTCCTGCCCGACGATGGCTCGATCTACTTCAAGCTCGGCCGCTGCCTGAGCCGGCTCGGCAAGTCCGAGGAAGCGCACGAGCGCTTCGAAAAGGCGAGCACGATCCTTCGGGACGACGCGGACGTCTTTCTTCAACTCGGCCTCGTCGAGATGCAGCTCGAGCGCTGGGAAGACGCCGAGAAGTCGCTCTCCGAAGCCGCTGAGCGACGCGCCGGTCACCAGCCCACGCAAGAGGCCATCGCTGCCGTCAAGACCAAGCTCGGCAAAGACGAAGAGGTGCTGCTCGCGTGGGAGAGCGTCGTCGAGCTGGACGCCGAGAACATGGAGGCGTGGGTGGCCCTCGCCCGCCTCTATTTCCACTACCAGTCCCTCGAGAAGTGCATCGGCGCGGTGATGCACAAGCTCCGCACAGACAGCGAGAACGGGGAGATGGTTCTCCTTCGTGGGACGTGCCTGAATCTCCTGGAGCGGCACGACGAGGCCGTGCCGGTGCTTCAGAAGTCCACGAAGGTTACGCCAGAGGAGCCGCGGGCGGGACTGCAGCTCGCCATCGCTTACAACGGCGTCGAGCGGTGGCAGCAAGCGCAGCAGGCGGCCGAGAAGGCCATCCGCCTCTGGACCGAAGCAGAGGGCGAGGCACCCCCGCTCGAGCTCGCGCATGCGCACAAGGAGTTGGCGAAGGGCTGCAAGCAGCTCGGCGACGATCGAGAGGCCATCGAGGCATACAACGCGGCGGCCGAGCTGGACGTCGCGTGGG
>Ga0114933_10001760_pt1 | contig 23562 bp, 23 predicted proteins | sample 4SBtaG_FD_89691 | JGI IMG/M metagenome (GOLD analysis project Ga0114933, IMG submission 89691) | Deep subsurface microbial communities from Kolumbo volcano to uncover new lineages of life (NeLLi) - 4SBTROV12_W25 metaG | ecosystem: Environmental > Aquatic > Marine > Volcanic | place: Kolumbo... | reverse complement strand
TCCACGACAGCTCGACGCTCTGGAACTCTCCGTTCGGCGGCGCCGTGGTCTCGAGCTCGCCGCTCGCGTTTCTGGAGAAGTCTCCCCAGCAGATCAGCTCGCCATCCGGCTCGACGCCGCACCCGATGTCGGCATCCACAGCGATCGCGACCATCTCGACGTGGGGCGCGGCCGCTGCTGTCGAGTCCTCTCGGTTCGCCCAGCACGTCGGTATACCGTCCTCGTCGAGGATGCAGTACTCGGTGGTCCCCTCCGCCAGGACCCTCGCCGTGTCCGCGGGGACGTTGCCCAGGTCCGAGTAGACATCGCTGGTGTTCCACCAGCACTGCAATGAGTCGTCGGTGGTCAATGCGCACCCGATGGCACCTCCGATCGCGATGTCCTGGACACGCAGATCGCTGGACACATCCGGGCTCCACGCGCCCGCGTGCCCCGGCCAGACCACGACCTCCCCGGAATCGAGCACTCCGTACACGTCCTCGGCCCCCGCGTCGATCCTTGAGAACTCGGCCAGCGGTTCGTTCGATACATCGAAGCCGGGCTCGCCCCAGCAGTGGGCTCTTCCAGCAACAGAAAGCCCGCACGCGAACTCCAGGCCGGCGGTCAATCCGACCAGGCTGTCAGTAGGTAGGCCGTCCAGCTCGCCGTACTCACCTGCACCCCAGCAGTGCACCCACGCGTCGGGGTCGAGGCCACAGATGAGGTGGTCTCCAACTGCATAGGGGCGCATCCCGGTGGGTGGGGCGACTCGAACGGCGTCGCCCGTGTCAACGGGCGACGTTGCGCGGATGCGCTCGAGGAGGCCGTTCTCGATGCACGCCGGTGCGACCGAGAGGCTGAGCGCTAGGAGAAGCCGAAGTGTCGATCGGCCAGCCATCGGCCTGCCTCGAAACAGACAACTGAGAGATAGTCAGCGACAGCACTGCTCGAGGCATAGGACCCCTGATCGGTTCCATCCTGATAGATCTTCTCGGTGCCGGATGCGCTGACCGTGATCTGCTCGGTCTCCGACGAGACGAACACGTACCGGAGGCCCACGGTCGCCGTGGGCAGCGTAAAGGTGATGCCTGTCGTCGCCCCGTCGTTCGTGAAGAGGTAGTCACACTCGCTGGTGGTGACGGTGTGGGCGGCAGTCTTGGCCTCGATCCGCAGAACCGCATTGAGCCGAGTTCCAGCATCCTCCGAGGTGCCCGGATCAGCCGTATCGACCCTGACTTCGTCGCTGGTGTTCGCCCAGATGAAGTGGTCCCCGCTGTTCGCATCGCGCAGGTCGAGCAACCCGGCGCGGCCCGTGCCCCCGACATCGGCCAAGATCTCGACGAGTCCACGATAGGGCGAACTGCCGACCTTGAGCACGGCGTCTTGGATACCGCCGCTGCCTTGCCAATGAGACCTCAGAAGTTGTTGTCCGCTGTTGCGGTATACAAGCACGTCACCGTCGTTACGCACCTTGAACGTCGTGGCCGCTGCAGCGCCGTTCACGACCCTGAATTCGGGGCTTGACTGGTTGTTGTTCCGGTTGAACCAGCACTCGATGTCCCCGCCAGCGGCGACGCCCCAGTGCACCACGTGCTGGGTGCTGGACGGCGTCTGGAACCGGGCCATCGTGTCGCCGAAGTCGTAGTGCAACTGCATCTGCTCGGTGCCATCCCACCGGTACCGTGTGAGGACGGCCTGGCCGCTGTTCGTCGGGGATTCGAGGTTGACTTCCTTGCCCTTGAACTCGAGCTGCTGGTTTGCCCCCACTGCGAACAACTCGGTGTCGTCGAGGTTTCGGTTCAGCTCAGCGTAGAGCGTGCCACCCGCTCGAAACTCGACGATGGTCCCGGAGGACCCAGGCCGCGCGAGCGCCACGGGCTCGCCCACGAGCTCGAGCTCGTCCCCGGATGTGAACGCCTCGATCTGCACACCGGGCGTCACCTTCTTGACCTTGAGTCGGGTGGAGCTTCCCGCGATGAATCGCGCGATGTCCCCGCTCGTGTTCGGCGTGCGCAGCTCGACATGATCGCCTTGCACCCGCATCGAGCTCCCCGTGGGAGCGAAAGCCTCGGTGCGCGAGGAGATGGCGTTGTAGTCGACGGTCAACAGCACGGTGCCCGAGCCCGTGCTGCGACGGAACTCGACGATGGGTCCCGAGCCGGTGTTGTGCAGGCCGAGGGTGCCGGTTCGCTGGACGCGCCCGTCCTCGGTGAAGCGCATGACGCCGGCGTTCGCGTTGTCGTCGTAGATCTGGAGGTAGCCGCCGGTGGCACCGTCGTTGATGTGGGCCCGGAGCTCCGGATCACCCTTCGGGCTGAGACTCTGCATCCGTCCCCCTTGCCTGGATCAGGCCGTTGTTGAAGTCGTAGTCGAGCGCTCCGTCGACCCCGTGGGTCCGCGCGACCTCGGCCATGGCGCGCTCCAGTCGCTCGCGGGCGAGATCGAGGTGGGTAGACGCCAGTCGAACCTCGGCGCGGAGCCGCAGGAGGGTCTCGCGCTGGATCGGGTGGACGTGGATGCTGTCGCTGCTCATGGAACCCCCGTGAGCGAGTGCTCCGCGAGCATAGTGAGGGGGGGGGGGGGGCTCGTCAACGACAATCGGCCGGCCCGATCCGTTGCTCGCCCGCGGCCTGCGGGCTATTCGGCGCGCCCTGGAGGCTCCGTGCATCAGTACCTGATTCCCGCCGGTGGCATCACCGCAGGCGCTGGCTTCATGACCATGCTCTTCGGCTGGGAGGCGCCGGGCGGCGTCGACATCGCCGAGCAGATCTCCACGGTCGGCTTCTCAGCGGTCTCGGACATCAGCCTCAATCCGCTCGGTCAGCTCGCTTTTGCATTGATCCTGCTCGGGATCGGCATGATGGTGTTCGCGAACCGCACCGCCTGGAAGGAAACCGGCGGCTACTAGGTACGTATGAGCCGCGACCCCTTCGAGAGCGTCGAGTCCCCCTACCGACCGCGCCTCCACCGTGGGTTGAAGCGACTCGCCCGTCCCCTGGTGGACGAGCTGCACCGCGCCTACGACGAGTTCGAGGAGCCCCTCGGGCGCATCGAGCGCAGCGTCGCCCAGCTCATGCTCGGCCACGGGCTGCCCTCGGGCGTGTCTCCCGACAGCCACCTCGCGCCAGGTGTTCCCCGCGTCCGTCCCGTGCTGGTCCTGCTCGCCACCCGGGCCGCCGGCGGAGACGCCGATGCCGACGAGGCCGCCTTCTCGGCTGAGCTGCTGCACAAGGCCGTCGGCCTGCACGACGCCGCCATCGGGCGCCAGGACGGACGCCGCCGCCGCATCGCCCGTCGACTGCTGGGCGGAGCCGCACACTGGCTCGGAGGCCACCACCTCGGCCTGCGCGCCCTCGAGGTCATCCGCGCCTCTCGCCCGGAGCTCCTGGGCGAGGTCCTGGACACGATGCGCGAGATCACCGAAGGCCACGCGCTGGCCGAGCGCCTGCGCAACCGGGACCCCAGCCTCGAGGACTGGCGCGACTACGCCGAGCTCCACATCGGCGCGGTCTACGCCTTCAGCTGCCGCGCCGGCGCCCGCCTGGCCGGCGCTCCTCGCGAGGTCGCCTCGGCCCTGGGTCGCTACGGCCGCCACATGGGCATCGCCTGGCACGCCCTGGAAGATCAGTGGCTGATCTCGGTCTCCCCCGAGGAGCTCCCCCGCATCCTGGCCCATCGCATGGCCGGTGGCCGCCCCGTGCTCCCGCTGATCGTCGCCCTCGACGAGGACCCCGAGGTCGACGCCCTGGTCGATCGGGTCCTGGCAGAGGGTGACCTGAACGCCGCCCGCGAGCTCCAGCACCGGCTGGTGATGACCGAGGGGCTCTTCGAGACCCGCCGGGCGATGGTGGAGCACAGCCTCGCCGCCCGCCGCGCGCTCCGGACCCTGAGTCCGGGCCCTCACCGGGACGCGCTGGACCGGCTCGCCCACTCGCTCGCCGCCTCGGGCGCGCGCATCGTGGAAGAAAGCGAGTAGGTTTCTGGCGATCCTGTTTCGGATCACGCGTGCCGGCGTGTCTGACAAGCAGGGCAGAAAGGAGACGACATGACCAAGAAGATGCTTGCGCTCGCCACCGTCGCGGCGCTCGTGGGGTGTGAGTCGGTGGATTCCACCGACGTGTTGACCAGCGGGGTCTACGCGGACATCGCCGCGACCGCCGACGGCAGCGGCAGCACCCAGGCCACCGCGTCGCTGCGAGTCGGCGGCGGCAACTCGAACGTCTGGATGCGCCTCGAGGGCGACGACACGCTGACCGCCGCCCAGGGCGAGGACAGCCAGCCCATGACCGAGGTGAACTTCGCCGAGACCTACAGCTACGTGGCCGAGTTCGACGTCGACGCCGAGGACACCGAGTTCTCGGTCGCCTTCGATCGCACCGTGGACGAGGGCGCCCCCTCCACCATGATGAGCCTGCCGGCTCCCTTTGACCTGACCGCTCCCGAGGCCGACATCACGGTGACCGCCTCCGAGGAGGACATCCCCATCTCCTGGGAGCCCGCGGACAGCGCCGATGAGATGGCCTGGTCGATCGACGGCGACTGCATCGCCTCCGAGGGCGGCGCCCTGGACGGCGACACCGGCGCGCACGTGATCGAAGCCGGCACGCTCGAGTGGTGGGACGAAGAAGAGCCCGCGACCTGCGAGGCCGTCATCACCATCACGCGCAGCCGCGCCGGCAGCCTGGACGAGGGCTACGGCGAGGGTGGCACGGCCTACGGGCGCCACCAGCGCGAGGTCAGGATCCTGGTCGCTCCCTGAGGGCTTCCAGCGCTCTCCGGTAGGGGCCGTCGACGGACTGCGGAACGTCGTCGGCCCACTCCGTAATCAAGCTCCGGGCGGTGTCCCGGTCCTCGTCGCTCATGTGGCTCACGAGCACCGCGCGGTCATAGGGGGAGCCCTCGACGAGCAGCTGGGCCGCCGGCTTGGTGCTGCCGAGTCGGAGCTTCGCGACCAGCAGAACGGCGTCCGGGTCGCTGAGCGGCGTGCTCCACTCCGCTGCGAGCAGGTCGGCCTCGTCGCCCATGGGCGCCTGTCCCATCAGGACCCGGGCCGCGTCCGCGTGCAGGGACCAGGCGTTGTCCAGGTGATGACCGCAGGCGTGCAGCAGGTACTGGACCACCGCGCGCTCGTCCCGCATCGTGCCCTGCTCCGCCAGCGTCGCGCAGTCTGGCCGGCCGACCTCGGCCAGGTCCACTGCGGTCGGCTCGAGGGCCTCGACACGGGGGACGTCGGGCAGGGCCGCGAACGTCAAGGACCCAGGCGCCACCTGGTAGATCGGGGGTGCGCCCGCGGTCCACCAGGCCCCCTTCTGGCCGGAGCCCAGGACCTCGGCGCGGTCACCCGCGACGACGAGGATGGCCCGCGGCGCCGTGTTCGTGACCCGCACGAAGCCTGCGTTCACTGTCATGACACCGCCGAGCAGCGTCGAGGCCGCCAGCACGCCGAGCAGGGGCTTGCCGATCGGCACCGGCCAGTTGGCGACGGCCAGGCCGACGAGCAGCCCAAAGCCCCAGGCCGCGCCGACTTCGGGCAGGGGGATGAGGGCTGCGCAGACGACGAAGGGGGCCCAACGCCAGCGGTTGACCAGGCCCGCGATGAGCGCGATCGGGATCAGCAACGCGTTTCGGGGCTCCAGCGCGACGGGGACCATCAGGCCCGCGAGCAGGAGTCCAGCCCCGGCGAACAGGGGCGCCGTGAGGGGTCCGCCACGGATGCCCGCCGCGGTCGATCCCAGGACCAGCGCAGCCCCGACCGCCGCCCGTCCGTCGGCGAAGACGAGCGATGGCAACAGGGCGGCCGCGGTCGCGGCGGGCCAGCCCCGGACAGCCTCGGCGGGGGAGAGGTTCAGTAGTCCGTCTGGTACGCGGAGAAGCGGTAGTAGGTCGCCGGACCGGACTCGCTGTTCTTGTTCGTGACCTGGATGAAGTACTGCCCGCCGGGAAGGGGCCCGATGGTGTCGACGTCGCTGAAGAGGTCGTCCACCCCCTCGTCCGAGCCCTCGCCGACCAGCTCGCCGTCGCTGTTGTAGACCGCGACCTCGGCGTCGATCAGGCTGCCGAAGTAGTCGGCCGTTCCGTTGATGTAGAGGTAGTGCTCCGGGTCGACAGCGACGCTCCACCAGTCCTCGTCGCCGGGGGAATCGATCCACCCCCAGCCGAAGGCCGAGCCCAGCTGCCCGTCCGAGGTCGTCTCCCACTCGACGTCCAGCACGGTGGCCGTTCCGTCGTAGTCGTTGGGCTCCTCCTCGTAGGTGTAGAAGTAGCCTCGGTCGTAGACGCGCACATAGACGAAGCCCCAGTGGGTCTCGCCTCCGCCGCCGACGTTGTCGGTCACCGTGATGACCGCGTCGCCGCCGTCGACCTCGAAGTAGAAGCCGCTGCCGTTGTCCCCGCCGGGGCTCTCCTTGCGCAGGAGCAGCTCGCCCTCGGCCGAGATCAGCTCGTAGATCGGTGTGGCGTCGGAGTCGATGGCGTAGGACGAGCCGGTCAGCACCGTCGGGCACTCGTCGTAGGGCAGCGACAGCTGGATGTAGTCCACGTCGCCGGGCTCCTCGAGCAGCCAGCCCACCGCGTAGTAGTAGCCGGCCTCGACCCCGAGCTCGTAGCCGTCGCTGATGGTGTCCGGGTCCTCGGTGTAGCCGCCGAACTCGGAGAGCTCGACGTCGTAGCTGTAGCCGGAGTAGCCGTCGCCGTTGAGCTCCTCGACCAGGAGCGTCCAGTCACCGGCGCTCGGCAGGTAGGCGTACATCACCGTGTCGTAGGTGCTCACCCCGCCCAGCGCGTGGTCGTCCTCCTGGGCGTGCAGCTTGCCGGTCGGGCTGTAGAGCGAGACCAGCGTGTTCATGTCCTCGTCAAAGGTCTCGGTGTGGACGCGGATGTACTCGCCGCCCTCGGCGGTGAAGGTGAAGAAGTCCTGGTCGTCGGTGGACTGGAGGATGCCGTCGGCGGGCTGGTCCCACAGGATCTCTTCGGCTTCGTCGATCGTGTTGTTCCGATCGCCGTCCGTGCAGGCCTCCTCCTCGCAGATCTCGTGGTCTTCGCAGCCGGCGTCGTCTTCGCAGGTCTCGGTGACGACGGGGCCGGTGTCCGAGGGAGGCACGAAGCCGGAGTCGGGGAAGTTCTGGCCGTTGCAGGCGAGCAGTTGGATCAGCATGGGCGAAAGTTACCTTGCCGCCACGGCGCTGGTGGCTAATACGGGCGGCTGTCCGCCTGGAGGTCGCGTGGCCCGTCCCCGTTCGCTCACGGGAATCCAACCGTCCGGGGTTCCCCACATCGGGAACCTCAAGGGCATGATCGAGCCTGCGCTCGCCCTGCAGGCCACCCACGAGCCCTTCTACTTCATCGCCAGCTACCACGCGCTGACGACCCTGAAGGACCCCGAGCGGCTTCGCGAATACCAACGCGAGGCCGCTTTGTCGTTCCTGGCCTTCGGCCTGGACACCGACATCACCACGCTCTTCCTGCAGCAGGACGTGCCCGAGGTCTGCGAGCTGTCCTGGATCCTCGCCTGCCACGTGAACACCGGGGTGCTGGAGCGCGCACATGCCTACAAAGCGGCGCGCGATGCGGGCCGCGAGATCAACCTCGGGACCTTCAGCTACCCGGTGCTCATGGCGGCCGACATCCTGATCTACGACAGCCACCACGTGCCCGTTGGCAAGGACCAGAAGCAGCACGTGGAGATGGCCCGGGACATGGCGGCGGGCTTCAACCACCGCTACGGCGCCGAGGTCTTCGTGCTGCCTGAGCCCCTCATCCGCGACGAGGTCGCGACCGTCCCGGGCATCGACGGCCGAAAGATGTCGAAGTCCTACGACAACACCCTGCCGCTCTTCCTGCCGCCCAAGAAGCTGCGCAAGCGCGTCATGAAGGTCGTGACGGACAGCAAGGGGCTCGAGGACGTCAAGGACCCGGACACCTGCAACGTCTTCGCCCTGTACAAGCTCTTCGCTTCGGCGGACCAGCAGGCGGAGCTCGCCGCGCGCTACCGCGCCGGTGGTCTTGGCTACGGGCACGCCAAGCAGGCGCTGTTCGAGGCGATGGACCGCTTCCTCGCCGAGCCCCGCGAGCGCTACGCGGAGCTTGCGGCCGACCCGCGGGCCGTCGACGAGGTGCTCGCCCAAGGCGCCGAAAAGGCAAGGGATGTCGCCCAGGCCACCTTGTCACGCGTCCGAGGGGCCGTAGGTTTGCGGTCCGCGCGTTAATTCGGTGTCATGGCGTGGGCTGCCGATTGACATTGTCTTGACAAATACTTCGACGAAGTACCTGTAGAACCCCCCTCCAACGCCGTCGGCCCCCGGACCTCGAGGCACCTGCCCGCGGGCGACGTCGAACCAAACACCGCTGACCGTTGTCCCGGGACGGGACATCAGGAGTTTCGATGCCTTCGTATCGACCCGAATCCTTCAACGAAGAAAACCCCTTCGGCGAACGCAGCACCACACGTGGGGAGCGTCTCTCCGCCGAAGAAGAGAAGGACATGGCCAGGCGCATCCGCGTGGCCGAGGACGCCGCGCGCGACGCCATCATCCACATCGACGACGCGCGCGCCATCATCGGTCGGCGCCCGGAGCGTGCCGAGCGCACCCGCGCCGGCGCCGTGAGCCGGCTGGAAGAGGCCGTGATGGCCATCTGCGCCCAGGCCAAGGCCAACAAGGAGCTCAGGCAGCCCGCGCGCAAGGCCTCCGGTGCCTGGCAGGCCGCCGAGAACCTTCGCTGGCGTCTCGCGATGTCCGGTCGCCGCATCGCCCATGGCGAGGCCCGCAAGCTCGCGGGGCCCTTCATGGACGAGGAGGACCTGGTCCAGGAGGGCTACATCGGCCTCCTCCGCGCCGCGAAGCGCTTCGACCCGGACCGCGGCATTCGCTTCAGCACCTACGCCCGGTGGTGGGTTCGCGCCCAGATGACCCGCGCCATCGACCACACCGGTCGCCCGGTGCGCCTCCCCGGCTGCGCGGTCGAGCAGACCCGCAACCTGCGCAAGGCGATGAAGCGCTTCGAGTCCAGCGGCATGGAGTACAACGTCCAGGATCTCGCCGAAGAGGTCGGGATCGACAAGGAGCGCGCCGAGCTGCTCCTCTCCCAGGGCAACACGATCTCCTTGGAGCAGCCGGTCGATGACGGCCCGCGGCCTCGGCCTCTCGAGCGCTTCCTCAGCGACGACGACGCGCCGCCGCCGGACGGCGAGGCCATCCAGGCCCAGGAGCTCTCCCGCATGCACACGGCCTTCGCCGCGGTGCTCAGCGACCGCCAGCGCTTCGTGCTGACCCGGCGCTACGGGCTCGACGACGGCGAGTTCCGGACCCTGTCCGAGGTCGGAAAGGAGATGGGACTCTCCCGCGAGCGCGTCCGCCAGATCGAGCGCGAAGCCCTCATCCGCCTGCGCGATCACAGCGGCATTCGGGACAACCCCTTCTTCCTCCGCCAGTTGGCGCGGGTTGCCGCACAGGCCTGATCCACTTTCAGGAATCTTACGAAACCTCACGTATACGTGAGGTATCCCTTGCTCGTTGCCTCCACGTCGCTATGATTGGAGACCTATGAGCACGCGTACTCCCGACCTCGACCTCGTTCGCGCCTACTTGGACGACGGGGATGTCCAGGCCTTCGAGGCCATCTACCGCCGCTACAAGAACGACGTCTACCGGGCGATGGGCCGGGCGCTGTCCGGATTCTCCTTCGCCGAGGTCGACGAGTTTAGCCAGGAGCTGTGGGCTCGTGGCAAGGCTCTGATGGAGCCGTGGGACCCGGAGCGCGGCACGCTGCGCACCTACCTCGTCGTGCAGGCGACGTGGGGCGCCCGGTCGGCCGAGGCCAAGCGCATGCGCCGCCACGCCAGCCGCCGCGCCGCCCAGCTGCCGGCTTCCGGCCAGGACCCGGGCGCGATGCGCTGCATGAGCGCCTGGTCGCTCGAGAACGCCGACGGCGCCGTGGCGCGTCTTGGCGGCGACGGGGCTCGCAAGGCCGGCGCTACCCGCGCGGTGCGCACCTACCTCGAGAACAACGAGGACCGCCCCGCACGCGTCCTCGAGGCATGGCTCGAGGGCCGCACCGGTCGCGACATCGCCGCCGAGCTCGGCGTGCACCCGGCGCAGATCAGCCGTGACCTGGCTCGCGCCCGGACCCGCATGGAGAAGTTCCTGCCGGCCCGCCCCCGGGTGAGCGTGCGCCCCGACGGGGACTGATCCAGTCTGACGGATCAGGTCTTCTTCTTGAGCGCCTGAGAGGCCCGGTGCTTCCGGGCGAGCCCCTCGATCTCCGAGGTGGCGTCGAGCCGATCGAGGGCGTCGTCCACGTGGGACATGGCCTCGGCGTGGGCGTCGGCGGTCGCGGCGATGTGCAGCTCGTGGAGCACGTCGATCAGGCGCTCCAGCTCCGCCTCGTCGGCCTCCTTGCCCAGCGGCAGGCGCTTGAACACGGCGTCGAGCGCCTTCCGCAGCGTCGTCGCCGCGTCGCGTACGCGGGCGGACTCGCTCCTCGCGAGGTCCTCGAGCAGAGCCTGGACCGCGGCTCGACGGGGGTCCTCGATCTGGGGGACCGCCAGCTTCGTCTCGAGGCTGCGGTGGCTGGAGAACACCTGGCGCTCGCCGTGCCAGGCGTCGCAGGCCATCGAGACCAGGTCCGCGGCGTGGATGCGGACGCGCAAGGGCTCGCCGTCGATGACGACCGTGTGCTCCGCTTCGGTCAGGTAGTTGCCGCCTGTACGCGTGTTCTGGGCGAGCTCCCCGTCCACCTCGATCTTCTCGACCAGCGCCATGTTCCGGACCACGATGGTCCGTCCGGCCACCCGGAAGGTCCAGGTGCCGAAGGGGACCTTCCACAGGAACGCCCACGTCCCAGCGAGGACCCCTCCGAGCAGCGCCACCAGTGCCAGGACCTCCATCAGCCCGCGACCTCGGCCAGGACCCTCAGGAAGTTGTGGCCCAGGGCGCCGAGCACCTCGTCGTCGGACCAGCTGCGGTCGAGCAGGGCCTGGGTCAACAGCGGCAGCTTGTCCGGCCCGTCGAGGTCACGCGAGAACAGGTTGAAGCCCTCCCAGTCGCTTCCGATGGCCGTGTGCTCCGGGCCCACGGTGTCGCGGATGTGCGTCAGGTGGTTGACCACGGCCTGGATCCCGCCCGGGCCGATGAAGGGAGAGACGAAGATCACGCCGATGACCCCGCCGGTGTCCGCGATGGCGCGGAGCTGTTCATCGTCGAGGTTGCGGGGGCCGCCGAAGAGCGCGGAGCACCCGGTGTGCGAGCAGATCACGGGGTGCTTCGTCCGCTCGCAGATCTCGAAGACGCCGGCTCGGTTCACATGGGCGACGTCGATGACCAGCTGCAGCCGGTTGCACTCGTCGACCAGGTCGCGGCCGTAGTCGCTCAGCGGCGCCGCAGGATCCTGGCCCCAGCCCACCATCGGTGCGCAGGCCTCGTTCTTCGAGAAGTGGGAGAAGCCGACGTAGCGCAGGCCGCGCTCTCGGTAGTGGGGGAGGCGGCCGAGAGACCCGACCAGGCCATGCGCCCCCTCCAGCCCACCGAAGCAGGCGATGCGTCCGCGCTCGCGGGCGCCGCGGATCGCCTGTGCCGTGGTCGCCAGCTCCAGCTCGTCGGCGTGTTCGTCCAGCTTCCGATGCATGCGATCGAGCATCCGGTCGATCTTCACCGGGCCTCGGCGACCGGCCAGCGGGTTGGTCACGATGCCCAGCGCCATGCAGCCGACGTTGCCGTCCTTCAGGCGAGGGATGTCGACGTGACCCATCAGCGGAGCGGTCCAGAAGGGGTTGGGGCGATGGCGCTTCGCCCAGTTCCATCTCAGAAGGGTCGTCGTCAGCAGCACGTCGCAGTGCAGATCGACGATGAGCGCCCGCTCGTGCAGTTCACGCGTGTCGGAGCGGATCACAAGAGCCTCTCCACGACGTCGACCCCTTCCCAGGTGCCGTCGGCTACAGGGCGTTGCAGCATGCCCGGGGCGCACAGGGTGTGGAAGCCGGTCAGACCCTCCACGTCGGTCGCGCAGGCCCCGAGCGGGAGCCCGCGCAGCACGGCCAGGTCCTCGACCGAGGCGATGGGGTGCACCGGGAGCATCCGAGGCAGGGGCGCCGGCGAGAGCTCTGCAATGGGCAGGTAGGGCACGGCCCACTCGTGGCCGCTCCAGCAGCGCCCGCGGACTCGCCCGAGGCCACAACGTCGCCGCCACTCGGGTCCGAGCGCCGGGTCGAAGACGCCGCGAGGCATGGAGATGGCGAGCTCGCGCAGGGCCTGGGCGACGCGCATCGCGAGGCGCTCTGCGTCACCGAGGCAGAAGATGGCCGCGGGGCTTCGGCAGCCGGCGCCGTCGTGGAGGGCGGCGTCCATCGCCAGAGCCCTCGCGGTCTCGTTCGAGATGTCCTCGACGACCGCGAAGCTCACCCGGTGGCCGAAGAGCGCCTTCGGACCGTCGAAGGCGGCGTCGAGGACCTGCATCGCCCCGTCGGAACCAAAGGCGAGCAGAGCGTCGACCTCCTGGAGCGGGGCGAGGTCGTGGCCCTCGAGGCACTCGATGCCGTAGGCGGCCGCGATCGCCCGGCCCGCCTCCGGGCGAGCGGAGGGGACCTTGAGCACGACCTCGCAGCCGAGCCCTGTGAAGCGCTCTACCCACCGCAGCGGTGCGATGAAGACGTTCTGGGCGCACCAGATCGCGATCCGTCGAGGTCGTCCCGTCCGCGGGATGGCGGCGTCGATGCACTCGACCTCGACGCGAAGGGCCTCGACGGCGCCCTCGTCGGAGAGTCCGGTGTTCCAGGTCGTGGGGTCGCCCAGGGTCCTCATTCGACCGCCAGGGAGCAGCCCCGTGGCTCGCTCTTCGCGAGGCGTCCCTGCAAGAAGACGCGGCCGCCGCGGACCTCGCCCACATCTTCGGTCTCGATGGCCAGGAGGCTGCTCCAGTTCGCCAGGTCGACGAAGCGGAGCAGGCCGAGGCCCTCGGTCCGCTCGCCGGTGGCCGCATCGACGGCGTAGGGCACGAGCCATCTCGGGGGGAGGTAGCCCTCGCCCGGCGCTCCCCAGAGCTGCGAGGAGAGCTCGGTCATGCCGTACTCGTCGATGCGTCGGAAGTGAGGGCCCAGGCGCTCGCGCAGGCGGAGCTCCTCGGGCGCCGAGCCCTTGAAGCCGCCGGTCACCATGACGACCGATCCCGGGGGGAGCTCGACGTCGGGGATCTCCGATGCCCTCGAGGCGGTCGTGCCGATGAAGACCGGGCCTTCGGGCAAGGTCGTCGTGGCGTCCGGGAAGAGCGTGCGCATCATGTGGCCGAGCGAGCTGTCCGCGGCGGTGGGGCAGAGGTTCATCGCGGTAGTGGGCGCGTCGGGGACGCACGCCTCGAACTGGAGACGTGCGGCTCGATCGTAGGCCTGTGTGTCGGCCATCCGGTGCAGACCTCGCTTCCCGGTCGTGCCGCTCGTGCGGAAGTCGATGCCCTGCGAGGCCGTGCAGAAGACCACCTCCTTGCACAGGCGGACGGGCACGGCGGGGATCTCATAGATCGTGCTCGGCTCCACACCCGCCGCGAAGTTCCGGTGCACAGCGCTGACCGAACGCTGCCACTCGAAGAGCTCCAGCGCGAGGGCTTCGACGTCTCCGCCGTGCTCCAGGAAGTCGAGCACCCGCGCCTTCACGAGAGCTCCTGGACGACGCGGACGAAGCCGTGGATCTGGGCCTCGGAGATGGTCAGTGGCGGGGTCAAGGCCAGGACCTCGGCCTGCTCGCCAGCGGGCAGCGCGATCCAGCCCCGCTGCAGCAGCGCGCGCGAGAGGCCGAGGGCGTCGGGGTGCTCCAGGCCCAGCAGCAGGCCCCGTCCTCGCACGGGGAGCTCCCCGCGGATGCGTTCGCCCATCCGCCGCACGCGGTCGCCGAGGGCGAGCACGACCTCGATGCAGGCCAGCGCCATGGCGCAGCCCACGGGGTGGCCCAGGAAGGTCTGGGTGTGCAGAGCCTCGCCCCGGCTCGCGCCCCAGGCCTCCATGACCTCGGCCCGGCCGACGCAGGCCGACAGCGGGGTGCCGCCGGCCATGCCCTTGCCCAGGCAGATCAGGTCGGGGACGACGCCCTCGTGCTGGAAGGCGAAGAGGTCTCCGGTGCGGCCGAAGCCGGTGTAGATCTCGTCGAAGATCAAGACGGCGCCTGCCTGGTCGCAGGCTTCGCGCAGGCGCCCGAGCCAGCCGGCGGGGGGAATGCGCACCCCACCGCGGCCCTGGATCGGCTCGACCAGGACGGCGCCGGCGTCGCCCAGGTCGATGTCGCCTCCGAAGACCGCGTGGCGGACGTGCCCGCCGAGCTGGTCGGCGAAGGGCTGCCGGAAGGCGTCGGCCTTGTACGCGGTTGCGGCCAGCGCTCCGTAGGACAGGCCGTGGTAGCCGCCGTGGAAGGCGAGCACACCCGGGCGACCCGAGGCCAGCCTCGCGGTCTTCAGCGCAGCCTCGACGGCGTCCGAACCCGAGGAGCCCAACATCGCGTGGTCCAGACCGGTCAGCTCGGAGAGGCGCTCCAGGAGCTCGATGCGGCGGGGGTCGGGGAAGGCATCGCCCATCGCGTGTGGGAGTCGAGCGAGCTGGGCGGTGGCGGCCGCGACCACCTCGGGATGGCGGTGACCCACGCTCGCGACCCCGAAGCCCGCGGTCATGTCCACCATCACGTTGCCGTCGACGTCGCGCACGTTGGCGCCCAGCGCGGTGTCCCAGACGACCGGGTCCGTGTCCGCCACGCCGAGCGCGTGGGCGCGTCGGGCCCGCCTCGCCGTGATCGCCGGGCATTCGTGCGCCGCGAGCCTGTCCACCATCGCCCGGGACCGCGGTCCGGGGATCTCGGTGATGAGCCGGGGCAGCGAGTGACCGTCCACACAGCCCTCTAACGCCGGGCAAGATAGACAGGCGCGTGCTCCTGAAGCTGCTGGTGGCCTGCACGGGCGGGCCCACGGTCATCCAACCCAACGGCACGATCGTGCTGGACCTGGTGAACCCGACGCCCGCCGATCCCTGGGACGGCGTCGACCAGGTGCGCATCGAGGTCTGGGTCGAGGGACAGTCGGTGTCCTCGGAGACCTTTGATGTCGACGACACGATGGAGCTCCCGGACCTCGACGCCTTCGGCACGGGGCGCTTCCACGTCGCCGGGCTCGCCGGCGGAAACGTCGTCAGCTACGGCCGCTCGCCCGAGGTGGTGCTGGCGCCGGACACCGATCGCAACGTGGCGATGACCTTCCTTCCGGTCAACCAGGTGCTGCCGATCCTGGACACGATGGCCCAGCCTCGCTCGCAGCACGGCGCCCTGCGCCTGCCGGACAATCGGGTGTTGTTGCTGGGCGGCGCCGACCCCGAGCGCTCCCAGAGCTTCGACGACATCGAGATCTACGACCCCGCCGAGGGCATCTTCCAGCCCACCGGCAGCTACCTGCCCGTCCCGCTCTACGACATGCACCTGTCCCTGTCGGCCGAGCGCACCATCTGGTTGAACGGCGGCCGGGTCCTGCTCGGCGATGGGCCCAGGAGCCAGGCCGTGTTCTTCGAGTACGACCCGATCAGCGGTCAGATCGACATGGCGACGGACATGAACGTGCCGAGGGCGGACCACTGCTTCACCGAGTTCCGCGACAACTTCGGTGTGGCCATGGGCGGGAATCGGGACACCTCCTCGGTCGACTACCTCCGCCCGGACCCCGACACCGGCGAGTGGACGTGGTCCGAGGTCGTGATCAGCGGCCTCGACCAGACCGCGGTCACGGGCTGCGCCACCCTCCCGGGAGGCGAGGTCTACCTGCAGGGCGTCAGTGAGAGCTCCACTGGCCTCTTCGACTTCAGCGAGGACGCTGCCGCGGCGAACCCGAACCTCTCCGACGCCTTCTATGCGGTCGAGAGCGGCACCTACGAGCTGCTCGAGGGCGCCATGATCATCCCCATCGGCGAGGAGCAGGTGTGGGTCGGCGCGGGCCGCACGACCGGCGGATCTTCGAGCACGACCGGGCGGGTCTTCGACGTGCCGACGCGAAGCTTCGTCGGCGGCGTCGATCCCTCGCGCGAGCGGGTCGACGGCCGCTGGGACGCCTGGATCGAGGAGGGGTGGTACGCCCTCGGGTGCGGCTCGCCGGACGGTGACGACTCGCGCTCCCAGACCACCGTCGAGCTGATCAACCTGACCACCGGCGAGCGCTACCCCTACCTGGAAGGCGATCGCGCCCGGCCCGGCTGCTCGATCACCGTCCAGGCCGACGGCGCCTTGCTGATCACGGGCGGCTTCGAGTCCGGCGGCGGGGCCGAGGATGGGGCCGCGGTCGTCGTGCCCTACGACCCGATCTGATCGAGATCCTCGCCGAAGCGGTGGCACAGCGCCGCGATCAGCTTCTTGTGGATGCCGTCGAAGGCGCCGTTGCTGTAGATGGCGACCACATCGCCCTCGATGGCGTTCGCTGCAACCGTGGCGACGATGTCGTCCGTGTGGTCGAGGCATGTGGCTTCGATCCCGCGGCTGCGGATGTCGCTGGCGAGCTCGTGCGGGTCCAGCCGCTCCTTGGCGGGGATGCGCTCGTCGTAGGTCGCCTTGATGAGGACCAGGTCGGCCTCGCCGAAAGCCGAGGCGTAGGGCTCCTGGAAGATCTTTCTGCGTGAGGTGTTCGAGCGCGGCTCGAAGACCACCCAGAGCCGCCGACCGCCGAAGCGCAGGCGCAGCGCCTCGGTCGTCACCTGGACGGCCGTGGGGTGGTGGGCGAAGTCGTCGAGCACCGTGATGCCGCCGACCGTGCCGACGACGTCCTGGCGCCGCTTGATGCCGCGGAAGCTACGGAAGCCCTTGGCGAGCTGCTCCGCGGTCAGGCCCTCGCGCTGCAGCGCCGCGACCGCTGCGACCTGGTTGTAGAGGTTGTGCTCCCCGACCAGGATCGACGTGAAGACGCCGAAGACCTCGCCCTTGTGCAGCACGGAGAAGGTCATGGTGCCCTCCTCGTGGTCGACGGCCTCGACCCGGCCGTCCCAGTCCTGGTTCGGGCCGTACTTGCGCAGCTCGCAGCCGGCCTCCTCGCAGACTGCGCGGACCGTGCCGTGGTCCCAGCGCGCGACGACGCAGCCGTCCTCGGGCATCGAGGCGACCAGGGCCCGGAAGGCCTCCTGGCAGTGCTCCAGGTCCCGGTAGATGTCGGCGTGGTCGAACTCGACGCTCGTCAGGATGGCGGTGTTCGCGCGGTAGCTCAGGAACTTGGGGCGCTTGTCGAAGAAGGCCGTGTCGTACTCGTCGCCCTCGATCACGAAGTGGGAGCCCGCCCCGGCCCGCGCGGTGCGGTCCCAGCCGTGCACCACGCCGCCGATGAGGTAGCCGGGCTCGAGGCCCGCCGCGTCGGCCAGCCAGGCCGCGATCGAGGTCGTGGTGGTCTTGCCGTGGGTACCGGCGCAGACGATGGAGGTGGCCTCCTTGAGGAAGAGCTCACCCAGGACGTGGGGGAAGGAGCAGTAGGCCAGGTCGCGCTCGACGACCGCCGCCGCCTCCTCGTAGGTGGCCCGGATCACGTTGCCCACGACGACCAGGTCGGGGCCGTGGTCCAGGTTCGAGGCGACGTAGCCCATCTGGATCTCGATCCCGAGAGAGGCGAGGTAGTCGCTCATCGGCGGATAGGCGCCGGTGTCCGAGCCGGTCACGGTGAAGCCGGCGTCGGAGAGCATCCCGGCGATGGCGCCCATCGCCGTCCCGCAGATGCCGAGGATGTGGATCGAGGTCAGCTCCTCGGGGAGCCCGGAATCGTAGAGAGGCATGCGCGGGTGTGTGGGGCGACGGAGGAGGGGAGGACGCGGAGGTGGTGACGCAGCATGGACAGCGCGTCGGGGGTGTCCACGTCATACCAGAAGGGCAGGACGTTGACCTCGAGTCCGGACGCGCGCTCCATCGTCTCGGCGAAGACCGCGTCGGTGGACCAGGGGATTCCTTGCAACAGGCGAGGTCGGGGCTGCGTCCAGGCCAGGCCCCAGTAGCCCCCGTCGAAGGCCGGCCCGATGGCGACGGGGTGCGCTCCGGAGGCCAGGCGGCGCAGGTGCTCGAGGGGAAGGGTCGGGGAGTCTGTGCCGAGCGCCAGGCAGGGGCCGCGCATCGCCTGCTGCATCCGCGCGCCGAGGTCGCCGGAGACCTGGGCCTCGACCGGAAGGTCCCTCGCCCAGGGGTGGGAGGGGTCGCCGGCCAGGGACACTGTGAGCTCCAGGCCCGCCTCGGCCACGAGGGCGAAGACGTCGGCGGCCATCGCCATGTGAAGCCGGCAGGCGGCGTCGGCACCGATCGCCGGGATCAGCCGGGTCTTCACCGTGCCCGGCACGGGGGCGCGCGCGAAGACCACCGCCCTCAAGGCTTGTAGCGCCAGGTCGCGCGGAGGATGCCGATGCCGGCCTTGATCGTCCCCCGGATCGTGCCGGAGATCTTCGAGCGCCCGCCGCCCCTCGGTCGGTAGCGCACCGGCACCTCGTCGATGCGAAGCCCCGCCTGGACCGCCTTCATCTGCATCTCGACGTTCCAGCCATAGGCCGGGTCGGTCATATGCATCGCCTGGAGCGCGTCCCACCGGATCGCCCGAAAGGGGCCCATGTCCTTGTAGGTCCAGCCCGTCCAGCGCCGGATCAGGCGCGTCGCGAGCAGGTTGCCGAAGCGCTGGTTCGGCATCAGCGCGCCGCGCTCGGCCAGGCTCACCCGCTCGCCGAGGACCATGTCCGCCTCGCCCTTCAGGATGGGGCGCAGGAGCAGCGGGAGGTCGTCGACGTGGTCGGAGCCGTCGGCGTCGAGGATGACTACGATGTCCGGAGGGGTCTCCTCCAGGTGCGCGAAGCCCGCCAGGCATGCCGAGCCGTACCCACGGCGCGTCTCGATGACCAGCTCCGCGCCGGCCTCGAGCGCGATCTCGGGGGTGCGGTCGTCCGAGCCGTTGTCGACCACGATCACCCGCCCGGGGCGGAGGCGATCCAGGTCGGCCAGCACGCCGGGGAGCGCCTCCTCTTCGTTCAGGGCGGGGATGACGACCGCGACGCGCACGGCCGGTGGTTAATCTGAGCACGATGCCGACGCTTGCACTCCTGAGCGCGCTGTACGCCGCGGACAACCCCTTCCAGCTGCGCCCCGAGGGCCTCTCGGTCGTCGCCGGAGAGAGCGCGAAGGCCACGCTGGTGATCACCGTCCCAGCGGGGACCTTCCTCTACCAGGACATGACCGAGGTCCGGGTCGTCACCGCGGACCCGTTGGTCGCGGGAGAGCCCTCGCTGCCGCCCGCGCTGGAGAAGGAGGATCCGGTCCTGGGCATGATGCGGCCGATCTGGGACCTGGACGTCTACGTCGAGGTGCCGGTCACCGCCCCCGCCGTCGCCGGTGACCACGAGCTGGTGCTCGAGGCGCGCTGGCAGGGCTGCAAGGGCTCGGTCTGCTACATGCCGGTCACCGAGCAGGTGACGGTGCCGGTCAAGGTGACGGAGAAGAAGTGAGCGAGGGGCGCGTGATCCGGGGGCTGGTCGCGGACGGCCGGGCCCGAGTGCTGGCGGTGGTCTGTCCCGAGGTGGCCGAGGAGATCCGCCTGGCCCATGGCCTGACCGAGCAGGCGGCCAAGATCTGCGCCGAGGGGGTCGTGGCCACGCTCCTGCTCAGCGCTCACGTCAAGGGCGACGAGCGGCTCATGGTCCAGGTCCAGGGGCGAGAACCGCGCTTCGGCTTTCATGGAGAAGCGCGAGCCGACGGTTCGGTGCGGGCGCGCATGAGCCCGACGTGGATGCCCTGGGCGGAGTCGGTCCAGGGCGCCTTGCTGGCCATCAAGTGGGAGGGCGACAAGGAGCTCTACCGAGGCGCGGCGGAGCTCGGCGACAGCTTCGAGGCCAGCCTGCAGCACTACCTGGTCCAGTCCCAGCAGAGCACCGGCGTCGTGCGCTTGAGCGCCACCTTCGACGCCGAGGGGCGCGTCAAGGAGGCCTCCGGTCTCCTCGTCGAGCTGCTCGGAGGCCAGTGGTCGAGCGAGGGCTTCGCCCACTGGATCGACCCCCTACACCAGGCGGACCTGACCGAGACGATGACCCAGTTTGCCTTCGCGCGGGTGCTCGGGACCGAGGTCCAGGTCCTCGAGGCCCGCAAGGTCACGCTGCTCCGAACCACGGTCGCCCGGGTCGAGGGCATGCTGCTGGCCCTCGGTGCGGACGAGCTGCGGGCGATGGCCGAGGATCCGGGCGAGGCCCGAGTGACGTGTCAGTTCACGAACGAGGAGTTCGTGGTCTCCGGCGAGCGCCTGCGCGCCCTCGCGGATCAGTTGGCGTAGACCAGCGTCGTCGATGAGCCGACCCAGGGATCGCCTCGGTCCTCGCCGGTCTGCTCCAGGCTCAGGGTCCCGTCTCCGAGGTAGGCCCAGACCTGCCAGTTGTTCAGGTTCCCCGAGTCGTAGAGCAGGTAGGCCTGGACCACCTTCCAGTCGACCGGGTGCTCTCCCGCCGTCTCGAAGACCTCGGTCTCGGCCAGGGCGTAGTAGCCGACGGCTTCACCGCTCTCGAGGCGCCCGGACATGAAGAAGATGGACTCGCCGGTGGCGTACTCACCGACCACCGCGCCCAGGAACTCGACGGGGTACTCGACGCCCTGGATCTCCACCGAGAAGGTGCCCTCGCCGTAGGCAAAGGTGTTCTCGGAGCCGTAGCTGTCGACGGTGGTCGAGAAGGCGACCTCCATCGTGCCCGACTGGACCATGCAGATCTCCGACCGCAGCGTGTCGTCGATCGTCGGCGGGCCGTTTCGCCACTCGTCCTCGACGTTGTCTCGCCGGTTCTCGATGAAGCTCTCCATCTCCCGGATGACTTCGCGGCGGTACTGCTTGTCCTCGTAGTCGCTCATGCTCGACTTCGTGAGCTGCTCCATCTCGTCGAGCCGGGTCAGCCAGTGGTCCTCGTCCCAGACCTCGGCGAGCAGCCCGTCGAGTGCATCGCGGTAGCGCTCCTGGCCTTCCTCGGTGGAGTAGATGCGCCAGGCGAGCACGCTCTCGCCGGTCACACTCAGAGGCGCGTACTGGCCGAAGGGGCGCTCGCCCTGCAGGACGGCATCGACCCCCCAGGGGATGAAGTGGAAGCGGCCGCCGTCCTGGGGGTCCGCGTAGGCGTAGAAGTTGTTGGTGTTCGCGGTGTAGCTGTCCCAATGGCCGATCAAGGCCTCGAGCGCCCAGGCGTCGATGAAGGCGTCGACGTCGACGACCTCGTCCAGGGAGTCCAGCACCTCGTCGTCGGGGGCCTCGAGGGCCTCGACGACGCCTTGCAGATCCTGGCGATCGCTCCCGCCCCACTCGTCCTCGAAGGTCTGTGTCCAGCCCTCGCGGAAGTCGGACAGGGTGCCCTCGTAGAGGTTGCCGACGTCCTCGCCGAACTCGCGACGGAGGAGCTGCTTCTTGACCGGCTCGACGTTGCTGTACAGGCCGAGCTCTTCGCCGTTGACCGTGACGTGCGCGTAGTTGCAGCGCGATGCGGGGATGCCGGCGGCCTCGTAGATCTCAAAGGCCATACACGTCTTCAGGCGCGAGGGATCCTGGCGCGTGTTGTTCAGCGTCAGGTGCTCGACCTCGTGCCAGCGCTGGTCGGGGACGAGGTCGTCGAGGTCCAGCTTGATGCCGGGACGGGTGGCCTCCTGGCTCCCGATCAGGCCCTTCTTGCGGATCGCGACGGACTCGAAGCGGTCGCCGTCCAGGGTCACGTCGGCCTCGAACCAGGTGTAGGGGTGGGCGAAGGGCGCGTCCATGCAGTCCGCACCGGCCAACAGGTCGAAGAAGGTCCGCTCCTGCTTCCGCATCGCCTCGAAGTCGTCGGGATCCATCTCGATCTCGACCTCGATGACGCGGCCGGCGTCGTAGACGAAGTCGGTGGGGTCGGGCTCGACCTCGACGGCGGTGTCTTGCACCTCCGGCGGGAGCGAGACCGAGTTTCCAGTACAGGCCAGGAGCAACAGCATCCTGCTCAATCTACCGTCGCGTGGGAGTGGTCGTTGAGGCGATGCAGGTAGAGCCCCTCGTCCCGCACCCCGAAGACGCTGACGGCGGTGTTCGGCTGCCGAACGTGCCGCAGGAACCGGAAGGGCAGGCCCAGCGTGCTGAGCACGGTGACCGCCAGCACCATCTGGTGCGTGAAGACCAGGACCGGGCCGGTGTGCCGCCTCCCCAGGTCCAGGAGCGCGGGCAGGACGCGCTGGGAGAGCTCTCGCAGGGTCTCGCCTCCGGGCACGCGGACGTCCGTGGGGTCTGTCGCCCAGGCCGCGAAGATCTCGGGGTGTTCGGGGATGACCTCGGCCGCGGGCCGGCCCTCGAAGGCCCCCTGGTTCAGCTCGGCCAGCTCGGGCACCTGGATCGGCTCACCCAGCGGCGCGGCTGTCTGCATCGCGCGAGAGAGCGGCGAGGCGTACAGGGCCTCGCGCTCGAGGGCTGCCAGCCGGGAACAAACCCGCCCCGCCTGGGCGAGTCCGAGCTCGTCCAGAGGGATGTCCATGGCCCCCACGAAGCGCTGCTCGGCATTTGCGCGGGTCCGTCCGTGCCGAACGAGGACGAGCGGCGTCTCGTCACGGTGGAGGGCGGCGTCGATGGCGATGTGGAGCGGGTCCAGGTCTTTTTGCACGCTCTGCACGTACCCCCCGGGGGGCCCTCGGGGTAGGTTGGGGGCGACTCGAGGCGCGCCATGGCTGATCCCAAGAAGGGCTTCGACCCCCTCGCCAGTCTCTTCGATGGCCCGGATCTACGGGACTTCTCGGGCGAAGGGTCGCCCCTGCCCGAGATCGACGACTCGATGGACTTCACGGATCCTTCGCCCGAGTCCACGGATCCGCTGATCTCGATGCCGGTGGACGGCATGTCCGTCGAGACGCTCAAGGGCAGCGATCCGGGCTCGACGCCGAGCCCGGTGCCCATCCCGCCTCGGGCACGCGTGGAGATGCCGAGCGCGGTCGACGTCCCCGAGCCCAGCTCGCTCCCTCCTGTCGACTCCCCGACCGAGGAAGGTCCGACCGGCGACGAGAAGGCCCAGCTCGCCAAGGCCCTGGCGGCCGCCGCGCTTGCGAAGGCGCAGGCGGCACGAGCCGAGGCTGCGGCCGCCCTCGAGGTGGAGCCCGAGGCGCCGAAGGTCGAGACGCCCAAGTCCGAGGGACTGGCCAAGGCCGAGGCCAAGCGGCGCAAGTCCATCCCGCCCCCGCCGGAGGAGGAGCCTGCGCCGGCGCCGACGAGCCGCTTGTCCGGGCTTGCTGCGCGGGCACCCAAGCCCCGCTCGGCCCTGGAAGCCGCCCGTGCCGCCGCACAGGCCGAGGCCGCGAAGAGGGAGGCCGCCGACGTGGCCAAACTCCTGGAGCTCCCCGCCAAGGTCGACGTCATCCTCCGCCGACAGCTCAAGGGCATCCGCTCACTGGACGTCGTCAACGCGCTGATCATGGACGACCGTCCCTTGCTGCAGGCGCTGTGGAAGGGACACCGCGCCCGCTTCGCCGCGATCGGAAGCCTGTCCGAGGTGGTGGCCACCACAAACGTCATCCGCGCCCTCGGTGCGGTGCCGAAGAAGCAGCTGGTCGCAGCCATCGTGGAGACCGACCAGACCGACTACCTCGTGTGGGTCGACCT
>Ga0114933_10001759_pt1 | contig 23635 bp, 13 predicted proteins | sample 4SBtaG_FD_89691 | JGI IMG/M metagenome (GOLD analysis project Ga0114933, IMG submission 89691) | Deep subsurface microbial communities from Kolumbo volcano to uncover new lineages of life (NeLLi) - 4SBTROV12_W25 metaG | ecosystem: Environmental > Aquatic > Marine > Volcanic | place: Kolumbo... | reverse complement strand
TCACCGGCCTGATTCGCAAGCACAGCGGCACCCCGTGAGGGTGTGAGTTCGGGTTCGGGTTCGGGTTCGGGTGGCCCGGACCCGGGTTATCGCTCAGTCAGCGACTTCCAATCGGGCCTGCCCGGAACCCCCCGGAACCCCAGGTTCGAAGGGAGTTCGCGGGGCGCGAGGGTCCGCGGGTGCTGCCGCACTGCCGTTCGCTATCCCGGCCGGCCCGAGCGCGCACGTCGCCCTCCCCGAGCCGGCGCTCGGTTGAGACGACGGGCACTCGGCCCGGTTCTGTGTCGCCCACCGCCGCGACGGCGGATGGCGGCCCCCGGCGGATCAGCTCGTGGCCTGCGGCTCCATGGGCAGACGCAGGCCGGCGATCGTGGTGGCCGTCGCGGTGATGAGGGCGACGTAGAGGTTGTGCAGCACGGCGGTCCACGACGGTCGCTCGCCGTCGGAGGCGGCTCGCCGGACACGATGCAGAGCCAGGATCGTGTAGGCGATCCTGCGCAGCAGCATGACGTTGACCATCGCCTCGGGGGCGCGCACCCATGGCCGGTCGTCTTCACGCAGGATGCGGTCGAAGGTGTTGTGGCACTCGTTTTCGACGGCCCGCCTGCGGCGGATCATGGTCGCCCACTGCGCTCCGTCGCCGACGCGACCGGCTCCGCGAACGTCCATCGTGCGCTGACGCCCGCCCACGAGCGCCCCGCGGGCATCAGCACCCGAACGCGAACCCAAACGCGAACACCCACTCTCTCCTCGAGCCTGCTCAACGCCGGCTGATCGGCGCCCCTCTCGGGGTGAGGTACCCCGTGAGGGTGTGAATTCGCGTTCGGGTTCGGGTTCGGGTGGCCCGGACCCGGCCTATCGCTCGGTCAGCGACTTCAAATCGGGCCTGCCCGGAACCCCTGGTGCGTCGCTTGGTCGCATATTCGACCGGGTCGGTGCGCGGTGTTACCCTCGTGCGCGTTGCAACAAGCCTGCATGACGTGATTGGGCTAAAACGGACCCGTTGATGCGACGATACTTTCGCTCGAATGTTCCAACCCTGGGCGCGATCGCGGCCTGTATCGCGGCGCTCGCCATTGTTGCTGCGCCGGTCGCCGGCTCAGCGGCCCCCAAAGCGGCCGCACCGAAGGTCTCAGAGACGACAGCAAGTGCTCGTAAATCAAATGTTTTACGAATCGAACGCTTCACTCTCGACAACGGCATGCGCGTGGTTGTCCAGCCCGACTCCAGCGCGCCCATGGTCGCGATTGGCCTGATGGTCGACGTCGGCGCGCGCGACGAACTCAAGGGCAAGAGCGGCCTGGCGCATTTTTTCGAACACATGATGTTCCAGGGCTCGGCGAAGGTCGGGAAGATGGAACACTTCTCGGCCCTGGAAGCGGTCGGTGCGCGGCTCAACGCCAACACGTCCATCGATCGCACCTACTACTATGAGGTCGTCCCGCGCGGCGCCGTCGATTTGGCGCTGTGGCTGGAATCCGAGCGGTTCGCGTCGCTCAAGATCAACAAGGCCAACGTCGAAAACCAGCGCCAGACGGTGATGGAAGAGCGCCGGCAGAACTACGGCAATCGACCGTACGCCGAGTCGCGGCTCAAGCTGCGCAAGATGGCGTTCACAACCTGGGAGCTTTCGCACAGCACCATTGGCTCAATGGCCGACCTCCAGGGCGCGCCACTCGAGGCCTTCGAAGCGTTCTGGCGTCACTACTACACGCCCAACAACGTCGTGCTCGCGCTCGTTGGCGACATCACCCTCGACGACGCCAAACGACTCGCCGAAAAACACATGGGCAAGCTCGAGCGGCGCGCTGAAATCAAGAAAGCGCGCTTCGCCGAACCCCAGCAAGCCGTTCACGTCTACGACACGTACGCCGAGCGGCTCGGCAAGATGCCGGCGTTCCACCTCGCCTGGCGCATCCCGGCGCGGCCTCATCCTGATTCCTACGCCATCGAGGTTCTCTCGGAGCTGCTCGACGGCGGCGATGCGGCGCGATTGCGCAAGAAGCTGTCCAAGGACACCGGCCTGGCGACCCGCCACTTCGCCGGTATCTACGGTCAGCGGGACGTCGACCTCTTCCATATCTTCGCCGAACTCTCTCAACCCGGGGCCAAGGCGCTCGACAAAGCCAAGAAGATCACCCGCGAGACGATCTACAAGATCGGGCGCGACGGGGTCAGCGCCGCGGAGCTGCAGCGCGCAAAGGTCTCGTTCGAAGCCAGCTATGTATTCGGCTTGGAGAGCTTCTCGCGCCGTGCCGCCGCGCTGTGCCGCCACGAGCTGTATTACGGCGATGCGAACGGCTTCAATCGCGTCCTCGATAAGTATCGGGCGGTTACGGTGGACGACATCGTTCGCGTGACCCGCAAATACTTCACCTTCGATCGGGAGGTTGAGCTCGACGTGTTGCCCAAGGGCATGGCGGCAATCAAGGGCGCTGGCGCCAAGCCCAAATACGTCGCGAAGGCTGAAAAAGCGCTCGCCAAGAAGCTCGAAAGACAGCGCAAATCCGAGGAAAAGCGCCTCAAACGCGAGCAACTGAGGGCCAAACGGGCGGCGGCGAAGGCGGCCAAGGCCGAGGCGCGACGCGCCAAGCGAGAGGCGAAGAAGAAGGCCAGGGAAGAGACCAAGCGCAAGCGCGCCGAAGCTCGGGCCGCTAAGAAGGCGGACAAAGCTGTCAAGGCCGCCGCTGCGAAGGACGCCGCCGCCAAAGCAGCCGCCGCGAAGAAAGCAGCCGCCGCGAAGAAAGCAGCCGCCGCGCAGAAAGCAGCCAAGTCAGCCAAGTCAGCCAAACCCGCGCCCGCAGCCAAGCCTGAGGCGCCCAAACCCGCGGCAGCCGACGCGCCCGAGAAGGCGGAGAAATAGCCGTGGCTACGACGACCCGTTTTCAAGTCAACGCGATGCCGGCACGTCCCGTCGTCGCGATGTTCGTTGCGATCTTCCTGTTCGCCTGCGGCGGCGCCCCGGCCAAGAAGCCCGCCACGAAACCGACTGTGACGAAGGCCGCAGTCGACCCCGATGCACGTCCCGCCGTCGCTCCCCCGTCCGACGTGAAATTCCCTGTTGCGCAGCGATTCGTGGTCACGTTCAAGGGTGATCCGAGCGAAAACAAGCCCGGATTGCAGGTGCTCGCCGTGCCGCGGCAGGGCCTGCCGACCGTATTCGTCCGCTGGGTGTTTCCCGGTGGACGCACGATCGAGTTCGGCGGCGGCAAGGGACCGCGATGGCCGGAAGGAACGATCGATTTCACCAACCAGATGCTCACGGAAGGCACCCGCAAGCACCGCGGCACCGCCTTCGCAGCCGCCCTGCAGGCACACGGCGCCCAGCTGTCATTCAGCGTCCTGCCCGACGCGTCGATCGCGAGCGGGCGCGTGCTCAGCCACCAGCTCCAGCCCTATCTCGGCCTCGTCAAAGAAGCCCTCACCCAGCCAGAGTTCGGCGGCAAGGCCGTCAGCAGTCTCCGCAAGCGCTGGCAGGCCCACCTCGACACGCTTAGCACGCGACCACGGTCCATCGCCGGCCGCGTTCTCAACCGTGTCGTCTATGGCGCGCACCATCCGTACGGCTCGCCTGGCCCAACGGCCGCATCGATCCGCAAGATCAAGTCATCGCACCTGAAGGCGGCGCATCGCGCGAGCTTCACGATCCCGGGCAGCACGCTCATCGTCGTCGGTGATATCGACCCCGGAGCGCTCATCGAGACCGTTCGTAACGTCTTCGGCAAAGCGCTCGACGGACGGGCCGACAAACTCCCCGCCGTTCCGCCGCCGCACGGTGACACCACCGGCTGTCACGTCGTCGACGTACCGACCGCTGTGCAAACGGTCATCATGCAAGGCAACCCCGGACCGCTCCGAGGCGACGCGGGTTGGGCCGCGGTCAAGGTCGCGAACCAGGTTCTCGGCGGGTCCGCATCGTCGCGCCTGTTCACCGTCCTGCGGGAGCGCAAGGGCCTGACTTACGGTGTGTATTCGTCGCTCGACGGCCGGCTCCATGCCGGAGATTGGAGCGTCGTGGCCTCGACCCGCACCGCCAAAACCGACGAAGCCGTCGCGGCGATCGGCCAGGAGCTCGCGCTGATTCGCGCCCAGAACGCCAGCGAAACCGAGCTCGCCGCGGCCAAACGCAAACTCGGTGGCGGGTACGTCATGTCGCTGTCGCGCGGCGGCGCCATCGCGGCTCGCATCGCCTCACAGCTCCTCTTCAAGCTCCCTGACGACTACTGGGCGAAATACGTCGGCCAGATCAACGCCGTCACGGGTGAGCAGGTGCGAGGGGCCGCCAATCGCTTCTTCGGCACCAAACCCGTCGCGACCGTGATGGTCGGCAACATCGGCAAGATCCGCCCGGCCATCGACCGCCACTGCCCCCGCCTCATTCTGCGAGACGCTCAGTCCAAGGTGCTCAAGGTGCTCGTCGGTGGCGACAGCGAAATGAGCGACGAAGCGCGCACCAAGGCGTTCGCCAGCTGGGCCAGCGACGACGCCGGGCTGATTCCGCTGGGGATGTATGTCCGCAACGCGGCCCACAAGCTCGACAACCGCGCAGACGCCCTCGCAGCCTTGCTCGAAACGGGCCGCGAGCAGCACATCATCCAGATCGGGCGAACCGCGAAAGATTGGCCCAGCCTGTCCGTCCCCGTGCTCGACCGGATGATGGGCGCATTCAAGCTCGCTGCGACGCCGCACGACATCAAGCGCGCGCTCCGGGCGCACGCCGTTGTCCTCGATCTCCTCGAGCCCGCCGATCACAAGCCAACCGTCCTGGTCGAGAGCGATCAGCTCGCCGCCCGCACCGCGATCGCCGCGTGGGCATTCGCTGGCGTAACTCCAGAGACGCCCTCGTCGGACGTGAAGACGCTGATGAAGGAGCGCTTGATTCCGTCCGACCTCGTCCGTCTTGGCGCGCCATCGATCGCTGGCTTGGAAGCGCTTGTTTCGACGAGCGTGCTCCGTGTGGAGGCCGCGCGGGCTCTGCGCGCGTTGGACAGCGCCGAGTCGATGCGCGCGCTGCTCCGCGGGTACCGTCGCTCTCTTGTCGAGCGCCGTCAGCTCCCCGATGTGCAGGACCTCGAGGTCATCGGCTCACTACGCGGGTTCCAGACGGCCTTGCTCTTGTTCGACAGCCATGCGCTCCAGCAGAGCAACGCCAGCCCGGAATCGCGAGCCACTTCGGCGGCGACGATCGACATGCTCCGCAAAGTCATCGACGACATGGCGAACACCAAGAGCAACGAGCCGCGCGATCGCAAGTCTGGCCGCACGGTGCTGCAGCGCGATTTCGACCAATTCATCCGCTCGTTCGAAGCCTTGCTCCAGTTCCCCAACGCGGACGACCGCTGGTGGGCCGCGCGGATGCTCATCGAAAACAAAGGCCTGGTCGGGCTGCGCTTGGTGCTGCACGGTCTGCGGGACGACGGCAACTACAGCGATCCCGAGCACTACACCGTCGATCCCAAGTACGCGATCGGTGACCTCTGCCGCAACCAAATCGCGCCGCTTGGCCGCAAGAACGTGCAATCGCTGCTGTTGGCGGAGCTGGTCGGGCGGCATCGCGTGGCGAAAGTCATCGCCATCACAGCTCTGAAGACTTTTGGCGACGTCGGCTCGCTGCGGGCGCTGCGCACACACTACGACACGACCAAAGTGTCGAATATTCTTGCCCTACCCGGTCACGTAACGTCAAAACGTCTCGCCGAATCAGCGGTTGACGTGCACGCCTACCTTGACGAGATCGAGGCGGAACGGAAAGCGGGCCGGGTGACAGACGAAATCGCGGCGTTGCACCGAGAGTTCGCGTTCTATACGTATGACTTGACCGGCATCAAGCTCCGGTCCGAGGTGGCGCGACGTGTGCGGGAACGGCTGGCAGCTACAGGTCATCGCGCACCGACCGCCAAGGACAAGGCGGGCAAGGGCAAGGCGGGTAAGGACAAGGCGGGTAAGGACGAGGCGGGCACAGATAAGGCAGGCAAGGGCAAACCCGGCGCAAAGAACGCCAAGGCCGCGCCAAAGAGGGCCAAGAAGCCAGCGAACTAGCCTCCGGCGTGTCCACGTCATCGTCTTCATAGCCAGCCTTGCCGGGGCCGCGAGTGTGGCGGCCGCGGCGACTCCCCAACGATCGGAAGCCGCCTCATACGCCCGCCAGCGAGGGCAGGTCATGGCGATCCTCAACGCACCGCACGTGACAGTCACAACCGCGCAGCTGCGTCGAATCGGCGCCGATGTCGGGGAGATTCTTCGCACCGAGGCCGCGCGCAATCCCCGATCGCAGCGTTCCTCCAATGCTCTGTCTTTGCTCGCTCATTTTCCGAAGCACGGCGAAGCGATCCTCTGCCGGGAAGCGCTGACGTCGACGCGAAACACCGCGCGCCGGCGCATGGCGATCCGTGGATGCGCGCGAATCGGTGGCGGAAAAGCGCTGGCCACCCTCTCCACGACCTTGCATGACCGCGATCTCTACATCCGTGAAGCGACGGTGTACGGTCTGCGCGATCAAGGCGGACAGGCGGCGAGAAAGCTGCTGGAGTCGCGCCGTTTGGTCGAAAAGAACGCGATGATTCGGACCCAGATCGATCGCGCCCTCAAGGCGGTCGCCGGCAGCACCAACCCAGGGCGGAAGCAGAGGAATCGCGCCAAGCCCAGCCATCGCCCCAAGCCCAGCCATCCGTCCAAGGCCAGCTATCCCTCCAAGCCCAGCCATCCCTCCAAGCCCAGCCATCCCTCCAAGCCCAGCCATCCCTCCAAGCCCAGCCATCCCTCCAAGCCCAGCCATCCCTCCAAGCCAAAGAAGCGCCTGACGAGCGCTGCACGGAACGCCAAGAAATGACTGACCACTTGTTCGAAGGCACGTTCACCGCGTTGGTGACGCCGATGACCGATGACGCGGCCCGCTCGATCGACACGGCCGCGCTCGAAAAGCTCGTCGAGAGCCAAGTCGCCGCCGGCATTGACGGCCTCGTGCCGTGCGGCACCACCGGGGAAGCCGCCACCCTCACCGACAGCGAATGGGAACATGTCGTGTCGACCGTCGTTCGCGTCGCCAAGGGCCGCGTCCCCGTCATCGCCGGAACCGGCAGCAACGCGACCGCCAAGACCATCGCGACGACAGCACGCGCCAAGGAGCTGGGCGTTGACGGCGCGCTCGTCGTTGTCCCGTACTACAACAAGCCGACCCAGGACGGGCTCATCGGCCATTTCCGCGCCGTGATGGATGCCGTTGCGCTGCCGGTCGTGCTCTACAACGTACCTGGCCGCACCGCGACGAACATGACCGCGGCGACAACCGCCACCCTCGCCGACCATCCCCACGCGGTCGCCGTCAAGGAAGCGTCCGGGTCGATCGGCCAGGTGCAGGAGATCATCGACCGAACCAGTGGCACGTTCGCGGTCCTCAGCGGCGACGACGGCCTGTGTGTGCCGATGTACTCGGTGGGTGGCCGCGGCGTGATCTCGGTGGTCAGCAACCCGGCTCCTGCCAGGACAGCCGCGCTATACCGTGACTACCGGGCCGGACGGATCGACGACGCGGCCGCTGGCCAAATCGCGTTGCGCGGGCTGATCGACAGCCTTTTCTGCGAGGCAAACCCGCAGCCGGCGAAGATGGCGATGCACTTGCTTGGGGCGATGTCACCCGTCGTTCGCCAGCCCTTGTTGACCGCGTCGGAGGCGGCGCGTGACCGACTTGTCTCCGATCTGACCGCTTTGGGCTTGCTCTGAAGAGTTGCATCCAGGCCACCAGGCGAGCAATTCGGGCCAGACGTGTCTTGTTTTGAGGCGCAGGGCATTGACGGCGGGTGGGCGCGCTGCTACTGCATCCAGCGGGCCTCAGAAGCCATCTTCGAGACAACGCACCGGTGTCGGAGCAGTCGTGGCGCAACGAGAATCGACGTTCAAAATCATGTCGTACGGGGTGACGGACGTCGGCCTCGAGCGCAAGAATAACGAGGACGCGTTCCACATCGTGGACGACAGCGGCCTGTACGTTGTCTGCGACGGCATGGGCGGACACGCATCCGGTGAATTGGCTTCGCGAATCGCTGTGGACAGCGTCGTCCAGTTCGTGACCAACACCATTCACGGCGAGAATTTCCGGTGGCCCTTCCAGTCGCCCAACGCGACGACGGTCGAGACCCGCGTCTTGGACTGCGCGATCCGCATCGCCAACCGCAAGGTCTATCAGCAGGCCCGGGCCGATGCCCGCCACAAAGGCATGGGCACGACGGTCGTCGCGATGTTTGCCGGGCGCGACCGAATCGGGGCTGCGCACGTTGGCGACAGCCGCATCTATCGTCTGCGCGATGGTGTGCTGCGCCAGCTCACCGAAGATCACAGCTTGCTCAACCACTACAAGCGCACCCGTCCGATGACCGAGGACGAGATCCGCAACTTCAAGGGCAAGAACGTCATCGTTCGTGCAGTGGGTCTGCGCGAAACCGTCGAGCCCGAAACGCACGTCTGGGATTACCGAGACGGCGATGTGTACCTGCTTTGCTCGGACGGCTTGTCCGACCTGGTCCCTGACGAGCGCCTCGGCCAACAGATGGGGCAGGCCGAGGGCGGCATGAAAGGTGCGGTCAGCACGCTGCTTCAAGACGCTCTCGATGCCGGTGGCAAAGACAACATCACGATCATGATGTTGAGTCTCGACGGCGACGCCGACGTCAGCCGCGCGACGACCCAGGACATGGTCGCCTACGATCCCGGCGACGACGCCGGCCTCGAAGACACCAGCCCAGGCTTTGGCACGATCGACGGCGATGGTTTCTGGGATCACGAGACATTGCCGGGCCTCGAAAACGACGGTCTCAACGGCCTGCGTCGGGTCGAAGTCGACGAGATGATGGAGACATCCGACGACCTCCCCGTGATCGGCGCGCCCGTGAAGTCCGAAGACGCCGTCCAGGTGAAGCTGCGCGATACGCCGCCCGCAATCCCCGGGCTCGACGACATCACGCCGGACGAAGCCCCTGTGGTGAAGCCGGCGGTCAAGAAGAAGAACTTCGCCCGCACATTCGTTGACAGCGCGCCGCCGCCCATGCCGGTTGGACGCAAGCCGCCACAGGTCAACATCCGCAAGACCAACCCGACCATGGCCAAGACCGAACCGTACGGCGTGCCGCGTGTCGCCGAGCCGGATGAGACGGCCGACACCGACAAGTTTTCGGGCGTGCCATCGTTTGATGACCCCACCCCCCAGGCGGTCCCAGTGGTCAAGCCTGACGACGAACGGTAGCCTGAGCAGCGGCCCGAGTTGGCCGCCTACCCCTCAGCGCTATCCACCATGTCCGATATTCTCAGCAGGCCACGTTTGAGCAGCGTCTGGGCATTCCCCAACGGAGCGGATCACCGTTGTACAACGCCGTCTGTGCGGGGTTTGAGCCGGGTTTGGCCGTCGCTTGGTCCATCTGTGCGCTTTTTTGCCGTTTCTTCGGCCCTTGTAGCGATGGCGGCCCTCACTACGACCGGGTGCGGACAGCAAACCGCCGACGACGGTGACGACCAGTCCGATGTGGAGCAGGGGGATCTCACGGGCGGAATCGATGCTGGTCAGGACGACGCGGCGGGCGACAGTGGCCCCGTGCTGGACTGCCCGGGCGGCGCCTGGTGTGAATGCGCGAAGAACGACGACTGCGACCAGGGCCTCTGCGTAGCCTTTCCTTCCGGCAACAAGTGCGCGCAGTCATGCATCCAGGACTGCCCGAAGGGATACACCTGCGCCGATGTGCCGGTCGGTTCGGATCTCGTCCAGGTCTGTGTGGCCGAGCACGGCTACCTCTGCGAACCGTGCACCGCTTCGGATGAATGCGCCAAGGCCGTCGGCAACCACGGGTCGGCGTGCATTCGCTACAGCGAGGCGATCGGATCGTTCTGTGGGCCCGCGTGCAAGGCCGACAAGGACTGCCCGGGCGGCTACACCTGCCGCGCCAGCAAGACAACCGACGGCGCCGACAAGAAGGCGTGCGTGAAGACGGAGGGCGGCAAGCCGATCGATTGCCCGTGCGACGCGCGGGCCAGGGCGCTCCAGCTGTCGACGACATGCGAAGCCACTGCCGACAAGGGCGTTTGCAGTGGCACGCGGGTCTGCGGGGCGGACGGCCTCGGAACGTGCTCGGCGTCGCCCACCAAGGAGGTGTGTGACGGCAAGGACAACGACTGCAACGGCGCGACGGACGACGGCCTGTGCAACGACAGCAACCCGTGTACCGAGGACTCGTGCGTGGTCGGCCCAGACGGCAAGCCACGGGCGCCCACCAAGTGCAAGTTCGACGCCAACACCGCCGCCTGCGACGACAACAACGCCTGCACGAGCGGCGACATCTGCGCGGGCAGCAAGTGCGCGGGCAAGACGATCGACTGCGACGACAACAACGGCTGCACCAACGACGTATGCGACCCCAAGACCGGCTGCGTCCACACGCAGACCAAGAACGCGTGTGACGACGACAACTGGTGCACCAATAACGACCTCTGCGACGGCAAGGGCGCGTGCGTGGGGCTGCCGATCGCGGCGTCGGTGGCCTGCAACGACAACAACGTGTGCACCAAGGACGGCTGTGACCCCAAGAAAGCGGGCAAGGACGGCAAGACGGGGTGTTTCAGCCAAGCGGCGCCCGGCACGTGCGAAGACGGCAACCCCTGCACCAACGGCGACACCTGCAAGGCCGGCGCTTGCTCGGCCGGCAAGAACATCTGCTCATGCACCAAGGACGATGACTGCAAGGCCAAGGAAGACGGCGACCTCTGCAATGGCACGCTCTTTTGCAACCAGAAGAAGGCGCCCTACTTCTGCGAGATCGATCCGAAAACACTGATCAAGTGCGACACGACAAAGGACACGACCTGCATTTCGACGGTGTGTGACGGCAAGGCGGGCAAATGCATCAAGAAGCCCGCCACCGAGGGCAAATCCTGCGACGCCGATCAGTCGGTATGCACGATTGGAGACGCGTGTAAAAAGGGGCTCTGCACCAAGGGCAAACAGCTCAAGTGCGACGACAGCAACCCGTGCACAGACGATTCCTGCCACGCCAAGAAGGGCTGCCAGAAGGTCGACAACATCGCCAGCTGCGAAGACGGCAACAAGTGCACCAAGGGCGACACCTGCGCCCAGGGCAACTGCAAGCCCGGGCCCAAGCTCAAGTGCAACGACAACGAGGGCTGTACCTTCGATTTCTGCGACAAGAAGACCGGCAAATGCGCGCACGACGGCAAATCGCATGACGGCGACCCCTGCAACGCGGACAACTCGATCTGCACTGGCCCGGACGTGTGCAAGGCGGGCAAGTGCGCCGCCGGCAAGAAGAAGATCTGCGACGACGGCAAGCCGTGCACCAAGGACGACTGCGACCCCAAGCAGGGGTGCATCGCGCCGTTCGACAACAAGGCGAAATGCGACGCGGACGGCAAGAAATGCACGCCCCACGACTTCTGCAGCAACGGGGTCTGCAAGCTCGGCGGGCCGAAGAACTGCAGCGACGGCAACACGTGCACGCTCGACCAGTGCGTGGCCAAGGACGGGTCGTGCGCGCATCCATTCGCTGCATTGAACGGTGAAAAATGCGACGCCGACGGCAGCAAATGCACCGAGCTCGACAAGTGCAAGGACGGCAAGTGCATCGCCGGCGCCATCGCCAACTGCGACGACAAAAACCAGTGCACCAAGGACTCGTGCAAACCCAAGTCAGGCTGCATCCACGACAAGCTGACGTCGACTCTGTGCAACGACGGCGATAGCTGCACCAAGAAAGATACGTGCGTCGCCGGCAAGTGCGGCGGTATCAAGCTCAACTGCAACGACAACAACCCGTGCACCAAGGACGAGTGCGACGCGGGCAAGGGCTGCAAATACCCGGCTTCGAGCGATGGGACGGCTTGCGGAACCGGTAAGCACTGCGTCAAGGCCAAGTGCGTCGTGGCTTCCTGCGGCGATGGCTATGTGGCCAAGGGCGAGGAGTGCGACGATGGAAATGGCGCGTTCTGCGATGGCTGCGAGGCCTGTAAATCACGTGCGCACCTCGTTCTCGGGGGCGGCGCCTACGGTCGCGCAGCTGCCAAGAGCCCCGTCAAAGGCGGCGTTGCCGGGCCGCTGTCGATCACCACCGACCTCACGCTCGAGGCCTGGATCGCGCCCAAGTCCCTTTCCGGCCAGCAGATCATCATCGCCAAGGCCAACAAGAAGCTGCCGCAACGCATCGCGTATCGCTTCGGAATCGACGCCGGAAAGCTGTTTTTCGCGCACTCCCGGGGCGACGTGCTCGAGATCGCGGCGCCCAAGAACACCGGCAAGGCCAAGCTGCAACCCGGGGTTTGGTCACACGTCGCGGCCGTCGTAACCGGGGACATCCTGCGCATCTTCATCAACGGGCAACCAGCCGGAGCGACCAAGCTGTACAAGAGCCGCGTAGACGCTCCCCTGGCAGACGTCACAATCGGGCGCGCGTGGTCCGACGCAGCAGGCGGGGAGCTCATGGGCGGCATCGATGCGGTTCACATCGCGGCGGCGCCCCTGTATGGCGGCGCTTTCCGACCATCGCGGCGGCTGCGGGCTGCGCGCGGGACGGTGTCGCTGTGGCACATGGACCGCGCGGTGGGCGGCAAGATCGCAGACGAAGGTTCAGCAGGCGTTTCCCTGGCGCTCACCAAGGGCGCCTCGGCGGCACCGAAGCTCGGCAAAGACATCTGTTTCGGCAGCAAGGCGCCGGGTCCGGTTTGTGGCGACGGGGTGCTGCACGCCGGGTTTGAGACATGCGACGACAAGAACGCGACGCTGTGCGATGGCTGCGAAGGCTGCCGGGCGACCAACAACTTCGACGTGACGGCCAAGGGCGTCCTACAAACCAACCCTGCCACCGAGTGGGCGACCGACATCCTCTGCACAAGCTGCGCCTTCACGCTCGAGGCGTGGGTTCGACCGACGGACACCAAGGGCATCTTCGAAATCGTCGGAACTTCGTGCGGAATGCTCACATTGGCGCTGATCCAGGGCCCCGGCGGCACGCGCTTTGGCGTCGTAACGCATGGCAGCAAGCCCGTCATCGGCAAGACGCCCATCAAGAAGAACAAGTGGTACCACGTGGCCGGAATCGGCGGCTTCTACGCCGGCGCACCGATGCGGGTGTACGTCAACGGCAAGCTCGACGCCGAAGGGTTCGCGAGCTACGGGCTGCCCAGCCAGTACGCCCAGATGCACAAGGAAGTGATGTTCATCGGCGCGGGTTCAGCGGGCACCGGCGGCGGCTGCGTGCAACAGGGCCAAAAACCGCTGTACAAGAACCAATTCCCGGGTCTCATCGACGAGGTCCGCATCTCGGTTGGACAGCGTTACGGCCAAAACTTCGCGCCCCCGCGACGACTCCATCCCGATGCAGCGACACGCGGCCTGTGGCACTTCGATGATCCGGGCAAGGACGTTCGCGACGACAGCGGACGTTTCGTCCAGGCCACGCTCGTTGGCGGCAAGAAGGTCGCCGACGCCTGTTTCGCGGAAAGCGCGTCGTCCGCCCTCTGCGGCGACGGCCAGAAAGCCAAGTGGGAAGCCTGCGACAACGGCATCGCCAACGGGGTCGCTCCCAAGCAGTGCTCGAGCATCTGCACGCTCAACGGCAAGCCGGACTGCAGCGCGTTGAAGTGGGCCAAGAACAAGGTTCCGACCGGCAAGAACGTGATGACATACGCCAAGCAGTGGACGCTCGAGGGATGGGTTCGCCTGCCCGCCCTGCCCGGCAAGAATGGCCCGTGGGGCCCGATCGTGTCGGTCCACGCCAACGCGCTGTGCAAGTCCATGGCCAAGTTCCAACACTGGTACGTCGGCGTCGGACCGTTTGGTGATGACGCATCCCGACTCGGCGGCAAAGGGCAGACAGCGAGCCCGACGCGGCGCGTCTGGAAACAGGGCGTCTGGCAGCATTTCGCGCTGCAATACGACGGCGCCGGCAAGGGCGCGCTGTGGGTCGACGGCGCCCTCGCGCGAAGCTTCGACAAGGTCTCATCGAGCTGGTCGGCCAGCTGCTCGCTCAACCTCGGCGGCTTCTTCGACGGCAACTCGTACACCCTCGCCGCTGAGCTTGCTTCCCTGCGCCTGTCCAAGCGGGCCCGCTACGGTCATGACTTCGTACCCTCGACCGCGCTGCCGTCGGACAACGACACGACCTGGACGTTCGATTTCGACGAGGGCACGGGCACATCGGCGCAGGACGTCGACGGCATCTTCACGATCAATGCGTCCAAGGCGTCGTGGCTCAAGACCGGACCGACCTGCGCCAAGTAGCGCGTTTTCGGGACGCAAGATCATCCGCCGCAGCCCGTGGGGCGTATCCGAGCCCGACGGAAACGGCAAAGATGACGGGATCTTCAGCATCACGCTCGCCGAGTTCCGCGAGAAATACGAATCGGTGACGATGCTCGATCAGTGAAAACCCGCCCCTGTTTCAGCGTGAGACAGCGAGGCCCGCCGATGTATCAGAAAACAGGTCATAACGTGCCGCTAGTGCCCGGAATTGCGGGGAATTCTGCACGGCCGCGGCACACACACCCCTTCATAAAGAAAAGTTTTTTCGTACTTTCAACGGGTTAGCAACATTTACAAGTCTTTGCAGGGAATATGGCACGGGGATTGCGTTTTAGTGGGGTACGAAGCAAGCAGTATTCCTATGAGTTCCAACACCACCACACTCAATATCCCACCTCAAAACCTGCGACTCGATTCGCAGCGTTTCAAAAAAAATCGCGAGGTCAGCCCGTGCAACTGCCTGGGGTCCATCGATAGGAAGTGAGCCCACAGGCCGCGTTGGCGGCACGGTCAGGACAGCGATTCCCACCACATCGAAATCTTGCTCGAAACCGGTCCCTCACGGGGCCGGTTTTCTTTTTGGGGCGTTTAATCGAGCTCTGGGGGCGCTTGAACTTGCCCTGGAACAGTCGAACAAGCGCAGAGAAAGGCGCCGGTTCAACTCCAAACGAGCCCTGTCACAACCTGGCGCTGTGCCCATCGCTGCGTCCACTCGGGCAGCGCCGAAAGCACGGCTTGGGCGGACTCGGGGTGCTCTTCGATCCGCGTAACCACCGCCTCTTGCAGCGTGGCTCCAGCCATCATCGCGGACAGCACGGCCGCCTGTGCCCCGTCCAGGACATCGAGCTGCACCGCAAAAGACGGCCGACTCACCAACACGTGTCCGGCGCTGGGTCGCGGTTCGTCCCCGTCCAACACGCCGACCACGTTCCAGTCCACGGCGACCAGGCGAGCGCAGGCGGCGAACTCGAGGCGGATGTGGGCCTTCTCTTCATCGGGCACGGCTGCAAAAGCGGCGGCGTCGACGGGTGTGAAACAGGGGCTGATCCGGGCTTGCATCATCGCCCAGCGCACGCGGGCGGCGTCGGCGAACCACGGCGGATGAGGCCGTGTGGCGAGGAATTCGGCGAAATGTCGGCCCAACAGCTCCAGCCATGGCGTTGTCGACGGGTGTTGGCGCACGTACGCGATGACTTCGGCTTCGAACGCCTCGTCGCCGAGCGCTGCGGCGATGGACGGGAAGTCTTCGGCCATCGACTCGACGAACCGAACGCCGACGGCCTCGGTGTAGACGTCGAGCCGCTGCGCCGCCGCCATCTTGTCGTTGGCGAGGATGTGGTTGTCGATAACGGATCTGTCCGCGTCGATGTCTGCGGCGATTACGGCGTGCATCCAGCGCATGAGCGCGGCCACGGGTGCCTCGGCTGCAACAGCTGAGCCGGCGGGTTCTGCGGGTCCGTCGATCGAGTCTCGCGCGGTACTTGGGGCGGAATCACGGGCTGTGTTTGTGACAACACACGAGGGGTTCATGAACACACGGGCCTTCTGTGCCTCGCGCCAGGTGGTCTCGAAATCGGGGATCTCATCGTCCCATTCCAGCATCGTCGCGCGGCCTCCGCAAGCCTTCCACGCGTCGGCCAGCAGCTGCCAAACCGGGTCGATGACAGGTCCAATATGGCTGTCGAGGATGTGACTGCCGCGGTCGGTGTGGCCGGCGACGTGGAACTGCACGACGCGATCCCAGGGGACGGCCGCGAGGTAGTCGGCGGGGTCAAAACCGTGGTTGTGCGAGCTGACATAGACGTTGTTTACATCGAGCAGGAGCCCGCAATCAGCCCGTTCGCAGAGCGCGGCGATGAAGTCCCACTCCATCATCGTCGACGACGCGAATTCGAGATAGCTGGACGGGTTTTCGAGGATCAACGGGCGTTCGAGGACATCCTGGACCCGGCGAATGCGGTCGACCATCCACGCCAACATCGCCTCGTTGTACGGCACGGGCAGGAGGTCGTGGCTGTTGCGGCCGCCGACGCCCGTCCAGCACACGTGATCGGACACCCACGGCGCCTTGATACGCTCGGCGAGTGACTTGATGTCGCGCAGGTAGTCGAGGTCGAGCGGATCGGTCGAGCCGATGGATAAGCCGACCCCGTGCAGCACGACGGGATATCTCTCCCGGATGCGATCGAGCGCCCAGGCCAGGTAGCCGCGCCCGACCAGGTAGTTGTCGGTGATGACCTCGAACCAATCGACGTCGGGCCCGTCGCGCAGAACCGTGGGGATATGCTCGCCGCGCAGGCCGAGTCCGAGCCCGAGATTGGGTAGACCCCAACGGTTTTCGCCGGTTGGCGCGGCTGAGTTGGCGACTGAGTGGGCGGTGGGAATGGTGGTCGGCGGCGTCATGGCGACAATGTACCGCGTGTGCTATTGCCGTCATCCCGTCACGCGCGATTCGGTGGCGGGATCCTGCACCCATTTCAGGAGGACGCGATGGCCGGCGCCGGCAACACCCTCGATATCTTCAACCCGACCGAAGAACACGCGGCGCTGCGCGACATGGTCCGCGACTTCGCCGAGCGCGAAGTGGACCCGCAGGCAGCCGAATACGACCGCACCGAGGCGTTCAATCTCGACCTCTTCCGCAAGGCTGGCGGGCTTGGGTTGCTTGGCATCACCGTCGACGAACGTTTCGAAGGTTCGGGGATGGACGCCACCGCGGCCGTGATCGCGCACGAAGAGCTGTCGGCCGCCGACCCCGGATTCACGCTGGCGTACCTGGCCCACGCGATGCTGTGCGTCAACAACCTCAACCAGAACGGCAACGACGAACAGCGCGCGCGCCTGCTGCCGGATCTATGCTCGGGCCGAACGGTCGGCGGCATGTGCATGAGCGAGCCCAACGCCGGCACGGACGTCCTCGGCATGAAGACCGCGGCCACACGCATCGATGGCGGCTGGTCGATCACCGGCGCGAAGATGTGGATTACCAACGGCGCGATCAGCGACACCGAGCTGGGCGATGTCTTCCTCGTCTATGCCCGAACCGGCGACACCCGGCAGTCCGTGACCCTGTTCATCGTCGAAAAGGGCATGGAGGGCTTCTCGCTCGGCCAGAAGATCAAAGACAAGCTCGGCATGCGGGCATCCACGACCGCCGAGCTGGTCTTCGACGACTGCAAGGTGCCCGACCGCAACGTGATCGGCGACGTCGGCGGCGCGATGCGTTCGATGATGCGCAACCTCGAGATCGAGCGCCTGACCCTGGCGGCCATGAGCCTTGGGATCGCGCGTCGCAGCATCGAGATCATGAACAACTACGCGAGCGAGCGGATGTCGTTTGGCAAACCGCTGACCGTTTTTGGCCAGATCCAGCGCCACATCGCCGAGTCGTACGCCGAATGGATGGCCGGTCGCTGCTACGTCTACAACACCGCCAACCAGCTCTCGCTCGACAGCTACGGCAACCGCATCGACTCCGACGGGGTGAAGCTGTACTGCGCCGCGATGGCAAAGAACGTGGCGGATCGGGCCATCCAGGTGCTCGGCGGGTACGGCTATGTCGGCGAATACAATGTCGAAAGGCTGTGGCGCGACGCGAAATTGCTCGAGATCGGCGGCGGCACGAACGAGGCCCACCAAAAGAACATGACCCGAGACCTCGTCGGCAAGCGTGTTTTGCGCTGAAATAGAGGCCGTGCGCCCGCTCCTTTCGATCCTCGTAGCCTGCCTCGTCACCGCGACCGCAGCACCTGTTCTTGCCGCCGATGCGTGCAAGGAAGATGGCGACTGCTCCGGCGTCTTGCTGTGCCGCGAGAATCGCTGCGTACCCGTCCAATGTCGCGCCGACCAGGACTGCCCGGCGGGGAGCATGTGTCGCGACGAGCTGTGTCGAATCCGCCAGTGCTACAGCGACCTCGACTGTCCGATCGATCGGGAATGCGACGGCGGCTCGTGCGTGATTCCGCCACCCCCACAGCCGATGAAAGACCCCGTGGTCCCCGGAGTCGTCCGTATTCTCGCCGGACCGGTTTTTCCCCTTGGGTTGCAGGTTCATGCGGATCTGCCTTTGGGCGACAATCGTTGGGTCATGGCCGGGCTCGGTACAACGGCCAATTCCGGCGGCGTGACCTGGCGTGTCGGGATGCGGGGAGCTCCGGTCAAGCTGGATGCATTCCGCGTCGACGCCTGGGCGGCCGCGATGGGATTCAACCTGGGCAACGAGACGTCCGCGCCCGAAGAAGGCGAGAAGAAGGCCGCTCCACCGCCTGAAGCCTTGCCGATTATTCTCGGTTCGGGCCGTTTTCTGTTCGAGGAGGGCCGGGGGATCCAGGCGATGTGGTGGGGCGCTGGCGCCGGTGTCAGCGTCCCGCATGGCGACAAGAACGGGCGCATCTTGCGCATGGAGATCGGCCTGCTCGTGCTCGCGGACGACCGCTACCCGCCCGAACGAGACTTCGCGCTGCTGCCGATGTTTGGCCTGCAATATGGCTGGTCGCTCGACTTCACCGATTCCAAGCCGAAACAGTACCGCGGCTTCAATCGGCGCGCGTTTTAGCCAGGACCTCGCGCGTCTTGCTGACAACTTCGTCGTGTTCGGCGGCCGTCATCGTGTGATAGAGCGGCAGCACGAACGATTCGTCCGACCAGCGCACGGTTTCGGGCAGCAATCCCTCTGCCGTCCTGATGTCCGAGCGGTTGCGGTACGCGCCCTCGAGATGGGCGGCCATGATGCCTCGCTTGGCGCCGATTCCCAGGTCGGTGAGCGCCTGCAAGACGGCGTTCCTTCGCGCGCGCCCGCCCGCGAGGAGCTTGATCGCGTACGACTGGAAGTTGGTCGTGCCCCACCGCGGGTCGACCGGCAGCCGAATGTCTTCAAGGTCCGCAAGCGCCACGCGGTACTTCTCGGCGAGCTCCCGCCGGCGATCGACCATGGCGGGCAGTTTGCGCAGCTGAACGAGCCCCACGGCCGCCTGGATATCGGTCATGCGGTAGTTGTAGCCGAGCTCGGGATAGCCTTCGAAGACGAACTCCTTGGCGCTGTGGCGGGCGACGTCGTCGAGGCTCATGGCGTGTTGGCGGAGGGTGCGCAGCCGCTTGTCGGCACCTTCGTCGCGGCACATCAGCATCCCGCCCTCGCCGGTGGTCAACACCTTGCGCGGGTGAAACGAGAACACGGCGAACGCGCTGTGAGCGCCGATCGGTCGGCCCTTGTACGTGGATCCGGCGGCGCACGCGGCGTCTTCGATAAGGCCGAGTCCCTGCTGTCGGCACACATTGGCGATCGCATCGATGTCGGCGGGCATGCCCACCTGGTGAACCAACATGACGGCGCGTGTGGCGGGCGTGATGGCGGCAGAGACGGTCGCTGCGGTCACGTTTTGGGTCACAGGATCGACGTCTGCGAAGACTGGCCGTGCGCCGCAGTATTGAACGGCGTTGGCCGTTGCGATGAACGACAAGGAGGGGACAACGACGTCATCGCCCCGCCCGACACCGCAGCCGATGAGCGCCAGGTGCAGCCCGGTGGTTGCCGAGGAGACGGCGATGCCGGAAGCCGCGCCGACGTAGTCCGCCATCGCTTGCTCAAATAGGCGAACACGGGGACCTTGTGCGACCCAGCCGGACAGCACCGCTTCGGCGGCGGCATCGGCCTCGTCCTGGCCGAGAAACGGCTTGATGATCGGGATCATGGCGCCTCTGCGCGCGGGGTTGTCAGCGAATTTCAGCGCCGCATCGAGAACTTGCGCACCAGGAAGCCCAGCTTGCGGTTGCCCTGCACTTGTAGGTTGTAGGTGGACACGCCCTCGCAGCGGATCTCGACGTCGTAGCGGCGTTGTTTGGGCGGCGTGTCGGGCATCCTCGGCAACATCGCAGCGCGGTAGCTGTTGCAGGTCAGTTTGTCGCCGCGTTTGCGCTTGGTGTGGACGAGCTTGGCGTAGGTTTGCAGCTGAACAGCAGGCAGGTGCAAAAACGGGCTGCCGTGCAGGTTGAACAGCTCGGGCAGCAGGCTCGAAACGTCCGCGTGCGGGTGGCTCGGACCGAATTCGTGCGCGTATTTGCCAACGCCGCCGCCGTGCAGGGATGCGCACGCCGCCTTGCGCGTCAGCGTCTTGTGCATCGTCATCGCCGGGTCGTGCGTCTCGATGTCGAACCGCAGGCTGCCCGCCGCGAACTGCTGACAGATCCCGGTCTTGTTCTCGTTGGCCATCGCCGCCGAAAACGCCATCACGGAGCGCGCGACCTTCACCGCTTCCTTACGGTATTTACCCTTCAGCGCGGGTTTCCAGCCGAGCTTCCGGCGCTGGGTATGGTCGCGCACCTCGGCCTCGGTCAGCGCTTTGGTGGGCGTCTTGGCGCGTACAGCCTTCTTCTTGGGCAGCTCCTCGAGCGTCTTCTTCACGACGCCCGCGAGCTTCTTGGTGCGCTCCCAGACCGATGGACGAATCGGCAAGCGGATGCCCGCGGTGGCTGTCACGCCCATCTTCGCCTCGGCGGCGGTGGGAAAATCGCGCCAAAGTCCTCCCGCACCGAAAGCGGTCGGCCCGTTCCAGCGCAGCACGACGCCAAATCGCGTGTCGTTGCCGCGTGCATGGCCGGTGACATTCTCGTGGTGCAGTGTCTGCTGGAATTCGGCTGAAATCCGATAGTCGCGCGCCACGGCGATCGACACGGTCGAGGTGAAGTGCGTGATGGCAGAGGCATTTGGCCAGCCAATCTCGCCCGCCCAACGGATCGTGTCGTCGAACAGGTGCAGCGCGGCTCCCCAAGCGTATTGGGGCCCGGTGATGGCGGGAATCGTGTCCGGCAAAACGAAGCTGCTCGCGCCGATCAGGTCGGAGACGCGGCCACCGATGCTGACCCACCGCCACGGGGTGACCAACAAGCCGATATCGGTCGTCACAATCGTGCCAACGGGGCCCGCCTGGGCTGTGTGAGCGCGAACCGCGGCGCCTGCATGAAGCCAGTCGTCGACCGTAAAACCGCCGCCTGCAGAGATGCGCGATACCTCGACGATGGCCGGACCCACCGGCGCGCCCGGCGCGGGATCGCGGACGTGTTCAACCGCGAGACCGAGTCCGAACGGGCCAAATGGCATGCCGATGACAGCCGACCAACCCGCGCCACGAGCCGCGAGGTTGTCCGACCCAAAACCGGCGATATGCACCTGCGCCTCAAACGTCTCCTGCCGCGCGAGTCCGGCCGGGTTTCGTTGAATCGCCAGCGAGTTTTGCGGGAGCGCCGACGACAGGCCGATGAAATACACGCCCTGGTCGATGCGAGGCGACGTTGCACACGCATCATCAACCGGACCGGCCAGCACGATGACGGCGACGAACCCGCACACCAACGGCAGCCATCGTCGGGCGCCGGGCCCGATGCGCGCGTGGGTGTGTGACATCACAGAGAGGCGATCCAGGGCGGTGTCTCAGTTCGCCTTGGCGACGGAGATCTTCACGAACAGGAGCTGGTTGCTCGTGCTCTTGGCGGTGTTGATGTACTGGGATTTGCCGCTGTCGAGCACGGACTTGATCTCCTTGTACGTGATCTCCGCGACGCCGATCGGGTCGTCGGCGTTCCAGTCGTCGTCAAAGAAGGTCACGCGCAGGCGAATCCCGGGTTTGAGCGCGACCTGGTTGAAGCTCGGCGTGTACGTGAAAATCGGCGTGTAGGTGTCGTCGGTCTTGTTCTTGATGTCGACGAGCGTGAGGTTGCTGCTCCACTTGCCGTCTTTGAAGATCTGCGCCCAGCCGTAGGGATCGGGCTTGGCGAGCGCGTTCATGACGGGGGCGCCTACGAAGCTGATGACGTCCTTGACGATGCCGATCCACGCGGCTTTTCCGACCGCGAGACCGATTAGCTTGCCGGTCAAGTCGCCGAGCTTCTTGGCGTCCGATTGCTTCACGGCGCTGCAGAACAGGCCGTCCCACTGGCAGCGATCCGCCTTGAACGGGGCGATGACGGCGGACAAGAACTGGATGTGCACGACCGGCACGCCCTGCCCGGCCTTGCAGTACTTGGGGTGTTTGCCGGACGGATCCACGCAGTCGATCTTGCACTTGGACGCGTCGATGCAGTCGTAGAACTTCTTGTCCTTGTTCCAGCCGCACACCTTGCCGGCGCCGCACTGGGTCACCTTCAGCTGAGCGGCCGAGCAGTATTGGAGCACCTGGTTGTTGCCGCAGCAGCCCTCGTACGTGACCTTTCCGCATTGTGGCGGGGGCGGAGTCACGCATTTGCCGCTGTCGCACTGTTCGGTGGCCTTGCACTTGCCGCAGCTGCCGCCGCAGCCGTCCGCGCCACATTTGTTGCCGTCGCATTTCGGCTTGCACGGGGGCGGCCCTTCACATTTGCCCTGGACGCATTTCTGGTCGCCGCTGCAGATGCCACAGACGCCGCCGCAGCCGTCCTTTCCGCAGGTCTTGCCGGTGCACTGGGGCTTGCACTGGGGGGTGATGCACGTTCCGTCGACGCAATTGTCGCCGCTCGCGCACGATCCGCAGGCGCCGCCGCAGCCGTCATGTCCACACACCTTGCCGGCGCACTGGGGTTTGCAGCTGGATTTGTCCTTGCAGGTTCCCTGCACGCAGGCCTGGCTGGCTGTGCACAGGCCACAAACGCCGCCACAGCCGTCATTGCCGCAGTTCTTGCCGCCGCAAACCGGCTGACAGCCCTTCGTCTTGCACACGCCAAGCTCACACGCGGCGTTGCTGGGACACGAACCGCAGACACCGCCGCAGCCGTCGGGACCGCAGGCCTTGCCGCTACACGATGGGCTGCAACCGCCTGTGCACACGCCGTTTTGGCAATCCTCGCCCCGCTTGCACAAGCCGCACGATCCGCCGCAGCCGTCGGGTCCGCATTTCTTGGCCCCGCACGATGGCCTGCACGCGCCCGAGGAAGACGCGCCGGATGAGGACGCGCCCGAAGACGATGCACCCGAAGACGATGCACCCGAAGACGACGCACCCGAAGACGCACCGCCGCTGCTCGACGCCGTATCGCCGCCGGTGAACACGCTGCTGTCGAGGCCGGCCGCGGTATCGGTTGAAGCAACGGTGGTCCCGCCGCCACCTGCGTTCGATTGCCCGCAGCCCGAGGTCATCACGGGGACCGAAAAAAGCAGCGCCAACAGCACCAGGGAGGGGGAGAATGCGAGGCCGAAACGCTCGGGAGCCGCGCTGGTCATGGTTGTGGTCATGGCCGGATCGTACCGGGATGGCCCGTGTATTCAAACGTTCGTTGAAGCGGGTCCGGACACGCCGTAGACTCCGCCGCCCGCGATCGCTGTCGGCGCGGGCCCACACGGATTGCAATGTTCGCCGAACGCGCCAAGACCCTCCGCAG
>Ga0114933_10001757_pt1 | contig 23643 bp, 22 predicted proteins | sample 4SBtaG_FD_89691 | JGI IMG/M metagenome (GOLD analysis project Ga0114933, IMG submission 89691) | Deep subsurface microbial communities from Kolumbo volcano to uncover new lineages of life (NeLLi) - 4SBTROV12_W25 metaG | ecosystem: Environmental > Aquatic > Marine > Volcanic | place: Kolumbo... | reverse complement strand
TCAGGGGACCTTCCGGCCCGCAGAGCGGAGTGCGAGCTGCCAAGACGGACGACCCGTGTTGCGGGTCAACCAAGGGTCCCGCGAAGCCAAACTTCAGCTCGGAGTGGCCATGCCCCACATCGAGGCACTCCTCCCGGAAGATGTTGCGCCCGCCGGGTCTCGCGCCATCTGGACCGGCGAGGCGGTCCTGGTCGGCGTGCCCCAGCAGCGCTCGCTCTCGGTCCGCCGATACCAATGTCAGAAGGACGGGCGCCTCGATCGGACGGATGTGCGCTAAGCTGCAGATTGCATCGGGCGCACGCGTCTGGTAGCGACTTCCCCTGAGGCGATGTTGTCAGCAAGCAGTCGAAGGTCCCCCAACATGGGCAAGGTGCTCGTCGCAGACGACAGCCGCCCCATGCGAACCACGCTGCGGCTGCTCCTCGAGGCCAGCTCGGGCGTCGAGGTGTTGGAAGCCGCCGATGGAATCGAGGCTCTCCGCGTTCTCGAGGACGGCCCTGTTGATCTGCTGATCTGCGACCTCGAGATGCCCAAGCTCGACGGGCGCAAGCTGATCAAGATCCTCGGCGACCGCGCGAAGAGCCCGGACGTCATCGTCATCAGCGGCACCGCGCGCGTCGAGCCGTCCCAATCAGGCGCGTCGTTGGCGGCACCGGTGGTGGGCTGGCTCGAGAAGCCCTTCGACACCGATGAGCTCCTGGCGCTGGTGGACAGCCGGATCGCGGCTCAAACGGCGTCGTAGTCTTTGCAGAAGACGATCTCGACCGCCGGATCTCGGTAGCGCGCCAGTCGGTGCTCTTCCACGGGGTAGCCGTACGCACACTCGGTCAGCTCTGGGTCGAAGCCGGCACACGTCTCACAACAGAAGCGGAGTGAAAAACGCTCCCGCTCTACGCGAAAGCGGGCGTCCTGCGCGATCCTCACGAGTCCGCAGACGGCTCGATCTTGCCGACCCGCCTCGCGTGGCGACCACCCTCGAACGCTCCTGCCAGGAACGCGTCCAGAATGTTCTCCGCCAGCCCAGTGCCGACGACACGAGCGCCGAGGCAAAGCACGTTGGCGTCGTTGTGTGCGCGAGCCATCGCCGCGCTGTAGGGCTCACTGCAGACGACCGCGCGCACCCCTGGGTGCCGGTTGGCGCTGATGCTCACCCCGATGCCGGACCCGCAGACGAGGAGTCCGAGCTTGGCGCCCGGCTCGGCGGCCAGCACCCCGCGGGCGACCGCGTGGGCGAAGTCGGGATAGTCCACCGACTCTGGCCCGTGCGTGCCGACGTCCTCGACCGTGTGGCCGCGCCGCTCGAGAAGGGCCACGAGAGACCGCTTGAGCGCCAGGCCCGCGTGGTCCGAGCCGACGATGATCGCGGTGGCGCTCACGCCCGCCCAAACGCGAGCGTTACGTTGGTTCCACCGAAGCCGAAGCTGTTCGACATCGCGACGTCGAGCTGCTTCTCTCGCGCCTCGTTGGCGACGATGTCCAACCCGATCGTCTCATCCATCGGGTCTTCGAGGTTCATCGTCGGCGGCACGATCCCGGTCTGAAGGGAGAGGATCGTGAGAGCCGCCTCGAGCCCACCCGCGGCGCCGAGAAGATGCCCCGTGACGCTCTTCGTCGCGCTGATCCAGGCGCCTGAGTTGACGCCCAGCACATGCCTGAGAGCCTGGAGCTCCTGCAGGTCGCCGGTCGGCGTGCTGGTGGCATGGGCGTTGACGTACCCAACGCGCGCGAGCTCGATGTTGCCGTCCTTCAACGCGGCACGCATCGCGCGCTGCGCGCCCTCGCCCTCGGGCGCCGGCTGAGTCAAATGGAAGGCGTCGCTGGTCGCGCCGTAGCCGAGCACCTCGGCCAGGATAGGCGCGCCACGCTCGAGGGCGGCCTCGCGCTCTTCGAGCACGACGGACGCGGACCCCTCGGCCATCACGAAGCCGTCACGACCCTTGTCGAACGGGCGGCTGGCGCGCTCCGGCTCATCGTTGCGCTTCGAGAGGGCGCGCATCGCCGTGAACCCGGCAATGCCGAGCGGTGTGATGCACGCTTCGGAGCCGCCCGCGATCGCCGCGTCGAGCTGGCCATACCGAATGGCCTGCACGGCCTCACCGATCGCGTGGGCGCCGGAGCTGCACGCGCTCGTCGTCGTGAAGTTCGCGCCCTTGAAGCCGTAGCGCATCGAGATCTGGCCGGGGGCCATGTTGGAGATCGTCGATACGATGAAGTACGGCGAGATCCGCCGAGGACCTCGGTCGACCAAGCGCTGGTGCTGCTCTTCGATGTTCGCAAGCGCGCAAAGGCCGACGCCATAGTAGACGCCGACGCGCTCCTTCGCTTCATCGTTGGGCTCGAACCCGGCGGCGCGAATCGCCTGCTCCGTGGCACCGATGGCCAAATGGATGAAGCGCCCCGCCTCGCGCAGGCGCTTCTTCTCGATGTACGTGAGCGGATCAAAATCGAGGCATTCGCCTGCGATTTTAGACGCGTGATCTACGGGATCAAACGCAGCGATGGGCCTGACCCCGCTCTCACCTTTGGTGATGGCCCCCCACGAAGACTCGGTCGTTGCCCCACATGGGGTGACCATTCCTACGCCGGTGACGACGACCCTGCGCATATGACCTCAGTTGGTGTGTGAGCCGATGTACGACACCGCATCGCCGACGGTCCGAATCTTCTCGGTGTCCTCGTCGGGGATCTCGATCTCGAACTGCTCCTCGAAGGCGAGGACGAGCTCGACGATCGCGAGTGAGTCAGCCCCGAGGTCTTCGATGAACGCGGACTCCTCCTTGATCTGGCCCATGTCCACGTCGAGCTGCTGAGAGATGATCTCCTTGACCTTGTCCGCAGTTTCCATTCGATTCCTCGATTCCACCCCGGACGCGCTTCATCGAAGGCGCCCGAACAAAAACTCAACTCAGCTCAAATGTGCATACCGCCGTTGACCCGGATCGTGTGTCCGGTCACGAAGCCCGCCTCGTCACTTGCGAGGTAGAGCACGGCGGCTGCGATGTCTTCTGGCGTACCCATGCGACCGAGCGGGGTTTCCGCGATCGCCTGTTCTTTCACCTTGTCGGATAGCTCTGCCGTCATGTCCGTCTCGATGAACCCGGGCGCGATGCAATTCACCGTCACCCCGCGCGATGCGTACTCTCTGGCCAACGTCTTCGTCAACCCGATGATCGCCGCCTTGGAAGCGCCGTACACCACCTGGCCCTTGTTGCCAGTTTCGCCGACGACCGACGAGAGATTGATCACACGGCCGGTACGCTTTCGCATCATGATCTTGATCGCTGCCTTGGAGCACCAAAGCGCTCCGCCGACGTTGACCGACATGGTTCGCTCGAGCTGCTCCGGCTTGACGCGTAGGAGCAGCTGATCGATGGCGATACCGGCGTTGTTCACGAGGATGTGAAGGCCGTCGTGACGCTTCGCCAGCTCGGGGATCGCTTTGTCGACCGCAGCGGCGTCCGAAACGTCGAAGCGAGCGATCTCACCCTCGCCACCAGCCGCACGTACGAGCTCCAGCGTCTCCACTGCAGCCGCCTCGTTGCCAGCGTAGTTGACGATGACTTTCGCACCGGCGCGTGCCAACGCGACGCAGATCCCTCGGCCGATGCCGCGAGATCCACCCGTGACGAGTGCAACCTTTCCGTCGAGCCGGAACATGTGGGCTACTCGTTGTCGTCGATGATCTCGACGACCTCACGCCCCGCGTAGTGACCGCAGGACGGGCACACGCGATGCGAGATGCTGGGCTCGCCGCAGTTCGCGCAGGGCACCGTGTTGGGGGCCTGCACTTTGTCGTGGTTGGCACGACGGGAGTTTCGACGAGAGCGGGGATTTCGACGCTTGGGGACGGCCACTGAATCACTCCTCGGTCGGGACTTTTCCGACCAACGACAGAAGGGGGGCGAGGCGCGGGTCGACACCTTCGGTCGGCGCGCCGGCTCCCTGAACACGGTTGAGATCTGCCGGGCCGGAGATGGACGAGGGCACCTTGATGCCTTCGCACTCCTCCCGACAGAGAGGCTTGTACGGTACTTCGAGCAGGATGTGCTCGCGGACGTTGTCATCGAGCACGATCTTGTCCCCGGAGTAGAAGTCTCGTTCGAGGTCTTCCGGGGTCAACTCGATGGCGTCGGGGGACGGGCGCAGCTCCGGGCCGCGGGCCGTCAGCAGGGTCGTGATGTCGGCGTCGACATCCACGATCGCGTCCTCGAGGCAGCGGGCGCACTCCGTCAGCAAGCTCGAGGTGACACGTCCTTGAATCACGACGTCCTGACCCTGCTTGTGAGCGCGCAGCGTCACGCGACCGTCCTCGGCTCCGGGGGCCGCGACCAAGCCGGTGCCCTGGAGCACGTCGACGAGCCACGGCCTCGGGATAGCGAAATCATACGCTTTCCCGGCCTCGGAGATCTCATGGACATCGAGCACGAATTCCGCCATCGCCCTGCCAAAAAGGAGCCGCTGCTTAGTCCGGCGCTTCCATGGAGTCAAGGCGAGTCGGAGCGCCTCGTCAGGCCTTCTTCGCCTACCTCGTAGACCGTCCAACCGGGCGGTTCCCTCGATCCATTTGCTCTGGTCACCCACGGGCCGCTCACCGGTAGGACCGATCGGGGATCCAGCCGGGGCCATGCGAAGAGCGTCTGAGGGGCAGCGGCTTCCGCCTGGATCGCAAGTACCGGTGGGCTCTCGACGGGCAAACCGAGCAAACCCACGGCGGCGGGCGCCGCCCAGCTCAGCAGGACCCGGTGGGTGCCGGCGGCTGCGGGCTCGTTTTGCCAGTGCTCGGCATCAGCTTCGGTCAACCCGCAGCAGCCATCGCCACCCACATAGCGCGGAGGGCCGCCGGGCACGGGGATGAGTTCCAACGAGCCGGCCGTGATCCGCCTCAGCGGCGTAGCGTCCACGACACCTTCGCGCTCGGCGCCGATGCCCTCGCTCCAGTTCTGCCAGTCGTCCGTCCCGCCGGCGAGCAGGATCACCAGTGCGTCGGTCTCCGGAACGGCCTCGTTTGCCAGATCGCCGAGGACGATCAGCAGGTCGGCGTCCGGCGGCGCGACGTCACCCAGCGGCCCCGAGCCGACCGCGAGTCGAGGCCGCTCGGGCAGCCCCTCGATGGTCAGTTCGCGCTCGACGAACCGAAGGGTCAGCGAGCCATGGTGCCGCTCTCCTTCCGGCGGCGGAGCCAAATGGCAGCGCACATACCCATCGGCGACGATCTCGGCGTTCTCGTCGCAGGAGCACCCACTCCAAACGCAAAGCAGCATGACCGACGCGAGCCAACGCACGAGCGCACGCATACCACGCTTGCCTGAGAGGGCGATCGGGAGCAGGCTCGTCGACCCGATGGATCACGAGTTACCCCGAAATCCAGGCATGCCCTTGGCCCTCGACCTCGTCGAGGCTGTGCAGGCCAATACGAGCGCGATCGAACGACGTGCGGCCACCATCTTCAAGCGCCGCAGCGTGAAGAAGGACTGGCAAGCCGCATGGTTGCTCAAGGCGATCACGCTCATCGACCTCACCACCCTGAGCGGCGACGACACTCCGTCGAACGTGATTCGCCTCTGTCGCAAGGCGCGACACCCGGTGCGATCGGACCTGCTGGACGCGCTCGGCGCCTCGGAGCTGCCGATTCAGACGGCCGCGGTCTGTGTGTACCACTCGCTCGTCGCGACGGCCGTCAAGGCTCTCGAGGGCAGCGGCATCCCCGTCGCCGCGGTCTCCACAGGCTTCCCAGCTGGGCTCACGCCCCTGCCGCAGCGCCTCGCCGAGATCCGCGCGAGCGTCGCGGACGGAGCCCAGGAGATCGACATCGTCGTCACCCGCAGCCACGTGCTGCGACACGAGTGGACCGCCCTCTACGACGAGATCGCTGCGTGCCGCGAGGCCTGCGGCGACGCCCACATGAAGACCATCCTCGCCACCGGCGAGCTGGGCACGCTGAGAAACGTCGGTCGCGCCTCCTGGGTGGCGATGATGGCGGGCAGCGACTTCATCAAGACTTCGACGGGCAAAGAGCCCATCAACGCGACGCTCGAGTTCGGGCTCGTCATGGTCCGCGCCGCTCGGGCGTACGAAGAGCTCACCGGCTTCAAGATCGGCTTCAAGCCGGCCGGCGGGATCCGGAAGGCCAAGGAGGCCCTCGCGTGGCTCGTGCTCATCAAGGAGGAGCTCGGCGATCGCTGGCTCGAGCCCGACCTCTTTCGTTTCGGGGCGAGCTCGCTGCTCGCCGACATCGAGCGCCAGCTCGAGCATCACATCACCGGGCGCTACTCCGCCCGCCACCACCACCCGATGGCGTGAGGGAAAACCAGTCATGAGTGAACAGACGGCGGAGCCCAAGGACGAGGGCAAGAAGAAGCGCAAGAAGAAGAAGGTCAAAGCCAAGGGGAGCCCGGCGGCCGCGCCAGCGCGTCCCACGGTGGTCGAGATCTTCTCCACCATGGAGTACGGCCCCGCGCCGGAGACGGATCGCGTCGCGAACGCGTGGCTCGACGCCCACAACCGCAAGTTCGACCACTTCATCGGTGGCGAGTGGGTCGCCCCCTCGGGGGGCAAGTATTTCCCGTCGGAGAACCCCGGCCGCCGAGAACCGCTCGCGGAGGTTGCCGAGGGCTCGCCCGAGGACGTCGCAAAGGCGGTCGCGGCGGCGAAGGCCGCCCTGCCCGGCTGGCGCGCGCTCGGCGGGCATGGTCGCGCACGCTACCTGTACGCGATCGCGCGCCACATCCAGAAACACCATCGGCTCTTCGCGGTCGTGGAGTCGATCGACAACGGCAAGCCGATCCGGGAGAGCCGCGACATCGACGTGCCGTTGGTGGCTCGCCACTTCTACCACCACGCGGGCTGGGCCCAGCTGATGGACGACGAGATGCGCGACTACGTGCCGCTCGGCGTGGTCGGCCAGATCATTCCGTGGAACTTCCCGCTGCTCATGTTGGCGTGGAAGATCGCGCCTGCGCTGGCCATGGGGAACACCCTCGTGCTGAAGCCGGCCGAGTACACCCCCTTGACGGCCCTCCGGTTCGCGGAGCTCTGCAAAGAGATCGGCCTGCCCCCGGGCGTGGTCAACATCCTCAACGGCGACGGGCGCACCGGCGCCGCGCTCGTCGACCACCCGGACGTCAAAAAGATCGCCTTCACGGGGTCTACGGGCGTCGGGCGCATCATTCGCAAAGCGACCGCGGGCAGCGGCAAGAAGCTCAGCCTCGAGCTCGGCGGCAAGTCGCCCTTCATGGTCTTCGAGGACGCCGACCTGGACAGCGTGGTCGAAGGCGTCGTCGACGCGATCTGGTTCAACCAGGGGCAGGTCTGCTGCGCCGGCTCGCGCATCCTCGTGCAGGAGAGCGTGGCCGATGCCCTGCTCACCAAGCTCCGCGCGCGCATGGAGCGCCTGCGGATCGGTGATCCGCTCGACAAGGCGATCGACATCGGGGCCATCGTGGCGCCGGTGCAGCTCGACCAGATCGTGGACCTGGTCAAGCTGGGCACGGACGAGGGCGCGACGCTCTGGCAGCCCTCCTGGAGCTGCCCGACCAACGGCCTCTTTTACCCGCCGACCATTCTCAGCGATGTCTCCCCGGCGTCGACCGTCGCCCAGGTGGAGATCTTCGGACCGGTCGTGACGTTCATGACGTTCCGGACCCCGAAGGAGGCCATCGCGCTGGCCAACAACACCCGTTACGGCCTGGCGGCCAGCGTCTGGTCCGAGAACCTGAACCTCGCCCTCGACGTGGCTCCGAAGATCAAGGCCGGCACCGTCTGGGTCAACTGCACAAACGTGTTCGACGCAGCCGCTGGTTTCGGCGGCTACCGCGAGAGCGGGTACGGGCGCGAGGGGGGCAAAGAAGGCCTCTACGAGTACGTGAAGCCGCGCTGGAAAGAAGAAGCGCACGGCCGCCCTGAGCTCACCCCGACACCGAGCGAGGTCGGCCTCGCGGCGCCGGCGGAGCCCGAAGACGACGGGCCGAGGCTGCCGCCGATCGACCGGACGACGAAGCTCTACATCGGAGGCAAACAGCGCCGCCCCGATTGGGGCTACTGCATCGACATCCCCGACGCATCGGGCGCCACGCTCGGGCAGGTCGGACGCGGAAACCGCAAGGACATCCGTGACGCTGTCGAGGCTGCACACGCGGCCCGGGGCTGGGCGGCCGGCACGGCGCACCTGCGGGCGCAGATCCTCTACTACTTGGCAGAGAATCTCGCCGAACGTCAGTCCGAGTTCGAAGGGCGCCTGAGCCTCATGCTGGGCAACCCGCAGGCGGCCGAACGCGAGGTCGCGCTCTCCGTGAAGCGGCTCTTCACCTACGCCGCTTGGGCGGACAAATACGACGGCGCAGTGCACGCCACCCCGCTCCGCAGCGTGACCATCGCGATGAACGAAGCGATCGGGGTGATGGGCATCGTTTGTCCGAACCGTCACCCGCTGCTCGCATTTGTCTCCCTCGTCGCGCCCGCGCTCTCGACCGGGAACTCAGTGGTCGTGATCCCGTCTGAGCGGCACCCCCTAGCCGCCACGGACTTCTACCAGGTGATGGAGACCAGCGATCTGCCCCCGGGCGCGCTCAACATCGTCACCGGACACCGCGAAGAGCTCGTGCCGACCCTCTCCTCTCATGACGACGTCGACCAGCTCTGGTACTTCGGCCCGTCCGAGGGCACCGAGGCGGTCGAGCTCGCCAGCGCTGGCAACATGAAGCGGTCCTGGTGCGAACACGGCGCCGCCCGCGACTGGACGAGCGAGCGCGAGGCAGCCGGCCGGGAGTTCCTCCGGCAGTCGACCCATGTGAAGAACATCTGGGTCCCGTACGGGGAGTAGCTTCTCCCTCAGGCCTTCTGGCTCTCCCAAGCCGTGACGAGCCCCGCCACGTCTGGCCCCGCCAGGTCGCATCTCTTCCGCGACCCAAAGAGCGGGGTCAGGTAGGCGGTGGCTCGGCATGTCGGGCAGTAGTGCGCGGTCACCGCGATCGTGTTTGCGCCGCCGTTGACGGCCAGGCTCACGAGGGCAGCAGCGTCCTGAGCGTCGAGGGCCGCTCGGACCGCTGCCCGGTCGTTGGCCGAGAAGCGCGCCGTGAGCTCATCGAGCCGTTCATCACAGCCCGCACACACCTCGCCGATCGCCAGTACGACCCCAGAGACGCCCATGCCGAGCAAGAGCAGCGTGAGGAGGCCGAAGCGAATGCTCACGCCCGCCAAGAGCATGACCACACCCATGCCGACGGCGCCCAAGAGCGACGCGATCCCCACGGCTAGGGATTTGGCGAAGAACTTCCGTTGGATCATCGCCGGAGCATAGTGCCGAGCTGCCATGCTGGCACCGGCGCCGCAAAACTGAACCACGATTCAGCTGGCGCGGAGGTTCCGCCCCGATTACCGTGGGTTGGCACTACTCGGGGGGGATCCTGTCATGACCACTGCGTTCGGAATTACGCTCCTCGTCGGCATCGGCCTAGGTATCGCCATGGGCGTGCCGATGGGCCGCTTCTGGGAGCGGGTTCGTCCACGGCGCGATGAAGACGACGCCCCCAAGAAGAAAAAGAAGAGGCGATGACCGAGGCCAACTTCACCCGATTCCGCGGCACCGACACCTACCTCACCAGCGACTCACTCGAAGCGGCAGTCAACTGCGCGCTCGTGCTCGAGCGTCCGCTCCTCGTCAAGGGAGAGCCCGGCACCGGCAAGACGCTGCTGGCCGAGGCGATCTCCAGCGGGCTCGGCATGAAGCTGATCCCGTGGCACGTGAAGAGCACGACTCGTGCGCAAGACGGTTTGTACGTCTACGACACGGTGCAGCGGCTCTACGATTCGCGCTTCGGAGACGGCGATGTCAACGACATCCGCCGGTACATCAAGCGCGGCCCGCTGGGCCAGGCGATCGAATCGGACGAGCGCGTCGTGCTCCTGATCGACGAAGTCGACAAGGCCGACCTCGAGTTCCCGAACGACCTGCTGCACGAGCTCGACCGGATGCGTTTTCACGTCGACGAGACCGGCGATGACATCGTCGCCAAGCACCGGCCGGTCGTCATCATCACGTCGAACAACGAAAAAGAACTTCCCGACGCGTTCCTCCGCCGCTGCGTCTTTCACTTCATCGACTTCCCCGAGCCCGACCTGATGCGGCGCATCGTGGCCGTGCATCACCCCGACACCAACAGCCAGCTCATCGAGCAGGCGATGAAGGTCTTCTTCGAGATCCGCGGCATGCGGCGGCTCCGAAAGCGCCCGAGCACGAGCGAGCTCATCGACTGGATCGCGGTCCTGAAGATGGCCGGACTCACCGACGTGAAGCTCGACAACAAGCTCCCGTTTCTCGGCGCCTTGCTCAAGAAGGAGCAGGATCTGGTCGCGCTCGCGGACCAGATGTCGGGGGGATCGCGCTGGCGTAGCTGATGTTTGTCCCCTTCGTGTACGAGCTCCGCAGTCGCGGCGTGCCCGTGGGCATGCAGGAGGCGATCAACCTCGCCGAGGTCCTCGAAGCTGGCCTCCACGACAGCTCGCTCGAGGGCTTCTACGACGTCGCGAAGGCCGTGCTGGTCCACTCGGAGACGCACCTCGACGACTTCGACCAAGCGTTCTTGAAGCACTTCAAGGGCGTGGAGGTGCAAGCCAAGAAGCTCAAAGAGGAGCTGCTCGATTGGCTGGCCGAAGCCAAGGAGGGCATGCGTGAGTTGACGGACGCCGAGCGCGAACTGCTCGAGAAGTACGACCTCGAAGAGCTGCAACGACTCTTCCACGAGCGCATGAACGAGCAGGACGAACGTCACGACGGCGGCAACAAGTGGATCGGGACCGGAGGCACGTCACCGTTCGGGCATTCAGGCGCCGCGCGCGAAGGCATCCGGGTCGGCGGCGCGGGCGGCAACCGTTCTGCGATCAAGGTCGCGACGCAACGTCGCTTCCGTGCCTACCGCGACGACATGACCTTGGACGTTCGGCAGATGGCGGTGGGTTTGCGCAAGCTCCGCGCCCTGACGCGCGACGGAGCGCAGGTCGAGCTCGACCTCGACGCGACCATCGACGAGACCGCGAAGAACGCGGGTGAGTTGGAAATCGTCCTGCGGCCACCGCGACGGACCAATACCCGCGTCATCCTGCTCATGGATGTCGGCGGATCCATGGATCCCTACGCGCACCTGGTCAGCCGACTCTTCACAGCCGCCAAGAAGGCGACGCACTTCAAGGAGCTGCGTTGCTACTACTTTCACAACTGCGTGTACGGGAAGGTCTTCGAGGACGCCCGCTTCACCAAGCCCGTCCGCGTCCGAGACATGCTCGCGGACTGCGGTCCCCACTACAAACTCATCATCGTCGGGGATGCGCTGATGGCGCCCTACGAGCTGCTCCAAGCGGGCGGTTCGATCGACATGAACGAAGAGGACCGAGTCGAGGGCATCGTCTGGCTCATGTCGCTCGAAGAGCACTTCGAGCGCACCTGCTGGCTGAATCCCGAGCCCGAGAAATACTGGGGCGGCAACACGATCGAGTACATCCGTCAGGTCTTCGAGATGTTCCCGCTGACCGCGGAGGGCCTCGGCAACGCGGTCTCGCACCTGACCAAGGGCAAGTCCGCGCGCAACGCTCGCTGAATCGCGCACCGCGAGCCGGTGCGGCTCACGGCCTTTTGCGCCGAGCTGACGGTACGGCGCGTGAGGCGTCCGCTCGGAAGCGCGCGCCCGCGGGCCCATCCCCGTCGGTTCCACCGCAGCTGCCCCGCACCCATGCACCGGCGCCCCACAGAATGCAGGGCGTCTTCACATCGCGATGCCCTACCCTCCGACGCATGAGCGAGCCTCACTTCACGATCGGACAGATCGTGCACCATCGACGCTTCGACTACCGCGGGGTCATCATCGACATCGATCTCGCCTTCGCGCACACGGTTGACTGGTACGACCTGATGGCCAAGTCCGAGCCGGACAAGGATCAGCCCTGGTACCGTGTACTCGTACACCTCTCGGATCACGAGACGTACGTTGCGCAGAGCAACCTCGAGCCCGACCTCTCAGGCGAGCCGATCGTTCATCCCCGCATCGACGAGGCCTTCGACGAGTGGGTCGACGGCTACTACGCGAGGACCCGAAACCTGAGTTGACACCATGACCCCGCTCAAGGCCCCGGCGCGCTGAGAGGAGGGACGTGCGCTCCATCGGCGGCCCACGCCTCGAGATCGCGGGTGTTCAGGCCGACGTGCGCGAGGCCGGGGATGACGACCCCGTGGAGCGTCTCGGTGATGGCCTGCTGCACCGTTCCATGGGGCGGCACGCCGTGCCCAGCAAGCGCGTCGTCATCCGGGAGGTCGATGAGCCTCCATTCGCGCAGATTGCAGACGACCAGCGGCAACAACCACTGCTCGAGTGAGCCGCGAAGCTCCGGCGAGAGCGTGTGCACGAAACCCCACCCGACGCGGGCATGGTCGACTTCGTCGCTCAGCAGCTCTTGAATCGCCCGCTTGACCAGGGGCGTCTGCGCTCCCGCCTGAGCGGCGCTCAGGTACGCCGTGGCAAACGTCTCGTTGAGGCAGCACTGACCCACCACATGCAGGACGTGGCGGAGCTCAGCGGATGCCCCCGGGTGCTCGGGGCGGCGCTCTGAAAGCGCGCGGTAGGGCCCAACGACCCGACCCGCATACCGGCCGGCCACCTCCTCACAGAGGGCCGCGTGTCGATGTTCGTCGTCCACCGCGCGCTTCGCCAGGTGGACGAGCCCCGGGTCCGCGCCGAGCCTGACGAGTGCGTGGTGCACCACCTCGAAGGAGTGAGCCACCCTCGCTTCGGTGGAAGCCTGGGTCAGCCAGATCGAGGCGACTTCGAGTCTTTGCTCTTCTGACAGCTCGGTTGAGCACCCTGTCGGCAGGAGCTCCGGCAGAGGCCGCGAGGTCACGCGCCCGCCCCACCGACCATCGGACCGAACGGCGCTCTCGGTCGAGGGCGAGGTGTACGAGCTCACGGACGCAGGCATCGGCCCTCCTGGTCGGTGCACTCGGTGCGCTCGCTTCCGTCCTCGAGCGTCGTCGTCTCGCACGCTCGATACAGAACGCCGCGGCCCGACTTGGTCGTGGGCCAGCCCCGCTCACACATCCGCAGGTCCACAGAGGTCGTGCCCCCGGAGGACGCGACCGCGCTCGCCGGGGTCCCCGGACCGTAGTTTGAAGATCCACCGCTCGAGGATCCGCCGCTCGAGGATCCACCGCTCGAGGAGGCGCCGCTCGAGCCGGAGGAGCCCGAAGCGGATAATTGGCCACCGTAGACCGATGGCGCCGATGGGGAGGGGAGCGCTGCCACCGATGCAGGCGCAATCGAAGCCGATGGCGGCGGGGCGGATGCCCCGGCAGCGCAGCCTTCCAGCGCCAGCACGCTGGTGAAGACGAGTGAGTGCAGGAAGCGGTGTTGAGCGGAGGGACGCTTGTTCTTGAAGATCATGGAGTGTGCCTTTCACCCCACGAACGCGGCCCAACCTCGGGTAGCGCACCTTTTCTTTCGTCAGGCCTACGCGGTGCCTCGTCGCCGTCGACTCGCCATCATCACGCGGTTGGCCGGCACCGTGATCTCGCGCATGAAATAGGCCCGAAAGTCCTCTTCGATCGGCATGTCTCGCACCGCCTCCTGCATGCAGCGCAGCCAGGCGTCACGCTCCGGCTCATCGATGCTGAGGTGTGCGTGGGCCGGCGGGATGCGGATCGGCCCCCACTGCTCGGCGTAGCGTTTGGGTCCCCCGAGCCAGCCGGTGAGGAACACCCTCAGCTTGTCGCGCGAGATCTGCAGGTCGGCGGGGTGCATGCGACGAATGCGGTCGGCCTCCGGGAGCGTCTCCATGACGTCGTAGAAGCGGTCGACCAGCCGTCGGACCCCATCCTCACCACCCATCGCCTCGAGCGACGTGTCTTGGTACCCGTACTCACCCGGTTTTCTCTGCACCATCGGAGGACCGTAGCACCGCGGATCCTTTTGTTTCTGCGGGACTCAGTCCGCGGGACGCAGTCTGCGGGACTCAGTCGCCCGGCTCAGACACCTCGTCCACCTCGCTCGGAGGGTCGGGTGGGCTGGGCACGTCGATCGTCTCCGAATCTGGCGCGGACTCGCCGTCCTGCGGCGGAGGGTCGAACCGCACCGGACCGCTCGGGCCTGCGTCCGCCTCCTCCGTCGGCTCGGTGAGCGCGGTCACATCCTGCCCAGGTCTGAGCACGCCACTGATCGCTGGGTCCTCAGCACCAGGGTGCAGCCAGGCGTCGAGGCGGGCTTGTCCGTCGAAGGCGAAAAAAGCGCCAGCGCCCAGCCCGACGAGGCAGACCAGCGCGCCGCCGATCCACCAACCGCGGCGGGACGGGGCCGGGCTCCCGGCGGCGGGAAAGGCATCGAGCGTTGGACCCATGCGGGTCTTGGGCAGCAGCGGCACCACGATGTCGGACGGCGCGCTGGGGGTGGGCGCAGGCACCTGCGGCGCGGCCTGGGCTGGCGCGGCGGTGGGTGGCGGCAGGGGTACGGTCAGCACCCGGACGAGGCCGCTTCCCGACCCGTGCCCAAAAAAGCCCTCCCCTCGCCCCTCGATGGGAGCGTTGGACTTCATCACGGAGTGCAGCGCGTCCCGCATCTCCCGGGCGTTCGTGAAGCGGTCCTCCGGCTTCTTCATCAACGCCTTGTGAATGAGCGCGACCAGCGGCATCGGGAGATCGGGGCGTCGGATGTCGAGCCGCTCGGCCTCCTCGGTGGCGACGCGGATCAGGACGTCACCCGGGTTCTCGGACTCGAAGGGTGTCTCACCGCAGAGCCCTTCGTAGAGCAGGGTCCCAACGGCAAAGAGATCGCTCGTGGGCCCAATGACCTTCAGGCCACGCGCCTGCTCGGGCGACATGTACTCGGGGGTGCCGACCACGCTGCCGGTCCGGGTGATGCGCTTGCCCTGCGCGAAGCCCTTCGAGACACCAAAATCGAGCAGCTTGGGGTAGATGCCGTCCGCGTCCTCGACGAGGAAGATGTTCTCGGGCTTCACGTCTCGGTGCAGGATCCCCGCGTCATGCACGGCCGCGAGCCCGCCCAGGGTCATGGCGACGATCTCCAGGATCTCCCAATCGGTGACGTTTGGGCCGTTCGAGTAGCGTTCGCCGAGGCTCTGGCCCTCGAGCAGCTCCATCACCATGAACGGCTCGCCGTCCTCGGTCGTGCCGAAGTCGAGGATGTCCACGACGTGCCGGTGCGGAGCCCAGCGGCCAGCTTCGCTTCCTGCAGGAAACGCTCGGCGAGGTTTCTCGCGTGCGCGCCCACGGCCTCGAGGAACTTCACGGCGACCGGGCGATCGAGCGTCGTGTGGGTGGCTTTCCACACCGTCGCCATACCGCCGTGACCGATGGGCTCTTCGAGACGGTACTTGTCTCCAACGATGCGTCCAGGACGAAGCAAGGGCTCGCGAGTATAGACCGATTGTCCGCCGGCCGTTGCGCCCCCGACCGGTTGCAGCTAGATGTCCGCCGCCCCGCAACCAACGCGCCTGGGCCCCCTGCTTATGTCCACCCTCCGAGCCGTCAAGGGAATGAACGACGTCCTCCCGGAGGACGCGCCTCGATGGCACCGTATTGAAAGGGTTTTCTGGGATTTCGTCGGCCGCTACGGCTACGGCGAGGTCCGGACACCCATTGTCGAGCCGACAGCGCTTTTCATCCGGTCGATCGGAGAAGCGACCGACATCGTCGAGAAGGAGATGTACACCTTCACCGACAAAGGCGATCGCACGCTGACGATGCGACCCGAGGGCACAGCGTCTGCGGTGCGTGCGTATCTGCAGCACTCGGTCGCCAGCCGGTCGCCGGTCACCAAGTGGGGCTACCTCGGCCCGATGTTCCGTCGGGAGCGCCCGGCGCGGGGCCGCTACCGCCAGTTCTGGCAAGCCGGGGTGGAGGTCTTCGGAGACGAGGGCCCGCACATCGACGCAGAGATGATCGACATGGTGGTGTCGATGATGGGAGCGATCGGCGTCAAAGACGTCGAGGTCCTCGTCAATTCTCTGGGAAGCGGTGACACCCGTGAGCGTTACCTCGCGGCTTTGACCGCCTACCTCACGCCCCACAAAGCCTCCCTGAGCGCGGATTCCCAGCGGCGCCTGACCAGCAACCCGCTCCGAGTCCTCGACTCGAAGGCACCGCAAGATCGCGAGATCGCGGCCGCCGCGCCCAAGATCCTGGATTTCCTCGGCGACGACGATCAGGCGCACCTCGACGGGCTCCTCGAGACACTCGAGCTGCTCGGCACGCCCTATCGCATCGAACCCACCCTGGTCCGAGGCCTGGACTACTACTCGCGCACGCTCTTCGAGATCGTCGGGCACGGCGGGGAACTCGGGGCTCAGAACACCCTCTGCGGTGGTGGACGCTACGACACCCTCGTCCAGACGCTCGGAGGTCCTCAGACCCCGGGGATTGGCTTCGCGATGGGCCTCGAGCGGCTGCTCCTCGTGATGGACCAAGCCAACCTCGCGCCGCGGCCGGACGCCTTTGTCGTCTATCACGGCAAGCTGGCCAAAGAAGCCACCGAGCTGCTCAAGATGCTGCGCTCGGCCGGCTTCTGCGCGGATTCGGACCTTCGGCAGAAGTCGATCAAGAACCAGTTCCGACGCGCATCCAAGTCCGGTGCCCGGCTCGCCGTGGTCATCGGCCCGGACGAGCTCGAGCGAGGCACCGTGACGGTCAAAGACCTCGATCGCGGCGAGCAAGAGGAAGTAGGCCGCGAGGCGCTCCTCGAGCACGTTCGCAACTCACTCACGCCGGAGAACGCGTGACCAAGTACCTCAGCCTTTTCGGTCTCTTGCTCGCCTCGTTCGCGATCTGCGGCACCGCGCTCGCTCAGGACGCAGAGCCGGAGCCCCCGGCGGCGGATGCCGAAGGCGGCCAAGATGCTGAGAGCGACGACGCTGAGGGCGAAGACGCTGAGAGCGACGACGCTGAGGGCGAAGACGACGAGTGGAGCGAAGAGGACGAGGCGTGGGCCCGCGGCGAGGGCTCCGACGAAGACGACTGGTCCGACGACGAGTCAGAGGACGCTGAACCCGAATCGCCCGCGCCTGCCGATCCGCCGATCGAGGACGAGGACGAAGCCGAGGCTCCCGTCGCTCCTCCCGAGGAGGAGGACGAGGAGGAAGAGGAGCCGGCCGAGACCGAAGACACGTCGATGGGCGAGGACGATCAGTCGGTCGAGGGCCAGGAGGGCGGTTTGGGAGACGTCAGCCCTCCCGTGCGCTACCGGCCGACGCCCAGCGAGTCCGGCGACGACGACTTCGCGCTCGTGCTCCCTCCGGTGCTCTACGAGCGCTCGGGCGGGGTCGAGAGCGCGGCGGTCTTTCCCCTCTTCTACCTTCGGCAGTCCGCAGAGACGACCGAGGTGACCATCCCGCCGTACTACGTCATGCGCGGCGAGGAGAACTGGGATGTGCTCTTCCCGCTCTTCTGGTGGTACCGCGGTGAAGGGCACCACACCTGGGCGCTGCCTCCGATCTGGCATCACGAGGCGCCGGACGGCTTCGACTTTGGCGTCGCGCCCGCCGTGATGGCCGGGCGGCATGGCGACCACCACTACACACTCATCCCGTCGCTGCTCACCCTCGACTGGGGCGTCGACGACGTCGAGCGCTACACGTTCTCGACCCTCTTCTGGCGCATCTGGGAAGGCGAGACCGAGCACTGGGGCGTGTTCCCGTTCCTCTGGGTCGAGAACGCCGAGACCACCTCCTACACGATCGCGCCGCCGCTCTTCTTCCGCTTCGAGGACCGCGACGAGGGCACCGCGCTGACGGTCGTGCCGCCCTTCTATCACCGCGACGAACCGAACGGCTCCTACTTCGGCATCCCGCCGCTCTTCCACCACAACTCGGGGCCAGACCACACCTCGACGACGATCTTCCCACTTCTGAGTCACTACTCGGAGTCGCCGGAGGTGTTTCGGCTGACGTTGGCGGGCCTCTTCTGGTGGTGGCGCGACCACGGCGACGAGACGATCGTCACGCCGCTCTACCAGCGCTTCCGTGGCGCCACGGAGATGGACGCTGTCGCACCGTTCTTCTTCTACATTCGGGACCCGCGCACCGACTCGACCACGCTGGCGATCCCGCCCCTGGTCCTGCACATCGAAGACCCCTCATCGGTCGCGACGGTCGTGCTGCCGTTCTTCGCCCGCTTCGAGGAGCGAGGTCGGAGCACGACCTGGGTGACGCCTCTGGTGGCGAACCACCAAGACCACGAGCAGGAAGACGAGACGACGTGGGTCTTTCCGACCATCCAGGTCTCGAACTGGCACGACGGCGACGCCGTGAACATCCACCCGCTCTTCTACTTCGAGAGCGTGCCCAGCCATCAGCACATGGTGATCACGCCGTTCTGGTGGGACATCGAGTCCTTCGAGGGTGAGCGCAATCGCTACACCGTGCTCTTCCCGTTCTTCTGGCGATTCCGCGAAGGACACACGACCAGCACGCTGGTCATGAACGCGTACCACCGGGAGCGGACCCGCAGCGACGGCTCGTCCGACTGGGAGTTCCACTTCTTCCCGTTCTTCTCGTACGGCGAGAACAGCGAGGGCGGCCACTGGTGGAAGATCTTCTACGGCCTCGCCGGCTACGAGCGACGCGGTCAGTACGGCGTCTCCACGCTCTTCTACGTGCCGTTCCAGACCGACGGCCCGCCGCTTCCCAGCGAAGACGACTGAGCCTCAGGGAGCCGCGTAGAGCGTCTCACGGCTGAAGGCCCCCTCGGGCACCGCCGCGTGAGCCGGACCGCTCGTCCGCCGCACGGAGGCCCCGGTCTCCGAGACGTGCACCTCATAGAGCGTGACGAGCGCTTCTCCCTGGTCGGTGTCCTCGGCGATCCGCTCCACGAGGAACGCGCACCGCCCCGCCCGACCGAGGGAGCAGAGCACAACGCCCCGCTCATCGAAGCGGTCTCCCGAGACCAGCCGGGTCCGCTCGAAGCGCGCGCGGAACTCGTTTTCTCCGGCGACCTGCGCCACCGCGACGTCCGAGAAGGCGATGCGCTCCACGCCGTCGGTCTGGTTGCCGATGAAGGGCCCTTCCGAGACGCGCTGCGCTCGGAACCACGCCCGGCCCTCGCTGAGGACCAGGTAGGTGGACTCCTGCGCCTCGAAACCCTCGACGATCCGGACCAGTCCGACCCCATCGAGGTCGCCCGAGCCGACCCGAACATCCGAGAGCACCTCAAACTCGCAGCGGGCGTCTTCGTCGTCCTCGGACGGCTCCTCTTCCTCGTCGTCCACCAACGACGGACACCAGTCTTCCCTCATGAACGTCGACATCTCACGGCGCATGTAGCTGACCAGCGCCCGGATGGGTGCGGTGGGGATGCTCGCCCGGGCGGCCTGCCCGGCCTCGACCCGTCCGAGGGCCAGGTGAATGCGAGCGCTCGCCTCCAAGGCATCCACATCCGGTTGCTCGACGAGCTGCGGCGCCAGCGCCTCCTCCGCCTCCTGAAATCGAAGCGCGCTCAAGAGCGCCTCCACCCATTGGCGCCTCGCGTCGACGGTAGGGGTCGCCATCACGCGCTGATGCGCCCGATGGACGGCGGCATCCATCTCGCCCCAGTAGGCCGCGCCGTAGTCTCGCCCCTCGTCTTGGGTCACCCAGCTGAGGGGCCACGAGCGCAAGCGGACCAAGCGCCAGCCGTTCTCTGCCCGACGCAGCTGAGCTTCGAGGGCGTGGGTCGAGGCGTCCTCCCCGGACCCGAAGACGTCGAGCCGCGTCGCTCGGACCGTCGCGGTGTCACCGATCCGCTCGACCTCGATGGAAGGGAAGCCGGCCCGGAAGGAGTCATCGGCGCTGCTGTTGTAGTGGACGACGAGCGCGATGATCTGGGCGGGCGTGAGGCGGCGATCGAAGCGCTCGTCCTCGGCGGTGCGACCGAAGATCCGCGGCTCCGCGTCCGGCGCAAAGAGCTCGGCGTAGGTGCCTCCGTTGATCTCGCTGAGCAGCGCGGTGTCGACGACGGCTGCGACGTCTCGGAGGCCGCCGGTCAGGCAGGAGTCCAAATCGACCCATGGTTCATAACCATCCGCGTTTTGCTCTGGATCAACAGAGCAGCGCTGGTTCTCCGCCGCCTGACCCACCTCCGGCGATCGCCGGGCGCTTGGAGAGCCCGCGCACGCGCTGGCGATGAGAGCGAGAACGACGGCGGCGCGCGTGGCCAGGCATGTCATGCCCAGAAGATAGCCTGCGGAACTCCGCTGGGCGGGCTCAGGTGTGCTTGCGAACGAGCAGCGACCCGATGGTGTAGCCGGCTCCGAAGGCGCAGATCACGCCGTAATCGCCCTCCCGCAGCTGGTCGCGGTTCTCGGCGAAGCTGACCAGCGCGCCGGCGGCGGCCGTGTTGCCCTGCGTCTCGAGCACCATCGGGAAACGCCCGTTGGCGCCGGGACCGACCAAACGCTCACCGATGGCGATGTTGAGTCGTGCGTTGGCCTGGTGGAGCCAATAAGCGCCGATATCGCTGGGCGTCAGCTTGAGCCGGCTCAGCTGCGCCTCCACCACGGTCGGGACGAGCTTGGCGATGTCTCGGAACACGCGCCGGCCCTGCTGGTAGAAGAGCTTGTCCGCGTTGTCCCGGTTCTCCGGGTCACAGCGATTGATGAACCCGCAGTTGTTGCGGATGTTGTTCGAGAAGCGGCTGACGAGCGTCGAGTCGATGATCTCGAAGCCCGGCCGGTCGGGCTCGAGCACGACGGCGGCCGATGCGTCGCCGAGGATGAAGTGGCTGTCGCGGTTCCGGAAGTTCGCGTAAGCGCTGGGGATTTCCGGCACACAGACGAGCGCGCACTTGGAACGGCCCGCCCGGATCGCGTCGTAGGCCTGCTGGATCGCGTAGACGCCAGAGCTGCAGCCGACCGAGATGTCGAACGCAAAGCCCGACGCTCCGAGTGCTGCCTGTACCTCGATCGCCAGCGCCGGATAGGGGCGCTGGAGGCTCGAAGCGCCCAGCACGATCAAGTCGACGTCCTCGGGTGCGCGCCCGGCCTCTTCGAGGGCTTTTCGAGCAGACGCGAGGGCAAACTCGGCCTGCACCGAGAGCTCGTCGTCGGGACGATCGGGGATGTTCGCGCACATGCGTGCCTGGTCGAGCACGCCCTCTCTATCCCAGAGGTGCCGCGACTTGATCCCGGACACCTTGAAGATGAACTCCGGGCTCGAGAGCTGCGCTTCTGGATCCGTCTCCCGAGCGGCGCCGTTAAACGCCTCACAGAGCTCCTCGTTGCTCACCTCATGAGGCGGCACATGGCAGCCGGCTCCGGTGATGCTGACGCGTGGGTCGAGCATGGCGTTTCAAGTACGCCAAACACGTACCCTCGGCCACTGTGAACTGTGTTCACGCTTAGAAGCGCGGAGCCCGCGTCCAGGGAACGTGGCTGGCAGTCGCGGGCGCGAGGCATCCGCTCGCCAAGAAGTCGAGCGCACGGCTGAGGGTGGCGGGCGCCTGCAGCGCCCCGGCGTGGTCCGCGCCTGGAATCGTGAGCAACTCACAAGCTCCCGCGCGGCAGGCTCCGCGCAGGGTCCTCGCGTGGTGCACAGGGATGTTCTCGTCGGCCTCGCCGTGGATGAGCAGGACCTGAGCGCGCGTGCGCCGGATCGCCGACGTGGGGTCCGCGGCCGCGGGAGAGAATCCGCCGAGCTCGCCTGCGTCCTCGAGCGCGCCGTCGGCGAGGGCGTCGAGGATCGCGGTCGGCAGCAAGCCGGTCAGGAGCGGCACGGCCCGCTGCGCATAGCTCGGCACGACCGAGCGCAGCGAGGCGAAGGTCGACACGCTCACCACCCGCGCGATCCGGGGGTCCAGGGCCGCCGTCTGGAGCGCCACCGCCCCGCCGTACGACGGGCCGTAGATCCCGACCTCACCGGCCAGGAGTCCGAGTGCCTCGAGCTGGTCGAGGAGCTGAGAGAGGTCGGTCGACTCGCGGACGCCATAGGAGAGCCAACGCCCGCTCGAGGCGCCATGACCCCTCAGGTCCACCAGCACGGCCCGCTGACCTCGGTCGCGGAGCGAGCGCGCAACGCCCACCATGGAGGCCTTGTCGCCGTGGATACCGTGCAGCACGAGGGTCGTTCCAACCGGATCCTGGGGCTCCAGAATCCAGACGTCGAGCACCGCCACCGGACGCCCCACCTCCGCCTGCAGCACGGCGCTGACGTCTTCGGGGACCGGGTCTTGCTCCGCGGGGACCCCCTCGTGGTTCGGAGCCTTGGCGATGACCCAGGCGCCCACGTGACGGATGACGCCCACCGTGAGAGCGCCCACGAAACCGAGCATCAAGAGCGCGGCCGCCCAGCGAACGCGCGGAGTGACCCTTCTCCCCACGCGGTCGGTACGCGGGGATCCGGGTTCTATTTCAAATCAATGGCGGCGGCGGCGCAGCGGCGCCGGCCAGGCCCCTCAGTCGGGACCGCCAGGCCCCTCGGGCTCGGGCGGCACGAGGAAGAAGATCTCGCGAGAGTCCAGCTCGGTGAAGCCGTCACCGAGCACGCGGAGAGTAGCCATGAAGAGCTGCGGGATGGTCGTCGGCATGACGGTGTCGTTCTGCTTCACGACAATGTCGAAACAGACCGGTGAGCCGGGCGTGACCGCCCGGAACGTGTCCGGGAATCCGTCGCCGTCGGTGTCCTCGGCGGGGCGGGGATCGCAGCCACGCGTGGCGTCGCCTGCGATGTTCGCCTCCACATGGTCGACAAACGCGCTCAGCGTGTCGACGGTGTCGCTCGGGTCATCCACGAACTCGACCGAGACGTCGATGGGCGTCTGGTTCGCCAAGGTGCGGATCTGGGTCACGACCGCGTCGCTCACCGACCCGCCGGAGGCGGTGCTCACCAGCGGGGCGCCGGTCGCGTCCACCGCGCCGGTCATGGTCGCCAGCTGCTCGAACTCCATACGCGCCGTGGAGCTGCCGGTGCTGACGCCGATGACGCGGACGCGCGCCGCGGTCAGGGCCGTGACCACCTCATCGAAGGTCGGGGCGTGCCCTCCCAGCGTTCCGTCGTTGTAGGCATTCGAGCCGCCGGGCCCGTTGTGCATCACGATGTCCGAGATGAGGATCACGATCGGGACCGCTCCGTTTCGGAAGCAGGGGTAGCCCCACGTGCCCATGGGGCAGTCGGTACGCGCGGCCAACGTGCCGCCGGGCAAAGACGCTCCGGGCAACCCCATGCCCGTCGCCATCGAAAAGAGCGCGGCGCCGTGGCTCTCGGGCCCATCGAAGCCGCCCGAGGCGACGAGCGAGTTGACCGCCGTCTGGGCGAGCGCGTCGGTCGGCGTCAGGTCTTGGTCGTTGCGGTACGCGTAGTCCGACCCGCTGCCGTAGCTGCCCGCGTTGTAGTCCTTGAAGTTACCCACCCCGAACTGAACGTCGGGGATCTCGGCTCGAACCCGGTCGATGATGCCCGTGCTGGGCGTCGACAAGCTGCTTCGCACGTTGGCGATCGGCCCGGACATCGAGCCGGTCGTGTCGATCATGAAGTAGACGTCGGCGATCTGGAGGTCCGTCGAGAACACGAGCGTGTCGCGCATCGGCATCGGCGGCATCATGTAGGGCTCGGCGAACACGAAGTCGCCCCGCTCGCGCGGGCTGCTCGTCGGGTCCGTGGCGTCCATCGCACAGGTCATGTCGCCCTCGG